>ERZ772893.809-NODE-809-length-36831-cov-12.323689_pt1 | contig 36831 bp, 31 predicted proteins | sample MGYA00511482_ERZ772893 | MGnify/ENA primary metagenome ERZ772893 (study PRJEB29015, sample SAMEA2737687) | human gut metagenome | biome: human gut; feature: human-associated habitat; material: faeces | place: China | collected 2012 ... | reverse complement strand
CACCAGTCCAGTTTGGGTTTCAAAGCGCCGGATTCCAGGCGGCTCACATCCAGCAGGACAGCCCCGCCCAGGGGGGCCAGCTGGCCCGCCAGCGTTTTGAGCAGGGTGGATTTGCCCGCGCCGTTGGGCCCGATGAGGGCCAGGATCTGCCCTGGCACCGCCCCCAGCGTGATGCCGGAAGCAAGGGGCGCGCCGCCATAGCCGATGGCCAGTTCTTTCGTTTCACACAGGTATTTCATCGCATACCCTCCTGACCCCGGCGCACCAGCAGCCAGATGACCACCGGCGCACCAAACACTGCCGTTACGGCGCTGATCGAAAGCTCGGTGGGGGCAAACATGCTGCGGGCGATGAGGTCGCACAGCAGGCAGAAGGCCGCCCCGCCCAGGCAGCACCCGGGCAGCACCACCAGCGGCCTTGCGCTGCCGAACAGCTGCTTGACCAGATGGGGCACCGCGATGCCCACAAAGGAGATGGGCCCCGCAAAGGCCGTGACACAGGCGGCCAGCAGGCTGGAAAGCAGCACCAGCAGCCGGGAAAAGGCTCTGACATTGATGCCCACGCTCCGGGCGTAGGCCTCCCCCATCTGGTAGGCGGCCATGGGCTTGGAAAGGCAGAACGCCGCCGCCAGAGCGGGCAGCACCACCAGCGCCGCCGCCCGCACATTGCCCCAGGTCATACCGGAAAAGCTGCCCTGAGACCAGTTATGGAGGTTGACGATGTTGCTGTCCTGGGCAAAGGCCACCACAAACTCCGTAACGGCCGAGCAGATATAGCCGATCATCACACCGCAGATGACAAGGATGCTCATCCGCTGCACCCGCCGGGAGACCGCCAGCACAAAGGCCATAGAGGCCATGGCCCCCGCAAAGGCGGCAGTGATCAGGGTAAGGGAGCTGGTGAGCAGGCCATGGTTCAGAAAAGCCACCATGACCAGTGCCACGGCCAGCTTGGCCCCGCTGGAAATGCCCATGACAAAGGGCCCTGCAATGGGGTTGGCGAAAAAGGTCTGCAGCAGGTAGCCCGCCGCCGAGAGCGCCGCCCCCAGCAGCACCACCATCACGGCCCGGGGCAGGCGCAGCTGGGTGATGATGCCCACGCTCAAAGCGTCTTGTCCGCGGCCGGTCAGGGCCGCCAGCACTGCCCCCGGTGTCAGGGACACACTGCCCCAGAACAGGTTGGCGGCAAACAGCACCGCCAGCAGCAGGGCAAGGATGCCGTAAGAGAAGATCAGGCGCTTTTTGCTGGTCATAGGTTACTCTACTTTCCTCAGAAATTGCAGGTCGGCGGGGTCGTTCTCCGTAAAGACACGGTGCAGGTCGAGCACAAAATCGACCAGCGCCGTACTCTGCTGGAAAAAGCTCTGGGTGGTGCACCAGACACTGCCGCTCTGCACAGCCTTGAACTCGGCCAGCAGGGGGCATTTTGCCACCAGTTCCTCCGTGGTATGCACCACACCCTCGATGGTGCTGTTGTAAAGGAGCACATCCGCATCCTTTGCACCGGCGTAAAAATCCTCCAGCGGCAGGTTCATGGTGGAAAGGTTGTTGCCGTTGTCGGTCAGGTCCGCAAAAACATAATCACCGCCCGCCATCTCGATCATCTGGGCCACATAGTCGCCGCCCTTGCGCACATTGGCAAGGTTGTTGGCTGTGATGGAGAAAAAGGCACAGCGCTTGCCGGTGGAAGCCTGCCCGGCCAGCGGTGCAAGGCGCTCCACCTGCCGGGCAAACTCCTGTTCCGCCAGCTCCTCTTTCCCCAGCAGGATGCCCCAGAACTTGAGCCATTCCAGCCGGGCCAGCGGGCCGCTCTCATAGCTGGAGCGCTCCACCAGCACCGGGATGCCGAACCGTTCCAGCTGCTCCTTGACCTCCGGGGTGTGGTAGATCATGGTGTTCTCAATGGCAAGGCCGCAGTTGGCCGCAAGGATCTTTTCGTAGTCCGGGGCGCTGTACTTGCCCGCATAGGCAATACGCCCGTCCTCCATGGCGGCTCTGGCCTCATCCAGATACCAGCCCTCCGCCTGGGTGCCGGAAAGGGTCACGCTGTCCAGCCCATCCAGCGCGAGGAACAGGTCCATCACCGAGGTGGAGACAAGGTAGATGTTCCGGACGGGTTGACGCAGCACCGTCACGCTCTCGGGCAGGCCTTCCACCGCAGCAGCATCCTCCGGGGTCACAAGGAACTGCTCCCCCGATTCGGTCAGGGTCAGCATGGTATAGCCGCCCTCATAGCAATCGGCAGTAAACTGTGTGGCGTAATCCAGCGGGCAGGCATGGTCAAAGACCAGTTCTTCTGTGCTGGCGGGCGCTGTCTCGGAGGCGGCGCAGCCCGACAGGGCCAGTACTGTAGCAGGCAAAACGCGCAGGAATTGTTGTCTCGTCAGTTTCATCCGTTCAGCGCAAAGGTCAGCGTATATTCGATCTCATGGGGGGTGCTCATGGCTACGGTATCGGCAGTGACAGCCAGCGGGGTGCCCAGTGCAGAAACAGGGATCTCAAAGGTGGAGTTGCCCTCGGTGTTGGTGGGCAGATACTTCTCGCCATCCACGATCATGTAATCATAATTGGGGCTGCTCCACAGGATGACAGCGGTCATTTTGCCGTCCGCCACGGTCAGGGCGGCAGGGCTTTCCACGGTGGCACGGCCAGAGCCGCCCTCCAGGGTCACATTCACGCTGTATTCACCGTCCGCAGGGGTCTCGGCAGCTTCCTCAGCCTTGGGCTGTGCATTGCGGATGCTCACGGTGTGGTCATACCACTTGCCCTTGGTCCCGAGGAGTGCCAGCTGGAAGTCCTCGTCCACAGCGGCCACGGGGATATCATAGCCGTAGACCTCCTCCGAGGTGCCATCAGAGTAGGTGACGGTGTCGGTGGTAGGCAGCAGCCAGTCTGCCTTGTTGGCCTCGGCATCGGCGGCCATGCCAACGTACAGGTTGACGATCTTCTTGGAGGCCAGACTGACGTGGAAGGTCATCTGCCCGTTCTCCACGGTCAGGGTGCCCATGCCATTGCAGGCTTCGTTGGCGTGGAACATGCCGCTGTCGGTGTCGAACTCAGCCGTGTACACGCCGTCCGGCAGGGCGGCTTCGGCAGGCTCGGATGCGGCAGCGCTCACGGCAGAAGCGGCTTCCGAGCTGGCAGCAGAGGAAGCAGTGGAAGAAGCCCCGCCGCAGCCGGTGAGCGCGGCGGCCAGCATCAGAGAAGCAACGGACAGGGAAACGAACTGTTTGCAGTGCATAAACAAAATACCTCAAAAAATCAGAATTTGAAATGGGAGTGTTTCTCCTCATGCGGGGAAGCTCTCCATAAAAAATGCCCGAAAAGATCTCTCCCTTCGGGCATTGGAATGCGGAATATTAGCCGTTCAGGGAATCAATGGCGGCTTTGGTGTGCTCAATGTAGCGCTGCTGGATGTCCTCGATCTCACCCAGACCGGAGATCTGGCACTCCACGGACGCGAAGTCGCCGGAGGCCTGGAACTGGCTCAGCCAGGAATCGTCATCCGCACCGGCCATATCGTTGTTGGCGTGGTCACCGGCAACGACCATCAGGGGACGCAGGATGACCTTGGTGTAACCGGCGGCCTTGACAGCCTCGATGACGTTCTCGCAGGCGGTCTCCTCGGGCTCACCCTCCACCGTGCCGATGAACACGTTGCTGTAGCCCAGGGTCTGCATGGCGGTCTGCATCTGGCTGTAGCTCACCTTTGCGGTGTGGGAGGTGCCGTGGCCCATAAAGACAAAGGCGACCTTCTCCTCAGCGGCAGCGTCCAGGCTGTCGAAGCCTGCATCCTTCACAGCGGCAGCGGTAACGGCCTTGGCAACAGCTTCCTTGTCGGCGTTGATGGCGGCAGCGTCGGCACCAACCTCGCCCAGCAGGGGCTCGGCAACGGCGACGCTCTCGAACTTGTCCTTGTACTCGTCGATCATCTCCATCATCTCGTCGTACTCTGCACCGTGCATCAGGTGGGTGGGCTGGACGACCAGATTCTTCACGCCGTTGGCCACAGCGCGGTCCAGAGCCTGCTGCATGTTGTCGATCTTCTCACCGTCGCGGGCCTGAACATGGTTGATGATGATCTGTGCGGTGAAGGCGCGGCGGACAGACCAATCGGGATAAGCGGCCTGCAGCGCATCCTCGATGCCCTTGATATCCTTCACTCGGCTGTCGTTGAAGGAGGTACCGAAGGAGACCACCAGCAGCTCATTCTCGCCGATGTCGTCCTGATTGCGGCTGTCGTCCTTGGAAGCATCGCCGGTGTCGCGGCCAAAGTAGTCAGGGTCAGCCTCTTCGCCCTCGACCAGCTCCTTCTGGGCATCGGTCAGGGCATCCCATGCGGCCTTGGCGGCCTCGCACTGGGCATCGGTGTCATCGGTGCGCTCCTGCACATAGATGGCATCGATCAGGTCTGCAACGTTCTTTGCGGCCAATTCGTCAGCCTCCTCGCCGGAAACCTCGCTGCTGGCAGCAGATCCTGCCGTGCTGGAAGCAGTGGTGCTGCTTGCGGCACCGCCGCAGCCGGTCAGCACACCGGCGCAGAGGGCCAGAGCGGTCAGAGCGGCCGCTGCTTTGTGGATGGTGCGTTTTCTCATTTTTGTTCGTTCCTTTCCTGTTTTTGAACATGATTTTTGCTGAACAGAAGGTACAGGAAAGAGTGCCCGGCAAAACAAAAGGGGCCTTTCTGCTTGCGGGACGGCAAAGCAAAAAGGCCCTTTTCAGTTTTTTCAGGCTTTTTGGGTACAACCAATTCCTCGTGATCTGGGGCTTGCGCCCCCGTACCAACAGCGGGCAGGTTTCCTGGCTGAAAGCTCAACATCCACCGCCGCCTTCCCGGAACATGGGCTCCAGTGACCGGCGCAGCTGCACCCTGGCGGTAAACTCCCTTATCACAGTGACGAGATCGTGCGGGATTTGCACCCGCTTCCCTTTTAACGTGCCTGCCCCCGGCAAGAGCCGCGGGCGGTACGCACCTGCTGTTTTCTATTCAGTTCGCTGTTCAGTATAACATACTCAACGGAGGAATGCAATCACCACTCCGGGGAAACTTCCGGGCTCACAGGCGGTGTTTTTTCCCCGATCAGGGCCACCGCCACATCGTTGACATTGGTACCCGTTGCCCCGGTGATGATCAGGCCATCCACTGCTTTCAGGGCGTGGTAGGAATCGTTGTTCTGCAAAGCAGCGTATCCGCTCCAGCCCCCGGCCTCCAGCGCGGCAAGGGTATCCCCATCCACATAGCCGCCGGCGGCATCGGTGGGGCCGTCTGTGCCATCGCTGCCCACAGAGAATACCGCCGCGTTCAGCCCGGCAATGGCAGGCGCAGCCGCAAGGGCCAGCTCCTGATTTCTTCCGCCAAGCCCTTTTCCGGTCAGGTGAACGATGGTCTCGCCGCCTGCGATGTAGGCCAGCTTTTTCCCCTGCCCTGCCTGGGTGCGGACAATGGAGCCAAGAAAGCTGCCTGCTTCCCGTGCTTCGCAGCAGAGTTGGTCGGTCAGGAGAACCGGTTCATATCCCAGATTCCGGCAGGCGCTGGCCGCGGCACGGCAAAGCTCCCGCACGCTGCCGGTGATCCGGGTGGTCACATTGTCCAGCGTTTTGGGCGTTTCCTGCGCCAGCAGGGCCCAGGCCTGTGCTGAGAGTGCCAGATGATACTTTTCGGCAACGGCAAGCGCCTGGGCGCAGGTGGAGGTATCCGGCACCGCCGGGCCGCTGGCGATCATATCCAGCGGGTCCCCCAGAATGTCGCTCAGCACGATGCTGAACACCTGCGCAGGGGCACAGCGCTGCGCGAACCGCCCGCCCTTCACACCGGAAAGCCGCTTGCGGATGGTATTCATCTCCACAATGTCGGCCCCGCTGGCCAGCAGCTGGCTCGTGATGTCCTGCAGCTCTGCCCCGGAAACGAGCGGCTGCTCAAACAGCGCACTGCCGCCGCCGGAAAGCAGGAACAGCACTGTATCCCCGGCGGTCAGCCCATGCACCAGCTCCAGCGCCTTTTGGGTAGCCGCAAAACCGTTTTCATCCGGCACCGGGTGGCCCGCCTCATAGCAGGTCACCCCGGGGATCTCACCTTTCACATGGCCGTACTTGGTCACGACCACGCCGCCGTCCACCAGGCCCAGTGTTTCAACCGCCGCGTGTGCCATCTGCCAGGCCGCCTTGCCCGCCGCCGCCAGAAGCACCCGGCCCTTCCCGGGCCGGAGATCCCGCAGCGCGCGGCGCACCGCCTCATCCGGCAGAACAGCGTTCAGGCTGGAACGAAGGATCACATCCGCATCCCGGCGCAGTGCAGCATTCATAGACTCGCCCTCCTTGCAGCGGTGCCCGCCCCTCCGGGACAGCGCACCAGAAACAGCCGAATAAAAAATCAAGACCGACGATCTCTTTTGAAATCGTCGGTCTTGTTTCAATCCACCTGACACATTCTCACTCGAACAATTTTTCCCTTTACGCCACCCCCAATTCTTTCTACATACTTCTTTCAAATCTTACTTTTTCTCGTACATAGTATCTGCTGCATTATACAGCATCTCCAAAAACTGTCCCGCCGTTGGCCGATGATCCAGCGGGTATCCCGCCAACACCTGCACTTTCTCCGGGTCAGTTTTCCACGCCAGCTTTGCCGTCCTGCGAACAGCGCTCTCCACAGCCCTCCAAGCATGACCAGAAGCTTCCGCCACAGGCAGATAAACTTCCTTCTGCAAGGCTCGCAACCGATCAGGCCTGGTGCAAATCAGCGTCATACACTGCCGGAGAGTATAATAATCATTCTTTGTGCGAATGATACCCAGAGGGCGCAGCAAGTGGTCAAATTGTGTATCAGTCATTCTAACACATCCTTTCACCCATCATGCTACGCCTTTTGTCGAAAGAAGTCGAAAACACAAACTCAACCCCGAGGAACCATCAGGCTCCCCGGGGCTGGTGCTATGTACTCTTACTTGATCTTCCCCTGCATCTGATCCAGCAACTCATCGGCGCGGATGGCCTCGGGAGTAAAGCTGTTGTTCTCCCACCATGCCCAGATGGCGGCAGCGGTGGTCAGGCCAGCCGTCACCCACTGCTCCACGCTGGCGCTGTCGATGGGCAGCACCGGCTTGCCTGCTGCGCTCAGCAGCTGGTTGACGAGGGCCAGTGCCAGCACAACAGTGCGGGCGATGGTCGCGGCGGGGATGGCGGGGGTGTTGTTCCCAGTGATGTGTGCGTTCATATTGTCAGTTCCTTTCTTCAGTCGTGGATGGGTAAAGCGCAGGCTCTCTTGTACAATTCCGTACCGGTGCCGTTGCCGCCCATCACATGATAGGTCTTGTAGAGGTAATTCAGGTTGCGCAGGCCGTCGCGGGTGATGTACCCCAGCTCCATAAAACGGTAGCACTCGGTATAGATGCGGTCGTGCAGCAGGGCCAGCACCGCGTCCCACAGGGCCTTGATCTTGGGGATGGCGGCAAGGATCGCGCCGCCGATCAGAGCACAGAGCCACCCGGCCCAATACTCCGTGATAAACTGCCACATCGGTCTCACCCCTCCTCATCATCTTCCCACGCCTGCTGGATGCGCTGTCCGTTGTGACACACCGCATCCAGAACGGCATCTGCTTGGATATTGGATGCCAGCAGGGCCTTGTCTTGGGTATTCATGTTGTAGTACCCCGTGAACACCTCACCGTCTGCCAGAGGCGCTGCTATGGCGATGCGGTCGATCTTGTGCTCTTCCAGTGTAGCTAGAACCTCTGAGAGCCAGGGTGCGTATGGTGCATCTGAAATCAGACAACTTGCCATCGGTCTCACACCTCCATTACCGGAATACCGTATTCCTCGGCGCACTGCCGCTCAATGCGGCAGCCGCGTGCGTACTCCCAGCCCGGGGCGAAAACCGCCACGTCAGCCTTAGCCAGAAACTCGATGCTGCGTGCCAGATAATCCAGCGGCTTCGCATCGGGGCCAAAGTCCTCAAAGAACGTTTCCAGAGGAACCGCATCGTCACCAAACACGGCCTTTGCCTTCCCGATCACTGCGGCACGCTCCTGGAGCACCTGCTCGTCCGATAGGCCGTTCATAGGCTGGCTGATAAAAAGCTTCTTGCTCATCACTTATGCTCCTCTCACTTTCGTCAGTCCGGCCCGCTGGATGATGCCCGCGTAGTCCTTGTAGGCCACGCTCAGGTCTGCGCCTTTGGCAATGCCGGGAATCTTGCCGCTGCTGGTGTACTGCCACATGCCGAAGGGCCAGCCGGGAGCGGGCTTCTTGGTGCGGTAGGCCGCCAGCCATACGTCGTAGGGCTTGAGGGCCGCGCCACCCATGTAAAGGTTAGTCTGCCCGAAGTTCAGGCCGGTGTAGAGCATGGCGTACACGCCCCAGCTCTCCACCACGCTCAGGCAGTGGGCCACGATGTCGGTCAGGGCGGCCTTGCTCAGGGCTTCCTGCAGCTTGTCCTCAATGTCCACGGCAACCGGCAGCTGGAACGTTCTGCCGCCCAGCGCCTGCTTGAACAGGGCCAGCTCCTTGTCGGCCTGTGCCTTGGTGGTGGCCTTGAAGTAGCCGTACACGCCCACCGGCAGCCCTACGCGGGTGCACTCGGCGTAGTTGCGGGCAAAGAAGGGGTCGATGTAGGGCTTGCTGGGCTTGCCCTCTTTGCTGTTGCCCATGGCCCGGATCATCACGCCGGAGATAAGGCCGCTTGTCCTGACCTTGTCCCAGTCAATGCGTCCCTGCCAGCGGGAAACGTCAAGAATTGTTTTGGGCATTCTGCGCCTCCTTCTCGGCCAGCAGCTCGGTCAGCTCCTTGTACTCGTCATCAGTCAACTTGCTTGCGGCATAGAAAACGTCCAGCTTGGTGCTCATGCCCTCCAGATTGCCGCGTTCGATCATGCGTTTACAGGTACGGTACAACATAGGTTTGTCCTTTCCGGGGCGCTGCCCCATCTTAAAATGTTATCATCCTCTTGGTAGAGGGTTTCACTCAGTGATCCCCAGCTCCAGCAGGGTCAGCCGGTAGGCCTGGTCAACGTTCAGCGCATCGGCATCTGCTTGGGCGCTCTCCACCGTAGCAAGTCGCTCCTCCAGTGTAGGGGTCGGCTTCGGTGCATCGGCAGGGTCTGGCTGCGTGCCTGCCTCCACCACAACGTAAGCCTCCGGCTGGTCGTCCATGCTCCACAGAGCCTCGCCAACGGCAGCCGCTGCATTGTGGGCGTTGATGGCATCCACAACGGCAGAATAGGCATCACATTCTTCCTGCGTGATAACCGGCTTCGGGATTTTTGCTCCGGGTTTGATCTCCATTTGCGTTCACCTCACATCCAACGACCAAATGCAATCCAATGGACTTTTACATTTCCACCAGAGGTGTTAATACGCATGCCGGTTGTACTAACGTCTTCCAAACCAAAATTATAGTTATTAGGATACTGAACATCCAGTGACCCAACAGGTGTATAATTTGTATTAGCAAAAGACACAGGAAAACTCACCATCCCACTGTAATTGGTTCCCCAGCATATCTGCGTACCATCTGAAAATCTTACCCAATTACTGCCGCTGGCCGCTACCGCTGAAGCACCCGCCGGGCCTTGCGGCCCTTGCGGCCCCCGTGGGCCGGTAGCGCCTGTTGCCCCGGTGGGCCCTTGCTGCCCCTGCGGGCCGGTGGCTCCGGTGGCACCCTCGGGGCCCTGCGCACCGGTATCTCCTTTGTCGCCCTTTGCGCCTTTCAGGCTGGCGATCCAGTCCTCTTCGCTGCCGGTGAACCCCAGCTGAACAGCCAGTGCATAGGCCGACTGACCATCAAAGGTTCCGGCTTCCTTGGCCTGCTTCACGGCATCGGTGGCCGCATTGGCCGCGTTGGTACTGGCTTTCTCTGCCCGGTCAGCATCGTTCTTTGCCGCCCCCGCACTGGTGGATGCCTCACCGGCCTTGGTGACGGCGGTGGAAGCACTCCCCGCAGCGGCGGTGGCCTGCTGGGTGGCAGTGTTTGCCGCAGCGGTGGCCGTTTTGGTGGAGGCCGCCACGTCGTTCAGGGCCGTGGTGCGGGCCCGTGCGATGTCCTGCAAGGCGGCGGTGTGCTCCGTCTCCGTGTCCTGCAGGGCCTGCTTGGCGGCGGTCTCACTGGTCTTGGCGCGCTCCTCGCTGGCGGCGGACTTGGTCTCGCTGCTCTTGGCTGCCTCCGCGCTGGCTTTGGCGTTTGTCTCACTCGTCTTTGCCGCATTCTCACTGGCCTTGGCATTGGTCTCCGACGTTTTTGCGTTGGTCTCGCTGGTCTTGGCTCTTACCGCACTCGCTTCGGCCTCCTTGGCCTTTGTGGTGCAGGTGGCCACACTTGAATCCATGCTGTCAGCACTTGCCTTCGCCTTGTCCGCGCTGGCTTTCGCGTTGGTTTCGGATGTTTTTGCGTTTGTCTCGCTGGTCTTGGCCGCGTTCATGCTCTCCAGCGCCTGCTTGGCGTACTTCGTCACCTCGGCCACGAACTGTTCATAGATGCTCGGCGTAATGTTCTCGGTGGTCGTGTCGGTGTCGATGGTGTCATAGCAGGTGTACTTGCCGGGCTTGGTCATGGCAATGTAGCCGCTGTCGTTGATGGCCAGCAGCATCCAGGTGCCCTCTTTTTCCAGTGTCCACCGCCGGTCTACCAGTGCGCTGTTGTTCTCGTCCAGGATCTGCGGGTCCGGCAGGGTGCCGCTCAGCCGCTTCACATGCAGCGAGATGGTGCACGCCTTCCACTCCTCCGGCACTTCAAAGTGCAGCCGGTCCACCTTGGCGCTCCGCACACCGCCCAGATACAGCGTCTCAATGTTTGCCCGGAACGTCGAACCGTTGTCCTGCAGCTTTCTGATCTTGATATCCAGTTGGCTCACAGTTTCACTCCCTTCCTGCCCCTATCCTATCACGCCCCGCCGGGTGCAACTACCCCGGACATACAAAAAAAAGGGAGACCGTTCGGGGTGAACGGTCTCCCTTTCTTCTAAGCAGGGCTCCCCCAAAAAGAGCAGCAACGTGAACTTGGCTCCCCTACTAGGGGAGCTGTCACGCAAAGCGTGACTGAGAGGTTCACCTCACCCCTGCCCACTCATCCTTGCTGTTTTTTGCCTGTTCCTCCTTCTTTGCCGCGTCCTTCACCCACTGGGCAAAGTTCTTTTCCTCATACATAGCCGTCCCGTCCTCTTTGGTCAGGCTCGTCAGCAGCTTCTCCAGCTTCTCCCGGTCGTGGTCGTTGCCCGCCAGATACTCTTCCTTCACCGCCGCCGTGATCTTCGTCTTGATGCTGCCGTCCTCCTTGCCCGCCGTCCGCAGCCGCCGGATCTCATCCTGCACGTCGCTGGTCCTGCCGGTGTCCACCGCTTCAGTCAGGTCATCGTACACGCTGCCCTCGGTGCCGCCCTTGTACAGCTCCTCGGCCTTGCTTTCAATGGCTTCGGTCACAAGGTCGATCACCCATGTCCGCTTTTCCGCGTCAGCTTTCACACCCTCCCGGATGCCCAGGGTCTCGTACATTTCCCGCACAAGCTGCTTTGTCAGCTCCTGGCGCTGGCTGTCTTTTCCCTCGTTCCGGGCCTGTGCAGCCTGCTCCACCTCCGGGCTGTATTTCTTCAGCCGGTTCTTCAGCTGGCTGGCAATGGTCTTTTCGTCCTTGCCCATGGCTTCCAGCTTCGCCATAGCACCGCTGGCGTTGTCCGTGTCCCCCTCGGCAATGGCGTTGTACAGCCGGTCATACTGCCCGGTGGCGCTCGTCGGGGTCGAGCTGAACGAAAAGCCGCTTCCGCTTGCAATGCCTCGTGCATCTTCCACATAGGCATCAAAGGCATCCAGCATTTTCCGGGCGTTCCCCATAGGCACACCCGCAATTTCAAACCCGTACTGCATCAGGTTAACGCCTGCCTTTCGCAGTTTCTGGTGATACGCTTCCAGCTGTTCCTCCGTCATGTCACCGGTGTCCTGCCGGACAAGGCTGGAAAACTTCGTTACTGCTGCAAAAAGATCATTCACAGCGCTGATGTTGGTTGCACTCACCACATCGTAATCCGTACCGTTCACTGCATTTCCCACAGCGCTGTACAGCTCGCTGCCATACAGGAAGTTGCCCGCAAAGCTTTCCGTGTACAGATTCAGGAATCGCTTACTCACGCTGGCTGCGGTCACATCTCCGTTCTCGTCCTGCTCTCTGTCCCACCGGTGCAGCAGGAAGTCCGCACCGATCTTCATCAGTGCAAACACAGCAGTCTGGGTGATCTGGCTCACAATGGCCCGGTTCAGGTTCTTTCCGGCCCGCTTCACTTCTTCTGCCGTCTCGCTGCTGTGTGCAGCCTTGTCCCGTGCCTTCTGGGCGTTGTAGTCCATCACCGCATCGGCCATAATGCCGTAGTTCTGGAAACGCTGGGTCGTGAACATGGTCAGGGTCTTGGTCATTTGATCCGGATTTCGCTGGATTCCCGCCCGCTGCATGGTGGTGTAGTTGGGCTGGGTCTCCTCAATGACCCGCTGATACATCTTGTTCACGGCTTCCCAGTAGGCTTCGCTTCCTTTCGTGGCTGCACCCTCTGCAAACTCATTGGTATGGTGCTCCACATACCGCTTGGAGCCTTCCCACAGTGCCGCCACCGTGATCTCGTCCATGCTGTTGATCCAGCCGGTCACCCACTTTGGCAGCTTGTCCATGGCCTTTTCTGCCGCGCCCTGGCTCACGCCAATGCTGGCAAGCTCACCGCGCTGGCTTCCCCGCAGTCGGTATCGCAGCAGCACATCCCCATGCTGGGCAATTTCCTGTTCCAGCGCTGCCCGCTGCTTGCCGGAGAGGTTCTTCACAAACGGCACCACCGCCGCCATGGTATCCGCACCCAGTACCGCGCCCGCCGTTGGCAGAGATGCTGCCTGGGCAATGGCCACGCCCGGGTTCAGCGTCAGGATCGCGCCCGCATAGTTGCCGCGCAACCTGTCCAGCACTTTGGTCATTGTGGTCGAGCGCTTTCTTTGCGTGGTCTGCAGGTCGGTCAGCAGGTCATCGATGTAGTTCGTCGCGCTCTGGCCCCACTGCTCTTTCAGGATACCATTTTTCAGCATCTTGATGCCGTCCTCGGTCTCAATGCTACTGTTCAGCACCTTCTGCACATCCCGGATGGGTGCCGCCAGTCCGGCGTAGGCTGCCGTGTCCCGCAGGCTCCGCTGCACCACGCTGCTGCACTCCTCCAGCAGGATGGGCATCTGGCTCTTGACACGGTTCTTCAGGAAGCCCCGGCCCTCAATGGTGGCATCCAGTTTCACGCCCTCGATCTGGGTCGCCAGCGCCGTCTTGTCCACCGCAATGGGGTAATAGTTTTTCACGGTGGCCCGCTGGTAACCCAGCAGCTTCATGCTTGTCTCGTTGATCAGGTTCGTGGTGTAGCTGCCGAAGAAATTCTTCATGTCCTCGCACCAGGCCCGGTCGTAGTCGGTCATGGCCTTCTCCACGGCCTGGATCACGGTGTCGGCCATGGGGTTTCCCGCGCTGTCCTTCAGCATCCCGATCTTCACGGTCTGGCCTTTCTGGTAAGCCTTCTCAATGTCGCCCCTGTTGTACTCCTCCGCATCCGGGATCGTCAGGCCACCGTTCAGCAGGTGCTCCCGGCTGTCGGCGTTCTGCAGGTGCATGTACAGGCTGCACAGCTGGGCGTGGGTCAACGGTGCAGCCCGACCCTTGCTGTCCTTCAGGCCAATGTCCACCAGCTCCGCGCCCGGACCGGCGAATTTTTCCATCTGTCTCAGGTTCGCCTTGCCCGTCACATTGTCAAAGAGCTTCGTTCCCTCCACAGTGATCCGGGTCTGTTCCCGCTGGCCGTCATTCAGCATGGTGCCCAGCTTCTCCATCTGGCTGTTCTTTGCGTAGCCGCCCAGCATCCGGAACACACGGCCAGCCCCCAGCATGTCCAGGTTGTACCTGGTCAGGGCGCTCCGCAGCTTTCCATCGTTGCCCTTGCTCTGGCGCACCTCTGCAGCCGCCTCGTTGGCGATCTTGTCCACCGCTTCGGCTTTCTGCAAGCTCAGGGTCTTGTTTGCCGTCCGGATTACATGCAGTGTGCTGGTGGTAATGGCTTTCAGCATCCGCATCTGGTCCACCGTCATGGGCAGATAGGTGCGGTTCTCGGTCTCCCGGATCCGCTTTCTCAGCCGGTCACGCAGCATCTCGGCCTTTTCGCTGTCCGGCAGTGCCTCGGCCTCTGTCAGCTGCTGGTTCAGCCGGTCAAGCTGGGCCTGCTTGCTGGCATTCAGGTCAGCCTGCAGCGCGTCGATGAGCTCCGGCACCTTGCTCAGCTTCCAGTCCTCGCTGATGCCGTTGGAGCTGTTCTCGGCTCCCATCGACTGCATGATGCTGGTGCGCAGGGCCGTCAGCCTGGCCACGGCGTGGTCGTTCAGCAGGGTCATATCCGCCAGCTTTGCCACCTCTGCCGCCTGCTGGATCAGGTGGGGCTGCACATACCGGTCCTTGCTGGGCCGCAGGATCATCTGGTTCAGCTGGGCAGCATTGGCCCGGATGCCCCGCCGCAGCTCGTCCTTCTGCCGGCCGTCCCGAGCTTTCTGTACCCGCTTCTCAGCCAGCTTCTTTGCAATGGCAATGTCCTCGTCCCGCTGCTGCTGGGCTGCAGTGATGGCGATTGCGTTTCGCTCCGCCTGCTTTTCCTGCCACTCCTGAGCTTTGCGCTGGTTTTCCTGCTCCCATTCCAGCAGTTCGTTTTCCTGATGGATCAGCTGCCACTCAGCTCTGTCAGCCCGGCGCTGTTCTCCTGCCACCTGGTGCGAAAGGTTCCAGTTCTCCCGCTTCAACTGTTTGTTTTCCAGCCGGATCTCGTCCAGCATCTGCTGGCGTTCTTCCTTCAGTCGCTTCTTTTCGGCCTTCCACTCCCGTTCGTAGGCTTCCTTCAGCACGTCCAGCTTTTCGGCCATGTCGCCGTAGTTGGTGATGTCCAGCCCCAGCGTATCCAGATTCTGATCCAGCAGCTTTTCTGCTTTTTCATTCCGCTTCTGCTGCTCTGTCCACTGCCGCAGTGCTTCATCTCGGCTTCCGTTCCGGCTGTTCTCATACATCCTCCGGTTGAACTCCCGGTTCTGCTCCTTCTGCACCTTCCGCAGATCCTTCAGCGCCTGCTCCGCGTTCTCCTCGCCCACGGCAGCAGCCACAGCCTGGCGCTGCCAGCGCTGGAACCCATCAAAGATGGCCTGTGCATCGGTCATCTCCGGCACGTTCAGGATATCACCCAGCATCCGGTCGGCCAGCTCCACTTTGGCATCCTCGTACTCGGCAGCATCTGCAAAGCGGCTCATCATCCTGGGCTTGATGGCATCGTGCACGTTCATCAGCACATCCAGCCACTCGGTGCTCTCCATGCTGGCCGCGCCGTCCACGCCTGCCTCCTGGGCCGCGCCCCGGAACAAGGCCGCTGCCCCTTCCTTGGTGCCGCCCATGGCCCGGGTGTCGTTGACGATGGATTCATACACTTCCGCCGGGTTGCCGTCCCGCACGCCTTCTGCCTGCCGCAGCTTCACGCCGTGCTTCCGGGCCTCCGCCACCGCTTCGCTCCACGTCCCGTACCGCTTCACCAGCTCCGCCTTGGCCGGGCCGTCCTTGTTCACCGTGTAGCTCAGGTCGTGGTATTCCGGGTACTCGTCCCACAGCTCGGTGTTCCGGTAGGTCGCCCCGCTCAGTATTTCATCTGCAATGGTCTCAGACAGCGCGCTGGCCTTGCTCATGCTGGCCCCGTCTGCCGTCATGTACTCCACCAGCGCCCGGGTCTCTCCGGCAATCTTCGTCCGGTCGGCCCTGCTGCCGTTGGCCTTTGTCCACCGCACCGCCAGCCCGTCAATGGAATCCTGGCTGATCCGCACACCGTGGGTCACACCCATCATCTGGGCCAGCGTTTCCATCGCCGTGCTGTTGTCCGCAATGGCCCGGCTTGCCTGCCGCTGGGTGTTCTTCCGCGCGTCCCGTTCCGCCTGTTCGGCTTTGGCCGCCAGCTGGTACCGGAATCGTGCCAGGCTGCTCTCTGCGGGCAGCTCACCGGTCTTGTAATAGTCCCTGATCTCCCGCACAACACGATCAGCATCAATGCGGCCGCTGTACTCCTTGCTGGCTGCAACCCTGCCGTCGGTGGTGGAAATATCCAGCGTGAACTTTCTCTGTTCACTGCCCAGGCTTCCCACCATCTCACGGATCTGTTCCAGCTGTGCAGCGGTCGGGGCTTTGTCTGCGGCCAGGTCAACACCCGGAGCTTCCGCCATCACCCGCACATTACCGTCTGCCAGGAACTTGTTCAACGCGTCTGTCCCTTCCGATACTTCCGCCGGGCCGAACACACTCATAATTTCCCGGTGGTCGGTGTCACGGGTCTTATCATTCCGGGCAAAATCCAGCATCTGCCCATCCGGCAGGATGTATCCGGCCCGTTCAAATTCACTCGTCGTGCCAAACTGCTCCACGGCCAGCTGACGGCGATACTTCGCCGCACCGCCTGCTTCCTTTGCTTTGGCATCATAGACAGCCTGCTGTTTCTGCTTCTGTTCATTTCTCTGGGTTTCCAGCTTGGCATGAGCTTCCCGCAGTGCATTATTCACTTCACCGATTCGGTTTTCAAGCTCTGCACCACGCTGGTTAAAGTCCTTCCGCTTTGCAAGGTACACCTGGTATTCTTCACTGGCCTTAAACTCCTTTGCCTCGGCAGAGAACAAACCCAGAGATTTTCTCTTCGCTTCAATCTCCTTTACCTCGGCGCTGTTCAGCCAGTTTGTTCGCTCTGTTTTCAGGGCGTTTTGCTGGTGTTCCAGTTCCCGACTTTCTTTTTGAAGTGCCGCCAATTCATCCACGGTTCCAGCAGAGCCGTCACTCAGCTGGAACCGCACCGATTTCTTCACAGGTTCGCTGTTTCCCTTGCTTTCGGCATTTTCTTGTGCTATACTGTTTTTATCAGGAAAGCTCGGGCGTTCACCGCCCTCCTCGGTTTTGAGTACCGTGTCAGCGCTTTCCTGATAAATAGAACCCTCCGACCCTCTGCTCCCCGAATCTTCGGATTCCATGTGGGCTTTGCCGGAGGGTTCCGTAAAACCTCCTTGCAGACTACTCCTTGAATCTTTGGATTCTACGTGGGTACGCATGGAGGTTTTATTATTTGTAGATTTTATATCTACAATATCATAGAAAATCTCCCGGTCATTTGCTTTGAAGGCAGTCAGAACATCAGCTTCATAGGCATTCTGCCCAACCACAATTTTGATTTTTCCACGGTTGAATGCTTCCGCATTCTTGTGGTTTGCAGGTTCTCTGTAGACTTCATCTGCGGTTTTAATAATTTCATCCAGATTTGCAGCCATCCGCATTTTATCTGCATACGTTTCTTCGTTCGTTCTCTGAAGCGCCATTGTAGATTTAGAACGGACAAACTCACTTCTTCCATCTTTATGGTTCAAAATTGTCCAGCCGTTCCGCTCAAAGCCATTCGGATACCGTTCTTTGATGGCCTGCTTCACTACGGTTTTCCAATCTTCCTGTGGAACACCGTTCAGGATATCTTCATCAATTTTGATGTAGCTCTCTCCGTCGGCATCCTTCTGGATCGAAAAACGAATATTGCGTCCTTCCGCCGCGCTCTCTGTCTTGAGGGCAGCGGCATTTTCTTTTGCACTGCGCAGGTTGTCCATCGCTTTTTCAGCGTGGGCAAAGTATTCGTCCTGTAAAATTCTGCGCTCGTTCTCGGCCAGGCGCTGGGCCTTCAGGGCCGCCCGGTTGTCGGGGTCAAGGGTCAGCACTTCCTTTGCCCGGCTCACAATGCCGCCCAGCATCTCCTTCACCCGGTTCATCACGGTGCGGATGGTTCCGGCCCTGCCGCTGTTCTTCTCGGCCTGCCCGCGCTGGAACTCCACCCAGCGCTTGAAATCGGATTCATTGGAGAAGATGCCTCGCCAGGCATCGCCCACCAGCTCCTCGGCAGCTTCCTCATAGGTCAGGTTCTGCTGGGCATAGTCGGTCATCTTCTCCCGGATCATCTCGTCCACGGTCTCAAAGCCGCTGCTCCTGGCCAGATACAGCAGGGCATGGTCCTGCAAAGTCTTTGCTCCCTCGCTGTCCAGTGCGTTGTACCAGTGGTAGTCCTCGTGCAGCACCGTGCCGAACGTATCCTGTGCACTGTCCCCAAAGAAGATCCGGGCCGTCTCCGTGTCCACATAGGCCCGCACCCGGCTGTCTGCCTGTCCCGCACCGTTCTGCAGCACGTTTTTCAGAACCGCCGTGGTGCCGGTTGCTGCCGCGTTCAGCTCGATCACCTGGCTTCCAGCGTCGTTCGCATTGCGCAAGGTCCCCTTGTAAATGGTCTCACCCCTGCCCGTCAGGCTCTGTTCCGTCAGATTTCCGCCCAGCTGGCTCTTGGCCCACCGGGTCTCTGCCGCATCCCTGCCGTAGGTGTAGGCGATCTCCAGCGCGTTCCGGCCCTTAAGGTTGCCCAGCACATAGTTCACGTTGGCCGCCATGCCGCTGCCGGTGCCCGCCAGCTCCAGCGCCTGGTCAAAGGTCTTCACGTCCTCCATCTGGCCCAGCCGGTACAGAGTGGATGCTGCCGCCGCATAGCGGTCACTGTCCACGCCTTCCGGCTGTTTCCGGCTGATCTCCTGCGCTGCCTTTTCGCCCACCTTCCAGCTCCGCAGCACCTGCTCCGTCCGGGCCTGCTTCTGGCCTTCCGTCCTCGGTGCTTCCATGCCGTAGGTTTCACGGAGAGCATTCTCCACATTTTCCCCGGGGTTCTCCACTGCCGTGTCGTTGGCATTCGATTCCGCATTCGCTGCATTTCTGGCAGCGTCCGGATCGTTCAGCGCCTGTCGTGCCGCCTCAAATGCCGCCCCACGGTCTGCCGTCGTCCCGCTGCCGCTGCCCTCCTCAGCATGGCCCGCCGCCTTGCGTTCCATCGTGCTTTGCTCGTCCAGCACGCTCTGCCCGTCCTGCCAAGGGCTCCCCTCAGTAGGGGAGCTGTCAGCGCCACTGCGCTGACTGAGGGGTTCCAGTTCCCGCGCCAGCTCCTCCCGGCGCTGGTGTTCCTTCAGCGCCTGCTCGTATTCGTCCTGAGCGGCATACCGCTCCACGTTGCCCCGCAGGCTGGAATCTCCCGCGTTCATCCTGGAAAGCCCTGTGCCCACAGCGCCGCCCAGTGCACCGGACGCGCCGCCGGAAAGGCCCGCTTCCAGTGCTGTAAGGAACGTATCCTTGTTGAACAGCGTCTTGGCCGCTTCCTGGTCGCCCATCACAGCGTCAATGGCCTTGTCGGCGTAGGTCTCCACAAAGGCCTGCATAGCATTGTCCGCGCCGCCGGAAATGGCGTTGGCAATGGCCGGGTAGGCTTCCCGGAACGCCTGATTGCCCACCTGTCGGCGCACCCAGTCCGCAATGGTACCGGCCACCGTGTCCTTGGCGTAATCCGAGCCCATGGTCTTGGCAAGGTCGGCCACACCCACGCTGTTGATGGCCCATCCTGCGCCAAACTTTGCCGTTGCTTTCAAAATAGCTTTTTCCGGGCTCTCCCCCGCTTCGTCACTGGCAGCCATGCTGTCGCCTGCGCCGTGGGCACTCAGCATCGGCAGCACCAGCGCTGGATTGATGGCACTCACGATCAGGTTCTCAGCCGCGCTGGAAGCAGCCCCGTGGAAGAACCGCCCCACATTGCTCTCGCCTGCCATAGCGTCCGCAGTCAGGTTTTCTCCGGCCTTGTGGGCATCCCGGCCCCACTCATACAACCCTTTCATGCGGTTGCTGTCGTCATCCGCCTTGTCGTAGAGCTCACCACTCCGGATTCGTTCGTGGGCTGTCCGGATGAGCTCCGGGTCATATCCTGCCGCTTCCAGCTGCTCGTCGGTGTAACGCCCGCTCTGAACACGCCGGATCATCTGCTCTTCGGCACTGGCCGTCAGGGCCGGGGACAGTGCGCCCGCGTACTGCCCGATCATGCCTTTGATATTTTCCTTTTTTCCCTCCAGATCGCTCTCCACACGCCGTCCGGCCCGTTCGCCAAGGCTCAGGTCATTGTACGCCTTCATGTAAAGCCGGGCCCGGTTGATTTCGTCCTGGGTGTAGCCCATCTTTTTCAAATCGCTGTCCATGTACCTGGTGTTTTCCAGCACCGGCATTATACCTATGCCGCCCGTGTCCGCTGCCAAGTAGTCCACACCCGCCGGAAGGTCTGCTGCGCTTACAGCCCCGTGTGGCAGCGTGGGCTCTGTCACCAGCCTCGCCAGCTCCCGGTTTCGCTCGGAAGCATCCTTCCAGTTGTTCACCGTGCTGTAAACGTCCATTCGGGTACCGTTGTTCCGCTGTTCCCGCAGCTTCTGCACGGTGCTTGCATTCTGCTCCATCTTCCCCGCCGGGCTCACTGTCACCTTCTGCCGGTTCAGCTCGTCGCTCCGGCTGTCCATGGCATCCGCAAAGCCCAGGTTGTTCCTTGTCCGGTAATCCTCCAGCGCCGTGGAGTACAGGTCGGTGCCCGTCTGTCGGCTCGTTGCTTCCTGCTGTTTTTGTGCACGCAGGGCAGCAGCGCTGCCCTTTGCCCAGCTTGTTCCCGTACTGCCAAGGGCTAACGGGTTGCGACTGTCAGCGCTCTTGCGCTGACTGAGGGGTTCTGCCCCGCCCGCTGCTGTTGCCATCCCAGTCTTTTCCTGCCGCTCTTTTTCATTGCGGTTCCGCAGCGCAGCAGCACTTCCCGATTTCCATGCCATCCTGTATCCTCCTTAAAATCCAGCGTTCTGCATTGCCCTGTCGATCACATCGTCCGATGCACCCAGATTCATCAGCCGACTGGCGATGGTATTTGCATCCATTCCCTGTTCCTTCCACCCCTTTGCATAGCTCAGGGCGTTGCTGTACGGCATTCCGGTACTCTTACCCGTGCTCCCTCCCGTGGTTCCCCCGGGCAGGGCCCACTTGTTCGGATTCGCCAGCGGGGCGATCAGCCCGCTGCCAGTTCCGGTCGCTGCTGTTGTGCCCGTGTCACCGTCCGGCAGCATTCCGGCGCTGGCCAGAATGTTCGCATAGACGTTCTTGGTCGGGTCATCATCCTTCAGGCTCTGATACTTACCCAGCGCCGTCAGCAGTTGGCTGTTTGTCCACCCGCTTCCGCTCTTGCTGGAGCCGCCGGATCTTCTCGAACTTCTGCTGCTCTTCGTAGCTGCCGCCTTTGCCAGCTGGGTCGCCAGCTGACGGTTTGCAATGGTGCCATAGGAACCGGCTGCATTGCTGTCCAGCCCGTACATCTTCAGCAGGTTGGCCGCTGCTTCCTGATTTCCGCTTGCCACCAGAGAAGCCGCGGTGCTCAGAACACCGGCCTGATCGTCCCGGGTCACCGGTGCGCCGTTGTAGCTGGCAAAAGCGTTTGCGTTCAGGCCGTACCGGTTCAGCACGTCGCTGGCCGCATCCCCGGCTCCCTGGGTGTACAGGTTGAACGCCTGCTGGTAAGCACTCAGGGCATCGCTCTGGTCGGTGCGTTTCTTGTTGTACTCCCACTGTTCCCGGGCAAAGTCATTTTCCCACTGCTGCTGGGTGTACCCCTTGTACCCATCGTAGGCCGTCAGGGCCGCCGAGCCGATGTTCTTTACCGTGTTCCAGAGGTTGTTCCAGTAGTTGTCGTTCTCGTTCCGGGCCTGTTCGCTCTGGTTGGCAAGGAAATTCTGCCACGCCGCGTAGTTGGCAAAGTTGCTGCCGTATGCACTGCGGTCCAGCGCCTCGGTGTTGGCCATGCCGGAAAGGGCACTCAGCAGGTCGTTCTGCTGGTTCTGGTATTCGCTCAGTGCCTGGCCTCTCAGGCCGGGTACCGCATTGTCAATGCCGCTCAGCGCCTGCTGCTGGCCCTGCTTTGCCACGCTGTCGGCGTAGCTGCTGCCATACCCGCCCGTCAGCATCGCCGCGTTGGCCTGGGCGTTCTCCGCGCTGGCGGCAGCATTGGCCTGGGCCTGGGCGCGGTACTGCTGGTAGGCTTTGCTGCCGGTATCCCAGTCGAACCCGCTGCCGATCTGCCCGGTCAGGCTGTCCATTGCGTCCTTGTTCCGGCTCACATAGTCCGCCGGGCGGTTGGCGTTCCATTCCCGCTCTTCCTGTTCCGCCTGGTTCTTTCTCCGTAAGGTATCAAATAACATGTCGTTCTCCTTTTCTTCTGCCACACACCGGTCTTCAGATCACGGCAAACGCTTTCAGCACCCACGGCAGCAGCTGTGCACCCACCTGCAAAACATTCCCCCAGAAGTTGGTGTTGTTCGCATCCTTCTTCTGGTTGGCCCCCACTGCATTGGCATACTCGGTCCGAGCACTGTTCAGCTGACCATAGTAATTGTTCAGGCGAGTGTTGTAATCGTTGATCGCCAGCTGCTTCTGCTGCTGCAAAGAGCTCAGCCGGTTGCCCAGGTCACTCTTCCTGGTGGCATATTCGTTGTAGGCCTGGCTGTATAAGCTGTCTGCCACGTCCGAAAGCCCGTTCATGGTGCTCTGGTAGGCCGTCTGCCCGCTGGAAGTGCCCCAGCTGTTGCCGTAGCCGCCGCTGCGGGCCGAAGCGTTGGCGGCAGCGTTCTCGCTGGCCAGCTCCGCACCCCGGGTGTACTGGTTCTTGTACTGCTGGTAAGCCGCGTCCTTGGTGTAATCGTAGGAAAAGCCATCCCGGTTCATCTTGTCCAGCTGGCTCTGCGTGCCGCTGATCTGACTGTCATACTGGCCCGTCGTGTCCTCCGGCTGCTGTCCCTTCCAGTAATCCAGATTGTTCTTTGCCGTGGTCACCCGGTCGTTGCTCTGGGCGTACTGGTAGCTGTTGGAATCGTTCTTTCTGGTTCCAAACACGCCGGTGCCCGCATTCTTTTCGCTGTTGCCGGTAATGCCGTCATACGCATCCCCCATCATCAGCGCCACATTGTGGCCCGGGATCAGGTACTCCCACCACTGTCCTCTTGCCATCTTCTCACTGTCTCCTTTCGTTTACTCCACCTTCAGCCCCATGGCCACCAGCTTGTCCCGCATGGTGTCGCTGAAGTTCGTCTCGTCCAGGTTCTGCATCATGTATATCATTTGGTCCCGCAGCTGCATCAGGTAGTTGTTGATGCTCCGCCTGTCCTCCGGGGCCATGTTGTCACTCAGTTTCGGCATGGCGATCTCGCCAAGCCTCGTAATATCTGCCATATAAAATCTCCTTCCTCTAAGCAGAGCTATCGGGTTGCGGCTCCCAGCGTCTGCTTCACTCCGTTCGCATCCTGCTGGCCGCGGCCCCAACAGCTCCTCCATCAATCCGCCACTGGCGGCGGTCGTCGCCGTTGCCCTTCGGGGGAGCTGCAAGCAACTGCACCGCAGGTGCATTGCGCGCTGAGAGGGTCATCGTTTCGGTTCCCCTCCGGCCACCCGGTTGCCCCGGCTCTCTGCCATGCTGAACGCAATACTTCGCACCACGATCTGCCCGGTGCCCTTGATCCGCAGCCGCATGGTGTCGTGCCGCTCCGGCACAAAGGGCAGGTTGACCCGGGTGTATTTGTTCAGAACGGCTGCCTGGCCCAGCGTCTCCCAGGCCCCGCCCTCATAGCTGGCCTGCAGCTCCACAACGCTGTATGTCAGGGCATCCACCCGCAGAAACACCCGGTTGATGTACTTGTCCGCCGGGATGTTCAGTCCAATGTCGCCGCTCACAGCCTCAAAGCCCACCTTCTGTTCCAGATTCGCCTTTGCCGTGTCGGTGTCCCGGTCGGCCTCCCGTTCCGGTTCGGTGGCCCACAGGTTTACGCCGTCCCATTGGTAGAGCTGCCGCCCCGTGGAGCACATCGCCCAGCCGGAAGCATTCTCTTCCGCCGCCGTGTCCTCCTCGTGCCAGAGCCGCCGTTCGGTGTCGTAGACCAGCAGCCGGGTCTCGTTCCGGCCCGGCACCCGCAGATGCAGGTAATACCGGGTGTCCAGCACACCGCCCACCGCACCGCGCACGTTCATCAGCCAGGTGTTGTCCAGTCCGCCGCTGATCTTCACCGGCAGGCTGCCGTCCCAGGCCATCACGCCGTCGGGGGAAAGGTAGTACAGCACCTCTGCCAGCACACACATGCTCTTGCTGGCCTGCTTGGCCACGCCCCGGCACTGCACGCTCACCAGCTGATAGTCTGCCGGGCGGCTGCCGTAGAGCTTGTGCAGGCAGTTCTCCTTGAAGAACAGCACATAGCCCATGCAGGTGGCTGCACCGGTAAAGGGGCCGTCACTGCCCACGTTCACGGCGTAGCTGTCCGAAGCAATGCCCCGGTAGCTGTACCAGTTGGTGGGGTCTCCCAGCTTGCAGCTGTAGATCGCATTCTCCTCGCTGTTGCAGCCCCATACCCGGTTGGCGTTCTCGGTCACATATTCCAGCCGGGGCACCCGCCGCCGTGCGGTAATGGCTGCACCGCCCGCTGTGGCGCTCTCGCTGCCGTTCATGCTCTTCCAGGTGGTACCGCCCGCCGTCACGGTAAAGCTGCCGTAATAGCGTGCGCTCTCGGTCTTTGGGCTGCCGGTCAGCACAATGCTGTCCCCGTCCATCTGCTCAATGGTCACCTCGCCGTTCACACCCTCGGCCAGATACTCTTCCACCAGCCCGGGCACCTGCTCCACCGTGATGGTATCCCCCTTCTTGAAGCCCGCAGCGGCCAGCCCGGGCAGGGTCATCTTCACGCTGTTCAAAAGGATCTCCGCCCACTTGCCGCTCTTGGCATCATACTGTTCCAGTACGTTCACATAGGCCCACTTGCTGGAAGAGGAGTTCTGTTTCAGAAACAGCGTCCCGTCCGCCGGGCCAGAAGGTTCCGTGGTGCCCACGCTGCTCACGGTGTAGGTCTTGCCGCCCGCATCGCAGGGGGCAATGGTCACCGTGCCGGTCTGGCTCCATGCGGCGCTCAGGGCTTCCAGCTTTCCGGTGGCCGTGTCAAAGCTCTTGGCATCCGGCCAGATCAGGATCTTCGTGCCCATGCCGATCATAATTTTCTCGCTGTCCGTCACGGCGTTTTCCAGCACGATCTCCCCGCCCGCAGCCGCGGTGGCCACGTCGTCCTCGCTGTCCTCGGTGTAGCGCAGGGTGGTGCCCTCGCACAGCAGCAGGCCGTTCAGGTGGTACATCCCGTTGCAGCGGCCCATGGCCCGCATGGTGCGCCGGGGTGTCCGGGTCTGCAGTGCGGGGTATCCCCGGCTGGAAAAGTTCTTCATCTCGGTAAACTCCGCCTCGGCGCAGCCGTAGGTTTCGTTCAGGCCGCCAAAAGCCGTCTGGATGCTCTTCCCCGTCGAGATGCTGTATAAACTCGGCAGTGCCATCTCAGTACCTCCACTTCGTGGCCATCCTGGGCAGGTAGGTGTGCCTGCACCAGGCTGCAAACTCCTGCTGGTTCTCGTTGGCCAGCTGCATCTCGTTGGCATAGCGGTCGGTCTCGCCCAGGGCCGCGTCCATCTGTGCCGCCAGATAGTGGGCATAGTAGCTGTCGTAGGGCTCCGGCAGCAGCAGTTCCGCGTCCTGCCGCAAAAGCTCCTGCTCCCGGTCGTATAAGATATCCGCACCCACGGCATCAAAATCGGTGGTGTCGCTCTTGTCCACCACGCTCTTTCTCAGCCCCGCATCCGCCTGCCGCAGCCATAAGATCTTCAGCTCGCGGTCAAACCCGTTGTTGGGCCGCAGCTTGTCAGCGGTTTCGATTGCTTTTCCTACTGTCACGCTTATTCCATCCTTTCACATCTGCAACCCGGGTTGCGGCTCCCTGCGTCCACTTCGCACAAAGCTTTGTGCTCGTGTCCTGCTGGCCGCGGCCCCAACAACTCCTCCCTGTTTCCGCCACTGGCGGCGGTCGTCGTCGTTGCAATTGCCTTTCCTACTGTCATAAAAGACCTCCAAACAAATAACCCCCGGCACAGCGTGTGCCGCCGGGCCGGGGGGATATATCTAAGCAGGGCTCCCCCTTCGGGGGAGCTGTAAGCAGCTCCGGCCATGCCGGACTGCGCACTGAGAGGGTTAAACTTACGCCTTATTCGCCAGCTCTTCCATGCGGGCAGCGGTCTGGTCGTCCTGTTCCTGGCTGTGGCGGATGACCTCCGCCACCTCCGGGGGCACCTCAATGTTCTTGCCGCGCTGCAGCTGGTAGTTCACACCATTCACGCTCACGAACAGGTCGCCCTTGTACTTCCCGCTGTCCGAAAACAGCCGGATCGTCTCAGTCTTTTTCTTTGCTTCTGCCATTTTATCGGCTCCTTTCTATTTCCTCTAAGCAGGGCTCCCCCTTCGGGGGAGCTCCACGACATGCCGCCATAGGCGGATGGAGTGGTGAGAGGGTTAGTTCGCCTCAGCCGTTGCACTGTACCGTGCGCTGCAGCTCTCAATGCGCACCATGTACTGCTCCACCAGGCGCTCAGCGGTCTTGTGTGCCTTCCAGCCCACAGATGCGCGCTGGTTCAGGGGGTCGTCACCATAGCCCAGCTGCTTCACGATGTGCTCCAGGCCGCCGCCCTCGATCTCGGTGGAACCGTAGGCGTGGGCACCCAGGATCAGGGTGCTGAACACGGCCAGACCCGCCGGGCAGCCGGTGCCCTTCCAGATCTTTGCCTCGCTGGTCTCCACAAAGCGCACACCATGCAGCGTGCCGATCTCGCCGTTGTAGATCTCGTCCGGCTGTGCGTACTTGTGCACATCGATCCAGTCCGGGTCGCGGCGCAGTTCATAGGCCACATAAGGGTGGATGATGCCCACAAAGCTGGTGCCGATGGGGTCAGCGTTCATGGCCTTCAGCTGGGTGGCCGCACGGGCGATCAGGTCGCTGGTCAGCTGGCAGGTCGCGTCCAGGGTAGCGCGGCTGGTCACAGGGGTTTCCGCGCCGCCCTCGCCGATCTTGGGCGCATAGATCACGTTGGTGCCGCCCGCCAGCACATCACGCACGATGGTGTCCAGGGTGCGGCCCGCCTGGCTGGCAATGATCTTGGTTGCCTGCACGATGTTGTTGTCAATTGCAGTCAGCTGCAGCGTGTCGGTAATGGGTACCCAGCCGCCGTACTGCTTGACTTCAGCGGTAACGGTGGAAACGTTCATGGTCTGGCCGTCCGGGGTCACACCCTCGGTCAGCGGAGTGGTGGCCTTGGGCAGGCTGTCATACTTGCGGAACTCGATGTTCTTGCCGCCGTTGGCCGGAATGGGATACGGGTCGCCGAACTGGTCATGCACCAGGGCAGGCTCTGCCTGGTCGATCAGGCGCTTCTCGTAAAAGGTTTTCATCTCGGCACTCATGCCGGATGCGCTGGTGGCGTTCTGGTTCTGGGTGCTGGCCGTTGCAAACATCTGCAGATCCAGCTTCAGGTTCTTGGTTCTGTTGTTCATAGCTTCCTCCTAAAATTTATTTTCCTCTACTCACGGCTCCCCTAGTAGGGGAGCTCCGGCATCTGCGCTGCCGTAGGCGGACAGTGCCGGTGAGAGGTTTACAGTGTAATCACTTCACCCCGCATGACCCGCTTCTCCATCTCTTCCATTTCCTTGCGGCTCATGTGGGATACGTCGATCTTGGTCTGCACCGCGCCGCCGGGGCGGGTGCCATTCTCGCCGGGCCGGGCGTTGCGCTGCTGCATCCGGTTCACCACGCCCTGCTCCACCTGCTTGGCCGTGGCGGCCTGCTGCTGTTTCAGGATGTGATCAAAGTAGGCGCTGCGGTAGGCGTTTGTCATAGAAACGCCCGACCGCATCATCTTCTCCACCTCCGGGTTCGCCAGCACCTCAGCCATGTTGAAGTCGAGATACTGGGCTTTCAGCTGCTCCGCTTCCCGGTCCCATCCGGCCTGCAGCTCTGCAATGCGGGCCTGCTGTTCCCGCTGGCGTTCCATCTGCCGGATCAGCTGCTGCTGTTCGGTCAGCTGCTTGTTCTGGCTTTCCAGCTTGTCCAGCTCCCGGGCCGTTTTGGTGGAAACGCCCTTCTCCATGGCCAGTTTCTCGTAGTAGGCATCGTCCTTCACCGCGCCGTTCCGCACAGCCTCGGTCAGGGCCACCAGGTCGTTGGCATCCGTGCCGTACTTTTCCTGCAGCGCCTGCATCAGGCCCTTCATGGCCGGGCTTGCTTCCAGCCGCCGGGTCGCTTCGGTCACGGCGTTCTGCATCAGCTCCTCGGTCAGGTCGGCATACTCTCCGCGCAGCAGCTCACCAAAGGCTTTCCGCCGCTCCTCCGGGCTCTTGGTCTTGCCTTCGCCCTTCTCCTCGCCGTCCTTGCCCTCGGCTTCGTTCTGGTTCTCTTCCGCTTCCTCGTCCAGCTCAGACTTTTCCTCACTGCCAAGGGCTCCCCCCTCGGGGGAGCTGGCGGCGCTCTGCGCCGACTGAGAGGGTGAGCCCTCTTCCCGGCTGCTCCGCTTCAGCACCCCGCTCCGCCGGGCCAGCCGCTCTTCTGCCGGCCGCAGGGCGGGCAGCTCAATGGCATTGCCTTCCCCGTTCGCTGCCCCTGCAGATGCGTTGGCTCTCCCGTTGGGAGAGCTGTCCGCGCCAGCGGACTGAGAGGTTCCGTCCCCGCCCGCAGCACCACCGTCTGCAAACATCTGCAGATCAATGGCATCTGCCTTGTCTGCGTGCATGTTGATGTACCGCACATGCTCCGGGTAGGCATCCGCCAGCAGGATCAGACCGTCTGTCACCAGCTCAAATTTTGCCAGGCTGTCAGTGCCCTGCTTTGCCTGTACCACCATCAGGTTCCGGTCATCGGCACAGGTCACGGTCCCGCTGTCCAGACTGTAGGCCAGCGTCTGCATCAGCGCGCTCACGGCAGCACATACAATGTCCTGCCCCTTGGGTGCAAACTCCGCGTGCCCCTCGGCCCGCAGGAACATCATGTCTCCCATCTCGTTGTAAGTGATCTGGATCATTCTATCGCTCCTTCCAAAATTTCCTTTAAGCAGGGCTCCCCTTTCGGGGGAGCTGCAAGCAACTGCGTCGTCAGACGCATTGCGCGCTGAGAGGGTCACTTATTCGGATTATTCACGTTCATGGCCCGCTGTGCCGCCTGGGTGGCCAGGCTGTTGCCTCCGCCGCCCACCACAGCCCCCAGGCCGTTGGTCGCTGTCTTTGCGGTGGTCTGTCTGCCGCTGCTGCCGCCCGTGGTTCCTGCCGCCTGTGCAGCGGCCCCGGCCATGGCGCTCATGTTGGTGCCGTTCTGCTGGTCAATGATGGCGCTCAGCTTCTGCAGCTGCTCCATGGCCTGCTGCAGCTGGGTGTACAGGGTACCGTTCTGCTGCACCCGTTCCCGCACCTTTTCGATGCCCTCAAAGTCCATCATGTCCAGCACCGCCAGCGCCGCGTCAGCGTTGGCCGGGGCAAACAGCCCCATCTGGTAGCACTCCTTTGCCGTCTCGTTCTGGGAAAGGCGGCTGAAGGTGCTCTTCTTGGCAGCCGATACCGTGATGTCGAACACCGGCTCGTGGCTGCCCAGCTCCACCCCGCCGATCATGCCAACCGGCTGGGGCTGCAGCATTGCCCCGGAGAACTGCACATACTCCGGCTGGCCGCTGTCGCCGGTAATGCGGTAGACCCGGCTCTCGTCGTAGAACTGCCGCATCAGGTCGATGATGAAATAGCATTCCTTTGCAAAGGCCCGGTAAGCGCTTTTCAGCATGTCCCGGGAGAGCTTCGAGCCCGCTTCCTGCAGCGCCGCAATGGCAGAAGCCGCGGTCAGGCCGCTGGTGGTTCCGCCCTGGGAAACGTCCCGGTTGCCGCTGATCTCCTTCAGCTCTGCCACTCTCGCGTCCCGGTAGGTGATCAGGTTGCCCGCCAGTCCCGCTGTCTGTAAGGGCCGCAGGGTCTCGTCCGTCACCCGCCCTGCCGCGTGGACGATGTCCTTGCCAAAATCGGCCAGCTCCTGCTCGTTGATGCCCGCCCCGTCCTGGATGATGTACCGCGCCTTGGCCGAAAGCTTCACGTTCTCGTCCATGGCCGCGTTCATCTCGTCGATGGCAGTCTGGGTGTCCTTCATCACGTCGATGTACCCAAAGCCCGCCGGGCTGTCCTCTTCCACAAACAGGGTATCGAACACAAAGGGGTACTTTCCGTGGTCGTAGAATCCCCTGTCTGCCAGGGCCGGGTCGTTCTCGCTGGCGTAGAGCACCACACCGTTGCAGAACTTGCAGTAGTGCAGCACAGGCCGCCCGTCCTCCCGGGCCTTTTTGTAGTACCAGTCCACCACCACGCTCTTGTCGGAGGTGTCAATGCTCTGGTCGTGGATGTACTTTGCCACTTCCAGCGTGCTGCCGGTGTGGCCTTCCAGCTGGGGGTACTGGGCCTTCAGCTGTTCGTTGTCGGCCACCGCCAGACTGAACAGGTGGGGGCTGTCCTGGATGTCCATCACGCCGGGCTCCCAGTACATCATCAGCAGATCCATGCTCTTGATGGAGATGTCCCCCACGCCGTTCCGTAGGCCTGGGTCCCAGAAGATGCCCTTCACGCCAGTGCCCTGCTTGAGCTTGCGCCACCAGGTATCGCTGTACACCTGCTCGTATTCCGCCTGTTCCAGCAGCACCGGCAGGATCTTGGAAAGCACCTTGGCGGTCTGCTCGTCGTCCGCTGCCCGGGGCAGCACGTTGGGTTCCGGGTAGTTGTCCATGGCATCCGCGTGCTTATTGGCAATGCTGTTGAACAGCCACCCGCTGGAAGGTTTGGGCTTGCCCTCCATCATCTCGTTCTGGTAGTTGGCCCAGTGCTGCATCCGAAACCACAGCTCGTTGTCCACGATCCGCTTGTCCAGCGCCGCCTTGCCGGTCTTGTATCTCTGTAACAGCGCCGTGGCCTTCGCCACCTGCTCTGTGCCGATCACGTCGGTCATACTCTAAAAAACCTCGCTTTCTTCCCCAGCTCCAGCGGGTCATCCGGCATGGGCTGCACCGGCTCTGTCCGTGGCGGGCTGAGGGGATTCTCCATCAGCACATACCGGCACTCGTCGTAGATGTGATCCTCCTGGTCGGTGTCAATGTCCTCCACGTTGCTCTCGCTGTATACCAGGTTCGGAATGGTGCGGATAAAGTGCTTGCAGGTGTTGAACACCTGCAGCATGGGCCGCCCGTCCGCCTGGAACGCCAGCCGGTAGTGGAACTGCATCTTGCCCGCCAGCCGGGTGTGGTCGCCGGGAGCCCAGTGCAGAAAGTTCGGGCTCTTTTCCTGCATGGCAGCAATGCTCTCGCCCTGGCTCTCGTTGAAGATGGCCGGGTCGGCCACGCCCAGAATGGTGCGGCCCCGGAGCATGGGGTCGTTCTCTTCTGCTTCCCGGATCATCCTTGCCTGCTTCACAGGGTCAGCCTTGATGCCCTCGTTGGGGGTTCCGGTGCAGCCGTACAGCTCCCGGATGCGGTAAAGCCTGCCCTCTTCGTCCGCCGCATACCACCCCACGGAAAAGGGCTTCGAGTAGCCGAAATCGTACCCCCGCCAGATCTTCCAGTGTCCCGGGATGCGGAACGGGCGGATCACATGTGTCCACCGCTGGTCATCGTAGTGGGCCGGGTCGTTCTTCCACTCGGTGAACACCTGCCCGGTAAAGCTGTCCCAGTCGCCGTAGAGCAGGGCTTTCTTCTCCGCTTCCGGCAACGCAGCCAACGTGCCCAGGTATCCCGGGTCATTTTCCAGCAGGGCCGCGTTGTCAAACACGGTGCTGGGGATAAAGATGCGGGTCCGCCGCTGCACGATCTCCCGTCCGTCCGGGGCCCTGGCCTTTACCATCTGCACCATCCGGGTGCCGGGCGGGGCCGGGCTGACGAACCTTGCCTTCACCCATCCGTGGCCGATGCCGCCGGGGTTGGCCGTGGCCCGGGTGTAGACCCGGGTATCGGGGCCGTTGGGTCGGTTTCGGCTCAGCAGGTAGCTGTACTCTTCCCAGGTGAAATGGGTCAGCTCGTCAAAGCCGATAAAGTCGTAGGCCTGGCCCTGATAGTTGTACTTGTCCTGGGCGTGGTTCAGGCTGCCAAAATAGATCTTTGCCCCGCTGGGAAAGGTCCAGCAGTGTGTGCTGCTGTTGTACCGGGCTTTTGGGAATACTGGCTTGTAATACCGCATTGTCTTGTCAATGAGCTCCCGCAGCTGGGGAAACGTCTTTCGGATGATGAGCCCCCGGTAGTGAGGGATCTCCACCTGCCGCAGGGCCTCGATCACCAGCGCGTCGCTCTTGCCGCCGCCTGCGGCCCCGCCATACAGCACTTCGTTCTCGGTGCGCTGCATGAACCGCGCCTGGGCGGGCTGTGGTGACCAGATCACCGGTCTGCCGTCACGCATCCTCTGTTCCGCCATCCACTTCCACCTCCTGCTGGCCGTCCGTCTCACTGGCTGCCGCGATCTCCACCATCGGCGGACCGCTCTCGCTGTCGGTGTTCTCCGCCGGGACCATGGCAGCAGCCTTTTCGGCCACTTCCATCAGCACCTTGGCCACACCGGCCGCGTTCTTGTCGCTCATCACCCGGCCCTCGTACCGCTCCAGTTCGGCGTTCAGCCGCCTGCGTTCCGTGTCATCCAGCTGCCTGTCATAGCTGCCCGGGCTGGCATACACCACAAGGCCGGTCTCGGTGGCATCCGCCAGCTCCTCCGGGTCATCCTTCAGCAGGGTGCCCACGGCAAAGTCCCGGGCCCGGGTGTCCTCGTCCAAACGCCGGTGCAGCCTCTCCGTGATCTGCGCCGCCCGTTGGCTCTCAGCGGCCCGGCCCTGCAAAAAGGTCACCTGTGCCCGCACCCCCAGGCTTGCCCGGATGGCGATCTCCCGCGCGGCTTCCTGCCGGGCCTTTGCAAAGGCATCACTGCGGCCTGCCTCCTCGCTCATCCAGCTGCGGATGGTGCTCTCCGGCACGCCGTACTTCTTCGCCACAGCGCAGACGGAGTTGGAGCCCAGCATGGCCATCACCACCTCGGCCCGGAACGCCGCCGGGTATTTCTTTCCCCGCTGTTTCCCCTTCACGGTATTCTTGCAGTACGCCCGCTTTTTCGCCAACTCTCTCACCTGCCTTTGCAAATAGCCTATCACGTCTCGCCCGCTCAAAATACCCCGGACATTTGCCCGCCGGGCAGCAGCCCTGCATCCGCTGCACACACTGCCACGGTGCTCAGGGCTTCCAGCTCTTTGGTGTAGTAGGTCGTCCGCCCCACATACAGCCGGGCGATCACCTTTTCCTCGGGCAGACCTTGCAGGTAGCGCAGCCGCAGCAGCTGGGCGCATACCGGGTCATTGCGGTCGTACCAGGCCAGCACCGCCCCGATCACCTGAGCCCAGGCAGCACAAACAGACCCCTCGCCATATCGGCGCAGAGCCTGCCGGGTCGCTTTCTTCTGCTCTTTTGTCACCGCTCCACCTTCTTTTCGCATGGGTATAACGCGCAAAATACCGGTGTTTTATCTGTCAGGTGCGAGGTTTCGCAAGGCTCTGTCCCCTGCCTCCGCGCAGTGCGTTTCCATCGTACAGCTTCCACGTCCGTCTGCACTCACTCAGCCGGATAGTTTCCCCTGCGGGGAACGCCCGCTGCGCGGGCACAAGCATCCGGCTTCACTCGCTCCGACTGCGTATGGACCCCGCAAGCGGGGCCCGAACTTTCGCAGCCTCCCGCCGACGCAGGATCACATAGCATTGTGGTTCCAGCCGTTCCCAGCCGGTTCCTTCCCGCTTCGGGCTCTCATGCAGCCCGCCGGGCTCCAGCACGATGCACTTTTCCATCTTCCAGCCGGGAAACCGCTGCTCCCACCACTTGGCATCGTTCTGCTTTTCCCCGCAGGCGGCCCGCAGCTGTTTCCGGCTCCATCTCCCATCGTTGGGGGCCTGCTCAATGGCCGGGCGCAGGTTGGCCGTTTCCACCCACAGCCGCTCCTTGTGGCCGTAGAGGTAGCCCACCGTGCCGTATTCGCCCTGCCCACTCTTGCCCAGCAGCTTTTTCATGTCGATCCGATCCACGTTCATGGTTCCCAGCGGCTCAAACTCGTTGGAGCCGGGGATACGCCGCCGCCACAGATCCTCCAGCATCTCCCGCCACTCCCGTCGCCGGGCCGCAGTCAGGCCCGGGCATTCCGCAAAACCGTGCATGTGCAGCCGTCCTGCTTCTCCCTTGCGCACCGCCACCAGCATCAGGCGGATGTCCTCCCGCCTTGCCCCGAACCGCTTGCAGGTGGCCGCCATCACCCGCCGTTTGTAGTTCTCCACGTCTCTCCGGCAGGCCAGAATATCCTCCGGCAGAAATGGATCCTCGTATGTACCGGTCAGGAACATTCCCGCCGGACTGAAATTGGTCAGCGCCTTTCTCTGGCGCTTGCGCAGGGAATCCATTTTGTTCTTCGCCTTCTGCCCCTCGCTGGATTCCTTCCGCTTCTTGCCCCGGCCCCGGTGTTCCTGGGGGATGATGGAGAACACTCCGACTGCCATGTAGTCATCCCCGCACTGGTATTTTTTCTCTCGGATGTAGTTACAGCGCATCCCGGTGCCCTCCTGCTGGCTTTCACTTTCTGCTGATATTCTCTTTCCCGTGACCCCACCGTCACAGAAATAACGGGTATACTAGCTCCCCAAAGAGGGCCCTTCCCCCTCTTTCTTTATAAAGGTATTATGAAACGTAACGGATACGGTGGACGTGTTAGGTTCATCGTATCCGTTGCTCTTCATAATAGATTCATGTGTTTAAGGCGTTGCGGGCTTTCCTTTTTCCGCCCAGTATCCGTAGGTCAGTTCCGGCTTTCCAATTTTCCGGGCCTTCTCGTTGTAGATCATCAGATCGTGCACGTCGTAGGCCAGGGCGCTGGGGTCGATCACGCCGCCAATTGGCTTGCGCTTCACCTTTGCTGGCTGATCCGGCAGCTTCATGGGGTGCCGGATCCGTTTCTGGCACAGCTCCATCTCCATCCGCGTAACGCCGCCGGGCTTGTACACGCCGCCCCGCTTGCGGTAGCACTCGTGCACTGTGCCCTCGCTGCCAAACAATCCCTTGTCCTTCAGCTCTGCCGCCGTGCCCTTGCCCAGCAGGGTGCCGTCCGCACCGTAGCAGCTGTACACCCGCACTATCCGGGTCTCGGCCCGCTCGTCCGCGCTCAGGCCCTCTGCCCGGGCCCTCTCCACCCGGTCGTCCTTGGTGCTCTTCCGCTCCATCTTCCACCGGTAGTTCTTCGGGCTGGGGTTCTTGCACTTTTCCAGATTATTCCAAACGCTGCTCAGCTTGTTCACATCGGGAAAATATCCCTGCTCCACCAGCTCCACGCTGGTGCCCTTGGCCACCACCTCGCCGGTGTCCCAGTCCATCAGGGTGTATACCCATCTGCATCCGCTCTGCATCTTATCGTCCTCCTTGATCCTTGGCTCCCATATCAGGGGAGCTCTGCAAGGCGCTGGCATAGCCAGACCGCAGCGGTGAGAGGTTGCTTCCGGTAGCCGCTGCCATGGCATCCGCACATTTCTGTCGGACAGTCAGTTCGTTAGTCATACAGTGTCTCCTTATCGTTGGCGATGGTCATTTTGACCAGCTCTTCGTGGATGTGGTCACACAGCTGGAGCAGGTTGCCTGCGGCGTGGTTGAAGTCCTCGCCGGTGCCGACGAGCCGCTGGAACGAGGGCAGGGCCATGCCCCAGATGCCATCAATGTTCAGGTAACAGCTGTCGGCGGTCTCCTTATCGGCGACCAGATCAGCCGGAACCACAGCCTGCGCCTCGGCAAGCTGCTGCTTCAGCTCGTCCATGTTCTTCTGCAGCCTGGCCTTGTCGGCCTTCAGCTCTTCCGTCATGTCAGCCGCAATGCTGTATGCCTGCTGGTGTGCCCGGCGATCCACTTCTTCATCTGCCATATCGGCAAAAAGCTTTCTGGCCTGTCGGGTCACTTCCTCTTTGTCCACCACCGCCGTGATGGGTTGTTTTTTCAAAGCGTCTTCGGCATTTTTTGCTCTCTCTTCGGCTCTGTCGCGCTCTCCTTCGGCCTTCTGGCGCTGGAGGTTGGCCGCAATGCGGCTCTCGTATTCATCGCGGTAAATCTGCTTGAGCTTGGTGTTCTGTTTTTTCAGGCCGTCAATATCGGCAATGTAGGCACCCTGCTGATCCAGCAGCGTTGCCCGCATGGCAGCGGCTTCCTCGTACTTTTCGTGGTACTCGTGTGCAGCTTTCCGGGCCTCTTCCTCACGGGTCTCGGCAGCATCGGCGCGGTCTTTCTCGGCTTTGATCTGGGCCAGCAGCTCCTGGTACTCCTTGTAGGAGGTGATATCCCCGGAGAACACCGCCTGTTTCACCTGTGTTGGGGTGGAGGGCTTGGCAGCGGCATACAACAGCTTCAGGGGCTGAACGTCCAGAATGGACTTACCCTCCAGCTGGATGTTGCCGCACTGTGCGGCAACGCTTACCATGCGGTCACCGGTGTCCCGGCTGATGCCCACAGCGGCGCACCACTTGCCCCAGCTGCCTTTGTAGTGGTTGGCTGTCAGGTCGTGGGCGTGCTTGGCCGCCATGATCCGGGCCATGTTTCCGGTGATAAAGGTCTGGGCATCCTGCAAAAGCAGGGCGTTGGTCTGCTCGTCTGCGCCAAAGTCAAAACCGGGTGCCGAAGGCATCGGTGCAGAAGAACCGCCCGCCGATGCGGCAGGGGCCGATTCGTAGTTCTGCAGGGATGTCGCGGGGGTCGATGCGTTCGCATCCGCCCCGCTCTCCGAGGTGGTCGACGTTGCCGCCGTGGCAGAGGCAGTCATCACAGCAGGGGTGTCCATAGTCACAGCAGCATCCATATTCGGGGCAGATACACATGAGAAAATCTCCTTTGCTTTTTTTATGTCGGCAAGAATCTTTTCCATTTCCTGCTGCGGTGTCATGTCCTTGCGACTGCCATTCGGAGTGAAAAACTGACCAAACAGCTCTCTTTTTGCGGCAACACCTTTCAGATTCTGAGT
>ERZ772893.802-NODE-802-length-37075-cov-6.062669_pt1 | contig 37075 bp, 30 predicted proteins | sample MGYA00511482_ERZ772893 | MGnify/ENA primary metagenome ERZ772893 (study PRJEB29015, sample SAMEA2737687) | human gut metagenome | biome: human gut; feature: human-associated habitat; material: faeces | place: China | collected 2012 ... | reverse complement strand
GCAAGGCGGGGCCGAGGCCGCCTCGATCAATTTGCGAAAGAATCTTGACGGTACCAACGCTCACGCGTTTACTCAGCTCCGCGCCCCGACGGGTTCGAACCCGTGTACCGGCAACAAAAAAGCGGCCGGCATCCGCCAGTCGCTTTTCCATTCTATGGTGGGCCGTCAGGGGTTCGAACCCTGGACCTTGGGATTAAAAGTCCCCTGCTCTGCCAGCTGAGCTAACGGCCCGCGGGTGGCATTGTACCACGGTCTGGGACTATTCCCAACTCCATTGGCCGTTCTGGAAAATCACAACTTCACTTCCATCAGGCGTAATGCCCGTAATATCGATGTCGTCCGTGCCAATCATAAAATCGACGTGCGTGCTCGAGACGTTAACGCCATGCTCCAGGAGCTCTTCCTTGGACATGTCATACCCACCCTCGATACATTCGGGGAAACCGACACCTAGCGCGAGATGGCAGCTGGCGTTCTCATCATAGAGCGTGTCATAGAACAAAACGCCACTTTCACGGATCGGCGTGTTCTTGGAGATAAGCGCGACCTCACCCAGATGAGCGGCACCTTCATCGGTGTCAATGATGCTCGCAAGCGTCGCCTTGCCCACGCGGGCATCGTAGTCCGCTACGCGGCCGGCCTCGAACTTAATCCAAAAATCGTCGACCTTGTTACCGTGGTGAATGAGCGGCATGGCCGAGTACACGATACCGTCGGCGCGCATACGATCAGGCGAGGTGAAGACTTCCTCGGTGGGAATGTTGGGGAAGAAGGGGTGTCCATCGGGCGTCTTGCCCTTGCCGCCGGCCCACTCGTGACCCTTCGTCATGCCAATCGTCAGATCGGTTCCATTTTCCGCGGTGTAATGCAGGCGGTCAAAACGATTGTCGTTCAGGAAACGCAGGTTCTTTTCGAACGCCGCGTCATGAAGCTCCCAGTCGCTCTCCGGGTCCTGGCCATCGGCACGAGCGGTGTGCAGAATCGCATTCCATAGCTTATAGATTGCAACCTCATCGGCGTCTCCCGGGAACACCTCGTGCGCCCAAGCCACGACCGGAGCGCCGGCGATGCACCACGGATTGATGTTGTAATCCAGTCCACGGCGGAAAGCTTTGCACTGCGTATTCCTCGCCTTGGATGCCGCGGCCGGCTTGGCTGGATCGATGCCCTTGAGGGCTGCAGGATCCGCACCCTCAATAAAGATAAAGCAGGCGCCATCCTGGGCCAGGGAATCAAGCTGCAGGCGCTTCCACTCGGGCGTCTGCTCAAAATAGCTTTTATCGACATGCTCGTACGTGAGCCTCGTCACGGCATCATCGGCCCAAATGACCGTCACGTGGCCAGCGCCGGCGGCATAAGCCTCCGCGACCACCACGCGGGCAAAAGGCGCGCACTCGACCGGAGACTGAACGACAACCTCCTGGCCGGGCTTGACGTTTACGCCTTTGCGGACAACCAGGCGCGCATAGTTTTTAATCTTGGGCTCCAGGGCCTTCATGCCCTCCAGAGCTTCTTCGACCGTCAGGGCAGCTCGAATCATGTGCCACTCCATCTATCTATAGGACAATAATAAGGCGCGCCGCAAAAACGACACGCCTTATATCTTAGCGATAAGTGTGAATGCAAACGCTACTTCTTCTTGGAGTCCTTTTTGTCCTCCTCGGCAGCTGCGCGCTCGATAAGAGCGTTGAGCTTGTTCTCGGACATGCCCTCGGCCTGCGCGCGATACATGTTACGCAAGGGACGAATACGAACGAAGTCGTAGATAAAGTCACCCAGGATGATGACATAGGACAAAACGATGCCGACCATCTGAACAGGACTGGACACCGTGCCGCCGGGAGCGAAGTAGAGCGAAGCCCCGATTGCCACGACGAGCACCATGCCGATAGCGAGCACAGCCCACCAAATACGGCGGCGCTTGGTGTAGTCCTCATCCTGCTTGAGAAGGATATTCGACACCGTGTAGATGCGGTCCTCCTTGGCGCGCTGCTTAGCCTTGCGGGCGCGCTTCTCCTCTTTAGAGAGGCCCTCGAGGTTCTCGCCCTTCTCGAGCTCTTTGCGGCGTGCCTTAGACGAAGCCGGCACGACGCGGACAGAGCTCGCTGCCTGACGGGCAGGCTTAGCGGATGCGGCGGACTTGCGCGCAACCCCGGTAACCTCGTGGGATTGCGTGCGCTTGTTCGTGGCGCTACGGGTACTCACTTATGCGTTCTCCTTCATGCTTGTGAACTGGGAGCCCGTGATGATCTGGAAGGCCTCGCGATAGCGCTCGGACGTGCCATCGATGACCTCGGCGGGCAGGTGCGGGGTCTCCCCCGTCATATCCCAGTTGGCCTTGAGCCAATTGCGGACGAATTGTTTGTCGTAGCTGGGCTGGATCTTGCCCTCCTCGTAGCTGGCAGCAGGCCAGAAACGGCTGGAATCGGGCGTGAGGCACTCGTCGATCAGCGTGACCTTGCCATCGATGACACCAAACTCGAACTTGGTGTCGGCAATGATGATGCCACGGGTCGCGGCGTACTCGGCAGCGGCCTTGTAGATCTTGAGGGAAAGGTCGCGAATCTGCGTGGCGATGTCCTCGCCCACGATCTCGCAGCAACGCTCGAACGAGATGTTCTCGTCGTGGTCACCGATCTCGGCCTTCGTGGACGGCGTAAACAGCGGCTCGGGAAGCTTGGAAGCCTCGGTCAGGCCCTCAGGCAGCTGGATGCCGCAGACGGTGCCGTTCTCGTCGTAGGTCTTCTTGCCCGAACCGGTCAGATAGCCGCGGACGATGCACTCGATAGGAATCGTCTGGGCCTTCTTGACCAGCATGGCGCGGCCTGCGAGATAGTCACGGTACTCAGCAAACTCCTCGGGGAAATCCGCCGGGTCGATGGAAACGAGATGGTTGGGGACGATGTCGGCAAACTTATCAAACCAGAATGCCGAGATGCGATTGAGCACCTCTCCCTTAAACGGAATCTCGTCGGGAAGAATGAAGTCGAACGCAGAAATGCGGTCGGTGGCGACCATCAGCAGGTTTTCACCGGCATCGTAAATATCACGAACCTTGCCACGGGAATCCGGACGACGCTCCATCGTTGTCACGTGAGTCACTCCTTACCTAAATACGACAGAAATGCGGGCTCTTTCCCGCATGTTTTCGCAAACTCGGAGCGGCAGGGACGCGGCCCCTCCTTCACCGAATAGCGAAAAGCTAGTGCTCCATTGTAGTAGATGCCGCGTCTGCCGTGTGCTCGCGGGGCAGATGAATTGTAAAAGTCGTACCCTTTCCAAGCTCCGACTCCACGGATATGTAGCCATGGTGACGCTCGACGATCTGCTTGGTCACGGCGAGGCCAACGCCCAGGCCGCCAGCTTCGCGGGCGCGGCTGGCATCGGCGCGCCAAAAACGACCGAAGATGCGCGACAGATCGTCCTTGGCGATACCGATGCCCGTATCCGAAACCGCGATATCGACGTGCTTGCGGTCGCTGAGCACCGACACCACGACCCAACCCCCCTCGGGGGTGTAACGCATGGCGTTGCTCATGAGGTTAATAACGCATTGCGTGATCATGTCGGGATCTGCCTCGACAACGTCATCGTGGCCCTGCGTCTCATCCGCAAAGCGCAAACGCAGGTCACGGTCGGCAAACAGGCGCTCCTGGCCATTCACAATCGAACGCACAAACGGCACCATATCCACCGGCTCCAGGTTGAGCGGCGCGGTACTGTTTTCCATGCGCGACAGGTCGAGCATCTGCTGCACCAGACGGGCCAGACGACGAGTCTCGGATGCGACTGTCTCCAGGTGTTCGTCGTCGGTGGGATACACACCGTCTTGCATGGCCTCGACCGTTGCAAGCATGGCCATGAGCGGCGTGCGCAGCTCGTGAGCAACATCAGAGGTCAGGCGCTTCTCGTGCTTCATATCCTTTTCGAGTGAGGTGGCCATCTCGTCGAAGGTCTCTCCCAGCTGATCGATCTCATCATCGCCGCGCAAGCCCGTACGAGCGGACAGGTCTCCATCGCGAATCTGCTTGGCGGTGCTGGTAATACGATGAATCGGCTTGGTGAGCATGCGCGACATGAGCGCTCCGATAACGACCGAGATGCAGACGGCCACAACCGCGGCAAGGACCATGGCGTTAAAGGTCTTCTCTCTGAATGCTGAGTCTGCCTTGGTGAGCAGGGCATCGGAGCCAATCGCCCACAATTTGACCTGACCCACGTGCTCGCCGGAGGACGTCACGATCTCAACGTTGGCAACACTATTGGAATCGGTGGGAGCAGACGAGACTGGGCTGTGCGATGCCTTCTTTCCGCTCGTACCGTCGGTCGTCGCCTGATTTTCGCGCACATCGGCAGTAGCGCTTGCCGAGGGCCACGAGTCGTCGTAGACGATGACGCCCTTTTTATTGACGACCTGCATGCCAAGATCGTCGGACACCAAGCTCGATGTCGCGACCGCACGCAACTCCCCCGCGGTCCAATTGCCGTTTTCCTCATATGACGTTGCCAACTTTTCGGCTGCGGAATTGGCGATTTCGACAATATTGGAACGCGTGTAATCCGTAAAAACCGTGCCCCACACAACGGAGACAACGCCCACCAGCACCAGTACCGTCATGAGCGATGTCAGGGCAAAAGCCAGGGCCATGCGCGAGGGATAGCTCATCGTTGGCCGTGAATCGGAACGAGGCGTGTTCCAACTAGCCTTGGAACCCGCCTCGTTCTCCTGCTTATGCTTTTGCCCGATTTCAAAGCGCGCAGGTGTCATATGTGATTTCCTTTATTTCTCGTCCGACTTATCGGTCTTGGTCGGAGCCTCGAAGCGGTAGCCGACACCGTGGACGGTGTAAAGCCACTTGGGCTTCTTGGGGTCGTCGCCCAGCTTGGCGCGAAGGTTCTTCACGTGGCTGTCGATGGTGCGCTCGTAACCCTCAAAGTCGTAGCCGAGCACTTTCTCGACCAACTCCATGCGGTTGTAGACGCGGCCGGGGTGACGGGCAAGCGTGGTGAGCAGCTTGAACTCGGAAGCCGTCAGGTCGACTTCCTTGCCCTCGACCAAAATCTTGTGGCCCGAGATGTCAATGACCAGATCGCCAAAGTCGAGCACCTCGACGGCCGGCTCATCGGCCTGGTGGGCACGGCGGAACAAGGCGCGTACGCGCGCGACAAGCTCGCGCGGCGAGAACGGCTTGATCAGGTAGTCGTCGGCTCCGAGCTCGAGGCCGATAATACGGTCCTCGATCTCGCCCTTGGCCGTCAGCATAATGATGGGGACATCCGAGGTGTCGCGAATGGTGCGGCAAACGCGCTCGCCGGGAATCTTGGGGAGCATGAGGTCGAGCACAACCAGGTCGAACTGGTGCTTCTCGAACTCCTCGATTGCAGACTGGCCGTCGCCGACGCCAACAACCCAGTAGCCCTCGCGCTCGAGATAGGCAGCGACGGCGTCACGGATTGCCTTCTCGTCCTCGACCAGCAGAATCTTTTTTGCATCTGAAGCCATAACACGGCCCCCCTGTCTCAATTAGCTAAGAACAAGCTCATTTTAACGCACCTGAGCCCACCGGGTATCGCATGGACGCGACAGCTCGGCGGGCGGTACTCATAGTCACAACGCGTTTATTCCCCTGTCGACGCCTTTTTAACCCCTCGGAGACTAAAGAGAGAACAGGCGAGCGGTAACCGTCTCGGGAATTCCCTGGCTGTTACGCACCGTTGCGTACGTTAAGAACGAGTTCGATTTACCCGCCGTAGCAGGATAATCGCCATACTCCAAGGCTCGGTCGGGCGACAGAAGCGAGCCGTAGGTCTTGGCCGAAGTGTCAATCAAAAAATGCGACGCCTGAACTTTAACCAGGTATTTATTTTTCCTTCCCGCAGCGCACGCGAGCGGCTCACGCGAAAGGAAGAGGTACGGCCCACCCTCGTTACCGATATAGGTGCCCATATTGCCCAGGCTACCCACACCGCTATACGTCGCCTCAATGGAGAACACGAAGGTGTCGCCCATATACACGGCCTCGAAAGGCGAAACCGACGAAGGAAGCACCAGCTGAGCTCGCTTCGTGTTGTTGCCGTCAGTCAGGTCGATCGCCGTCATACCGTAATAGACGCCCTCATCATTGTGCACGCGGGGCGAGATGGTCAGGATGCCGTCGCTCACACGCGGGGCGGATGCGAAGCGCCCCGTTGACTTCCAAATAGTCTCAGGCTTGGACTCGCTGGGCGACTGACGGTAGCAGTACGAATCGTTACTCGTCTTGCTGCCGCCGGACGAGGGCATCTTATACCAGATGACCGACGACCCATACGCTGTGAAGAGCGGCGGATCGTAGTTTTCGCCACCGCGGTCGAGCTCGACAGCGTTGCCGGTAAGGGAGGAGCCTGCAAGGTTTTGCGCATAGAGTTTCCAAGACGCATTGGCAAAGTTCATCTCGACCCACGCGAACACGCCATCACCCGCGCGAACGTCGTAAAACGCATAACCGGTTCCCTCAACGGGATCCTCGATAAGTGTGGTAAGCGAGCCATCGCCCAGGTTGAGCACACCAAGCGTATTGGCATGCAGGGCAGAAGCAGGCGCCATCATCGCGGCAGCATAGTCGCCATCGCAGTAGTACAGCAGCGTGCCCAGCGGCAGCGTCCACGAGGCCGCGGGCTCAAGATCGATATCGACAGCTTCGTACTCATCAGTGATCGAGACAATCTTCGAATCGTCCTTGATAACCTGTGGCTCGCCAGCGGCGTCGTCGCTGGTACCCGTTTTCTTTGAGCATCCGGCAAGCACTGTGGCAGCGCCCGCGGCAGCCCCTCCGAGCACAAAGCCGCGGCGCGATATTCCGTTCTTGATCTGGTCGGCGATACTCATTAGGCGATCTCGGCGCGAGCGGCCTCGATAGCGCGCGTGAGCTGATCGGCGCAAGAAGTCTTCTTCATACCGCAGGTGTTACCGGCGAGAACCTCGATGACGCGATCGGCAGGAGCGCCCTCGACCAGCTTAGAGATAGCCTTGAGATTGCCGTTGCAGCCACCGGTAAACTCGACGCCCACCACCTTGTTGCCGTCATCAGAAAGATCAAGGTGGATATTGCGAGCGCATACGCCCTGAGGCTTGTAATCAAAACTAATCATTGCGTTCCCCTCTCGTAAAGCAATTTCAGACGTCTATTATCCCCGTCCGAACCGATAAAGTATCGCGGGCACCGATTCAACATTCCCCAATGCGCAAACCGGCGGCAGCAATACTAGCAATCTGCTTCCCGAGCGTGGACTTTTCGTTTCTCTTGATACATGTTGTGGTCAGCGATGTGGTAAATCTCGGTCAGTGTATAACCGGGTGCCTCTGCCGTCGCGACGCCAAACGACGCACTGACTGTCAGCACCTCATCGCTCGCAGCAGCAAGGCTGAGGCGAAGATCTTGCACTACTTCACATGCGGATTCGCGATCGGTGTGAGGGCAAATCAGCAAGAACTCGTCGCCACCAATGCGCATAGGCACAAACTTCTCGCCTGCCGTTCGCCTCAATACAGACGCCGTACGCCGTAGCAGCTCATCGCCCATTTCGTGACCGTAGAGATCGTTGGTACGCTTGAGGAAATTGCAGTCCATCATGATCACACTCACGGGCAGGGAATCGTTCACCAGGTCGTCGCCAAGGGACTCAAGGTAATTTCTATTGCGAAGTCCCGTCAGCTTATCCTGGAAAGAAAGCTCCTCGGCGCGCTTTGTCATCGAGATGTTATGCGTCGCCACGACGACCGACTCCAGTCGACCCTGCTCATCGCGGCGCTGCGGAACAACCTGCAGCGAATACCACGTACCTCGGCAGTCTCGTACCTCGGCATCCAAGTACGGCATGCCCTCCATACGATCCTGAAGCGTCTTTATATCTAAGAGCTCCATGACCGCCTCGCGACTTTCGGGACTCACAATGTCTCGGCAAACCGTTGCAAAAAAGTCATATGCCTCGGCGTGCTCGGCAAATATCTTCGCCACCGATGGCGACATGTTAATCCCCTCGATCTCGAGCGTGTCGAGATGCAACAGGAGGGTCGACTCATACGTGGAACTGATGGCATTGATGATGCCGAGCTGCTTGTCCTTTTCGGCCAAATTGCGACGATCGGCGACGATACGCACCAACAGCACTACAACCAAAAACACCAGGAACGCCAGCACGCCGACAGCGATAAATGAAATCCTGCCCGACATGACCTCAGATTTGGGATAGAGCGCAAACAGGCGATAGTCCTCATACGCCGCACGCACGGCATACCAGGTACTTCCCCGATATTCGACACGTGTTAAGCCTTCGTCTTTCCAATCAATTCCGCTATCGGCAAGAAGCCGGGCGAGAGCTATATCGACGGTCGAATCGTTTGAAGAAACGATTTGCGCATCGCGCATCACGAACACCGTTGGGCTCTGATGGAATGTGTTGTTCACGAGCACGTCGGCGATCGTATACGAATAATCATCGGCGGGCTCGGGCGCAAGCGATCGATACCCCAGCGCTACGCCATCACCGTACGGAACAACACACACGGCAAAGTCGACATCTCGACGCTCAACGACCGTCGAGTAGGACACCTTGGAGCCTCGATACATCGATGCGACCGACGAACAGGCAAGCTCCTCTCGCCACAGCATCAGCGGATCGCGACCGTCGATATCGTAATGAGCGGTCATATGGCCGTCGGCGTCCATGACCAACATTCCCGAAAGGTGCTCGGAATGGACGTACTCCTCGACACGATCATCGTTGACTTCAACGCGATCAGGCGGCAAGAACGTCGAAAACGACTCGAGCGCGGCATCCAAATTGTGCGTCGCCTCGGCTTTTCTTCCCTGTTCATATCGGTCATATTTTTCGCAGGCGTTTTTTAAAAACACCATGGTTTCCTGGCCAAACCCAAGCGTTTTATCGAGACAGCGATGCGTACCGACCACATATAGCAGACCCAACAAAACAGCGCTGGCCACAACGCAGATAGCCGCGGTGACTAATGCCTGTCGGCGCAAGCGGCGCTCATCATTTGTCATGATTCCGCTCCTTGCCTGCCTGTCGTCGCCCCTGCCTTGTACTTGCCCACAATACGCTCAATCGTGCCATCTCGATCCATCTCGAACAGCACGGTATTGAGGTTTTTGACGTACTCCCCCTCATAGCCGTCCTTAAACGCGACGCCAAGGTCAACCGTCATAACGTTGTCGGCAAACACGCGATAAACACCGGGATACCGCGCGACGAGCCGGTCGAGCGATTGGACGTCCGCCATCCAACAGTCAACATACCCCTTGACGAGGGCGGCTTTGCAGAGTTCGGCGGAGCCATATGATTTGATATGCACGTCCGACGAGATTTCCAGATCGCCCGCAAGCAATCGGCGTTCACTCACCGAACCGGCAATCACCGCAACGGTCTTGCTTCCATCGAGAGACGCCAAACCCTTGATACCACTCGTTTTCTTGGCGGCAACCGAGACTGTCACGGTCAGATACGGCTCAGTCCAGCAATAATCGTCTTCGCGATAATTGGGCGAATAGTCGCACCACAGACAATCGATATCGCCGTTTTTGAGCAGGCGATCACGATCATTCCAAGATATGTCAATGAATTGCGGCTTGATTCCCGCACGCTTGCAGGCCTCGCGGGCGATATCGATATCGATACCGGCGTAATCGCCCGCGATATCGGTATACACATAGGGATCGTTATCCGTAACGCCGATTTTGAGCACCGGGAGATCTTTATCGGCTTCGCTCGATGAGGTAAAGCTGCTTCGAACGGTATACGTCAGGGCAACCGCACAAACGGCAACAAGGAGTATGAGCACGGACGAGACGATGGCGCCTCGTTTGATACGTCTGGGCACACGGCTCTTTTCATCGAAACAGCAGATAAGGTTCATTTTATTACCAGGGGGCCAGTGCAACAGCGAAAAAAGCGCCTTGCCCAAGACGGGCAAGGCGCCAATGGTTGAAATGTATCCGTAAGCGGTCGAATTAGGTCAACCCTACTCGAAGCTCAGCTGCTCCAGGCGATCGAAGACCGTGTCGATGCGGGTGACGAGCGGGGTACCCTAACGCTCGAAACGTTTACACATAAGAGCGAAAGCGATCAGCGAAGCGCCGGCAACGGCCATAATAAAGGCGACAGCAAGGGCCTGGTCGCCCGTATTGGCGAGCGCGCCCTTAGTAGCCTTAACAGACTTTTTGGTCACCTTAGTCATCGTCTGCTGACTAGGCCGGGACGGCGTCACGGGCTGCGTAGGCTGAACCGGCTCACCATTGGCCTCCTCGCCCGTCACCACGTACGTCGAGAAGTGGCTCGTGCGGAAGCAAAGGTAGTCGCCCTCGGGCCACGTATCCATAGCCTGAGTGGAACCATCCTCGGCAACGTAGAGCACCTTGAGATTGGTGAGCGCCTTCATGGCTGCGGTCATCTTGACACGAACGATGAAGGACATGCCATCGAAGTCCTCGATAACCTCGCCATTCTTGAGAAGCTTGATATCGAGCTTCTCGGCAACCTTGGTAGCCCCCTGCTCAAGGCCGGAAATCGTAGCATTGGCGGCGTCGGTAAGATTTGTCGGTTCCTCGACCACAAGAGAGATGCTGTTGTTCTGGGCAATGCCGGCAGCGGCATTGTTCTCGGCGCTTACGCTAACATCCGTTCCGTCGCTACCTGCAACACCCGCAATGGTCCTCGCCGCTACAGTAACGGTACAGGTCATTGTTTTGTCACCACAGGTGACGGTGATCGTGGCGGTACCGGCCTTAAGCGGCGTCACGACGCCGTCTTTGACCGTAGCGATCGACGAATCGCTGGAGGTCCATCTCACCGTCGTATCGTCTGCATCGGCAGGACTCACCGTTGCGGAGAGCTTTGCGGAGGCATCACCGACGGTAAAGGACAGGCTCGTCTTGTCGAGCTCGACTTTCTGGACGGGGTTGGTCACGGTCACCGAGACGGTTTGGGAGAGCGACTCTGCAGTGATGACAAATGAGCCAGAACCGGTCTTTAGGGCGGTAACGGTGTAGGAGCCATCGCCGTTGTCGACAACCTTAAACGCCTTCGAAGCGCCCGTGTCATCCAGAGCAAGCTTGGTCTCGTCGACCTCACCCGCAAGGGCTCCAACAAGAGAAATCTTCACGGTGCCCTCTTCGCCCTTCTTAAGGTTAAGAGCGGTCTGGTCGACCGTAAGGTTCGTTGCGGGATTAGAGACGGTCACCGCGCAATCCTGAGAATAGACGCCGTCTTCAGTCGAAACGGTGATGGTTGCGGCACCCTTGGAGACAGCCGTCACCTTTCCGGTTTGATCGACCGTAGCGACGCTCTCATTGCTGGACTTCCAAACAACTGTCTGGTTAGCCTCCGCGGGAACGACCGCCGCCTTAAGCTGCTCGGTTGCAGCGCCCGCAAGCGCGACCTTCTGCTTATCGAGCATGATGCCCGTAGCAGGCTGAATAACGGTCACCTTGCACATGGCGCTATACTCTCCGTCCTCAGTGGTGACGGTGATCGTAGCGGCACCTGCCTTGACCGGGGTCACGATGCCGTCTGCAACCGTGGCGACCGTAGGATCGCTCGACGACCAGGACAAGTTCTTGTTCGTTGCATTATCGGGCTCAACCGCTGCGGTCAACGTCGAGGGCTCACCGCCCACAGCAAGCTTAAGATTCGACGCGCTGAGGCTGACGCCCGAGACCTTTACGACCGGAGTGGTTACCGTAATTGTATCCGTGGTTGCAGAGACCCCATCAACCGTTGCCGTGATCGTGGCATCACCGTCACCGACAGCGGCAACAAGACCGTTTCCATCGACGGTAAGGACGCTCTCGTTAGAAGAGGACCAGACAACCTTACTGGCCTTATCGTCAGGGGAAACCTTTGCCTTCAACTGCTGAGTCGTGCCCTTGTCCATAGATGTTGAGTAACCATCCGCAATGGAAACCGTCGTTTTTGCAGGTTCCTCGCCAGGCTTGACGACATGAACGGTCATCGTGTCACAGAGAAGGCCCCCATTATCGGGGTCACCGAGATAGACGTCTATCTTTGCAGTGCCGTAGCCATTCGGATGCGCGAAATATCCTGCTGTACTTGAGCTCACAGCGTACATCTCGATGCTAACGATGCTAGGGTCTGATGACACGAATCGATATTCAGAATATGGATATTTATCGAGAAGCTCTACAGCCTCCTTCGTCAACACAGTTCCAAAGTAATCGCGATATCTGTTCGCATCAAGCAGATAATCGTCCGTGCCGGTGCGGTCTGGAGCTAATTCGCTTTCAATTGAGATTTCGCTCTCCTTCAAGAATGCAATCGAAGGTTTAACGGATGGGTAGGGAATCACATCTATGGTGCCGACATGTTTGCCGCCGAACGAATCCGTCGCCTCAATAGTTGCAGTCCCCACCTTGATTGCGGTGACCCGATCTCCCTCTATCGAAACAATGTCTTGTCCTTTTATAACTGAATAGGATAATTTCCACGTTTGAGACTGGTAGTCACGCGATGAATCTCTGCAAGCTTGCCCGGTTGAATTCAGTTCAACATCAATCAAATCACTCGAATCGATCCATGCGTTAGAGCCGATAGCCATTTTTCCGCTCATGTTTTTCTCAACAAAAGCGGGACCCTGTTCCTTCATCACCACGTCGCAGAGTCGTTTCTTCTGATAAATATCTTGCGCGTAGTCACTCACGCCTATCCGGAGTTCACTAGCGCTGCTGCTGTGCGGATTAATATAAACAGGAGCCTGCAGCTGATAATCGGCAGAATTGCTACACTCCGTTATCTGATCACTGCTTAGCTGCGTATAAAGCCCCGACCCATCGTCATAAGAGCTATTTCCATAGATATCAAACGCCGTCGGCTCCTCATCGGGCCGCTCAAATGCGAGCAGCACTTTCCCTTTCTCAGAGCCATAGTGTTGTTTTCCGCAAACAGGACACTTCTCGATATATAACAACGTCAGAGAAGACACAGGCTTTGCCTTGTCCGAATTGTTTGCATACTTTATTTCTTTTATTTTGTTTTGAGACTTAGCAAGGCTTATTTCAAGATAACCCTCCGCTTTGTAACCCTCATAATTGAACTCAGCAGTTATCCGAAGCTTGCCGTCTCCAACAGACACTGGGGACAACGCATATTCCCATTGTCCATAGATGTTTGAAAGCGAGATATTCTCTGCATCATCACTCGAAATCGTTAGCGTGTAATTCTCGGGGTTTTGCGCCGCTTGAGCTATCTCCTGGGACGGAGCTCCCGGAAGCGAAAAGCGGACACTTCCATTCAGTCTTTGCCCGACCGCAACAGAACAATATTTCAAAACACTGTCCTGTGAAACAGAAACGAGAACCTCTCCTCCCTTAGTTTCCGATGCGACCGCTATTGATGGCGTAGCGACTGAAACTGCCGTTACGGCAGCCAAAACGGCACAAAATGCGGCGGCTATCCTCCAAAACCCTTTTCTCATTCCCCTAAGTCCAATCTCTCGTGAAAAATGCAGCATTCTCCCACACATTAAAATTGTCTTAAGGATACCCCCCCCCAACCGACACTGACAAGCTAATGTTTGTCGGAAGAGTCAAATTATCGGCAAGCGACATCCCCGCATTAAAAATCGCCCGTTGTTGTAATGTAGCTTTTCCAAGCACTCTCACGCAAAAGCCCCGTCGGCAAAACGAGTTACCAACGGGGCTTGAGCCGGAAATCCACACTTCAATTGAGGGCAAAAGCAAACTGATCGGTTTGACTACGCCCCAAATCAATCAGTTAGAACTCGAGCTGCTCCAGACGATCAAAGACTGTGTCGATACGGGTGAGGAAGTCCCACGGATCAAAAATCTCGTCGAGCTTCTCCTGGCTGACGGTGCAGCGCGGGTCGGCCTCGAGACGTTCCTTAAAGGTGGGGCCGGAGACACAATCCTGTACCTCGTGCCAGGTTGCCATGGCGTTCTCCTGCACAATGGCGTACGCGTCCTCGCGGGTGATGCCCGTGTCGACGAGGGCGAGCAGCACCTTGGAGGAGAAGATGAGGCCGCGGGTCTTATTGAGGTTGGCCATCATGCGAGCGGGATACAGCTGCAGGCCGTCGATAACGCGGATGAGGCACTGGAACATGTGGTCGAGCGCGATGAAGCTATCGGCCTGGGCGACGCGCTCGGCAGAGGAGTGCGAAATGTCACGCTCGTGCCACAGGGCGACGTTGTCGAAGGCAACCTGCGCGTTGGCCTTCACGACGCGCGACAGGCCGCAGACCTTCTCCATGGTGATGGGGTTGCGCTTGTGCGGCATGGCGGAGCTGCCCTTTTGACCCTTACGGAACGGCTCCTCGGCCTCGAGTGTATCGGTCTTCTGCAGATTGCGAACCTCGGTAGCGATGCGCTCACAAGTGGCCGCGGTGGTGGCAAGAACGCCGGCGAGGTAGGCGTGATGATCGCGGCTAATAACCTGCGTTGACAGCGGGTCGTGAACCAGGCCCAGGTGCTCGCAGACGTATTCCTCGACAAACGGCTCGATGGAGCTGTACGTGCCGACAGCGCCCGAGATAGCACCGAAGGCAACATTCTTGCGGGCGTCCTCAAGACGGTCCAGATCGCGCTTGAGCTCCCAGGCCCAAGAGCCAAACTTCATGCCGAAGGTCATCGGCTCGGCATGGATGCCATGAGTACGTCCGGCACAGAGCGTGTTGCGCTCCTCGAAGGCACGACGCTTGCAGATCTCGCCGAGTTTCTTGACGTCCTCGATGATCAGGTCGCAGGCCTGGGTGAGCTGGTAGCACAGGGCCGTGTCGCCCAGATCGGAGCTGGTCATGCCATAGTGAACCCAGCGGCTGGGCTTGGGGTCGCCCTCGGGAACATCGGCATCGATGTACTCCTTCATGTTGGTCAGGAAGGCAATGACGTCGTGGCGCGTGACTTCCTCGATCTCATCGACCTTTGCCTTCTCAAAGTTGGCGTGGTCGCGGATCCACTGGGCTTCGTTTTTAGAAATGCCGATCTTGCCGAGCTCCGCCTGGGCCTCGCAGGCCAGAACCTCGATTTCCTGCCAAATGGCGTACTTGTTCTCGAGGGAGAAAATGTGTCCCATCTCCGGGCGGGTATAGCGATCGATCATAGCGGCTCCTTTTTGGTTATTGGCACGTTGGTCGTAACCCAACCATTGTACCGTGCGCAGGTGCAAGTATGGGCAGCAGGCATTAACCTAACATTTTGCCGCAGGAGCGGCCATGGGGACGTCCGCGTATTTGCTTCGCAAATCTGCACCGGCTTCAGGCGCCTGTCGGCGCCTTCGCCTGCTCGCTATAAACGCTTCGCGTTTATTTAACGCTCGCACCCTGTCGGGTTCGAGTCCCGGCACTTTATTGAAAAAGGCACGGTAACGAAACGTTACCGTGCCTGAAATTCGAATGGAGCGGGCAACGGGACTCGAACCCGCGAGTGTCAGCTTGGGAAGCTGATGCCTTACCACTTGGCGATGCCCGCTTGTGTGTTGGCTAGTATAACGCGGTTGTCTTGTTCGATACAAGGGTGTCGATGCTTGTTTTAGCTGTGGAGAATCGTTTGAAAACCGCGCCAATTGTGGAGATGAGGACCTTTGTCTTTCTTTTCTTACCATCTTCTACCTGCATTTTTATCTGATTGTTGTATTTGAGCTCGATTTGTCAGAAATCGGGCAAGCTTTTGGTCAGCTTCTGGTACTTACCCGCATGAACCATGGCGGTAGCCTCATCCCAAGCGCCGCAGCCTCCCCGTGCGGCGCACGAGGGATAAGGAGCAGCCATGTCCAACGCACCCACGCACTCTGTCCACAGCGCAATCGCAACAGGTCCGCTGCTCCTGCTCCTCTTCCTGCTTTTCGGCTGCCTGGCACCGGGAGCCGCATTTGCCGTCGATGGCTATGACCAGCTCGGCTTCCGCACTATTAGCGATGATTGTGGGCCCTTCTTCATCGGCAAGTATGAAGCTCAAGACGCCTCAATTGCCTACTGCATGAACCAGGAGCGCCCCGGCCCCACCAAGCCGGGCGGCCCATGGCTCAACTTTGATCAAGGCTGGGCGTGGCTCGACGACGAGTTCGCGGCAATCGTTTGTCACGGATATCCTACCGCCACGTCATTTGGCGGTTACCATCTTTCACCCGATCGCGCCCGCGCCGCCACCCAGCTTGCCGTATGGATGCTCAACGGCACTACCCATGTCGACGGCACCTACTCCTACACGACCGCTCAGGGCAAAACCAAGAGCGGACACTTTACCGCCGACAATGAAGTCGTGGCGGCTGCGCGGTGGCTCCACGACAGCGCAAAATCAGGAAGCATCAAAGCCGCTCCGCACCGCGCGCGACGCTATCTAGGAGCCGTATCGGGCGGCAGCAAACGTCAAGACATGCTCTATGTACTGCCGGCGGTCTCTGTTTCCTTCCAAAAGCAGTCTGCGAACACCGTTATTACCAGCGGAAACAATACCTATCAGTTTACCGGGGCAACATTCGATGTTTTTGAGAGCGCCAGCGGCGCGCGTGTTGGTACCATCCAGATGGACGGCAACGGTCGAGCACAGGCAACACTCCTACCCAACACGGCGTACTACCTGATTGAAACGAAGGCGCCGGCCGGCTATGTCCCCCGTCGTGATCGCATCGCCTTTACCACGGGGAATGACGGCGGACAGGTTGCCATTGATGAACAACCTGGCACCATTACCTTGCGCATCGCAAAGCTCGATGCCGCGACGAATGCAGGCCCCCAAGTTGGAGCTTCGCTCGCAGGAGCAGAGTTCACGTGTGTGTCGCAATCAACCCCTGGATGGGCACAAATCCTCACGACCGACGAAAGCGGTCGGGCCACCCTCGCCGATGTCCCCTTAGGAACCTTTACCATCTACGAATCAAAAGCCCCCGAGGGCTACCTGCCATCCAACGACAGCTGGACCTATACCGTTGGAGCCGACCAGCTCGGCGATTCAGGCGTGGTCGAGATCGAATCTCGCGTTTCCGATATCCCCATTGCGTTTAACCTTGAGATTTCCAAATTCAAGGATTACGGCAATAGCGACCAATCCGGCCTGGAGCAGCCGGCGGGAGGTGTTGTCTTTGAGGTTGTCAGCAACAGCTCTCATCAGGTTGTTGGCACACTGACCACAAACATCTATGGCTTTGCCTCCACCAAAGATCAGCCCGAAGCATGGTTCGGCACAGGCAAGCGACCCGCCGGTGTCCACGGAGCCGTCCCATACGACCGTGCCGGCTACACGATTCGCGAGGTTCCAGAAACCGTCCCCGAGGGTTTTAAACGTGCAGGGGAATGGACCGTCGGGGCCAATCAGATTTCCGACGGCGCCGAGCTTCAATATATCGTGGACAACCACGCTCTGTCGACGCATCTCCAGATTGTAAAACGCGATGCCCAAACAGGCGCTTCTGTTCCCCTAGCCGGATTCACCTTCCAACTCCTCGACAGCAATCACGAACCTGTCTCACAAACTTGCTGGTATCCAGCACATAACGTAATGGACACCTTTACGACTGACGCGACCGGCACCGTCACACTGCCCGAATCGCTCGTGCCGGGCACCTATTATGTACGCGAAACCTCGGCCAAAGAGCCCTATCTTGTCGGCGAAGAAATCGAGGTAAACATACCCGCCGACATGAACCTAACGCCCGTTGCAATCGCCTCGTATTATGACCACGCCGCGACCGGAAATATCAGGATCGTTAAAACCGATGCCGTAGACGGCAGCAGCCTCGCGGGCGCCATCTTTGAGATCCGTGCCTCGGGTGATATCGTGCGCCCCGACGGTAGCATTGCCGCACTCGACGGTGAGACTGTCGTTACCGTCACGACGGATGAAACTGGAGAAGCACGCGCGGACAACCTCCCGCTGGGATCTGGCACCGCACGCTACGAGGTTGTCGAGACTCAAGCGCCGGCAGGCTTCTTGCTCGATCAGACAACCCATATTGTCGACCTTACTTATGCCGACCAGAAAACACCCGTTGTGGAAGCACGGCTTAACGTATCCGACGATTACACCAAGGTTGATATCTCCAAGGTCGATGCAAGCGGAGAGCAGGAAGTGAAAGGTGCACAGCTCACCTTATATGGTCCCGATAAAACCGAAATAGACTCCTGGACCTCATCCGACAAGCCACACCGCATCGAACATCTTGCACCCGGCACCTACTCGTTGCGCGAAACGATGTCTCCGCGGACCTATGACCTTGCCGAGGAGATAACGTTTGAAATAAAGGATACGGGAGAAGTCCAATCCGTCGCGATGAAGGATGCGCCCATCGAGATCAAAGGACAGGTCGACAAGCGTCAGGAACTTGTCCAACCTATCGGGAAGGGTCTGCTGGCCAACGGCGATGGTAAAAATCGCGCCGCGACGCAAACCAATACGGACGGACTTTTCTCCTATACCATCGACGCTCGAAACGATTCAGCTACCTGGGTTGATGAGTTTACGATTACCGATGATCTTGAGTGTGCCAAAGACGGCACGGCGAGATTCGTCTCAATCAAAACCCCCGTCGCCATCGGCGACCTCAACGGTCTGTGCAACGTGTGGTATCGCACGACGCCGTTGGACTCGACAGACGTCGATGAGCCGGCAAACGCGACACTTGACGATGGGCACGAAAATCCTTGGCTTGAGTCCAACGAAGTAAGGGAAAGTCTGGGTGAGGATTGCCGCCTCGTCGATTACGACGGCTGGCACCTCTGGAAGGCAGATGTCTCGACCACGGAATCCACCACACTCGAGGCGAAAGAACTCGACCTTGCGTCCAATACCGTCGTAACGGGCATTCGCATTGAATACGGTGCGGTAGCCGCCGACTTTACGACTCGAAGCGATGCGGATTCTTGGACCCGCGATGATCTCAAAGATGAGCACGACGACCTTGACGATGCCAAAGCAATCCTTGGCACAGACGCTCGGGGCGCAGTCGTACACATGCAGGCAACGTCGGCTTATACGCCCCAAACCGCACTCACCAACAGCGCGCGCGTCGATCTTTGCCGCAACGGTGGCGGCGATAAACTTGAGTCACATGACGAAGACAGCGTCATTCAACGCTGTACCCTACCGCAGGACCTACCGGCAACAGGATCAGCTCCCATCGCCGCTTGCATCACCGCGCTCCTGACCTCGGGTGCCGCAGCCCTATGGTTCGCTCGCCTTAGGTCGATCCCAAAGAAGCGCTAGCGCGATGAAAAAGCGGGCGAGCCAGTCCCCTGGCTCGCCCGCTTTCAATCATGTAAATCGCCGTATCTACTCTGCAGACGAAGATCCACCATCAACGATTGCCTGCTCGGACTCAGGAATCCCATCGGCACCCGTACTCTGTTCTTGCTCCACCTCTTCGCTGATTGCGGAGGCGGGGGTCGAGCCCTTTGCACCCACGATGTAGGCAGCCCCAAATCCTAACGCAATGGCAATCAAGGTCAAAATCACGTAGACAGGCCAATGGCGCTTAATATACGAAAACACGTTGACTCCTTAGAGCTCCGTCTACGAACGGCGGATAACCTCGGTCACGACCTCGGATACCGTGGCAATGTTCGTCGGGTTGACATTGTGGGGCAGGTCGTCCTCGGTACGAGCGCAAGCCAGACGCGTGCCGTCCACGCCGGCGATGGTGAGGGCTCGGCGGCTCGCCTCGAGCGCGGCATAGGCATCGGTCTTGGCATAGGGCATCTCGAGCGCGCCACAATCGACATGGAACGACTTGCACACCTTGCTGACCAGGTTCATGATGCGGCGATCGCCCTTGAGCAGCTGCTGTTCGCCCTCGACCGTCACCACCGAAAGCCTACCGGCGCCGACGGATTCAAGATTGATGAAGAATACGCCGCGGAGCTTGTCGCGATGTGAAGCCAAGAAGGCCTTCATACCAGCGCCATCACAATCCGAGGCGCCCGTTGCCACAAACCAGATATCGTGACCGAGCAGCTCATCATCGCCCATAGAGGCAACAGCCGAGAGCATATCTTCGGAAGAAGCGCCGTCGGAAGACGTAGCGCCGCCCTTCCAGCCATCGTTATCGTCCTCGAAATTATCCCACGAACCGATGCCGCGACCGGACTTCTTGGCATCGTAATCGTCTTCGACGCCCAGCCAGTCACTCATGCTGTCCTGTTCGTTTTTCTTTTTACGACCGAACAGGCCGCCCAGGCCGCGCTTGCGAGACTTGGGTGCCGCCGGGACGGGAGCCGAAATGGTCTCGATCGGCTGAGCGCCCGACGCAACAGGCATAGGAGGCGCAACGGGTGCCGATGTGGGTTCGGGACCCTGAGCGGTAGCAAAGGGGTCGTTGACCTGTGCGGAGGGGTCGGGAAGGTCGAACAGCGACGTGCGAGACGCAACGTTTGCCTGCTTCATCGACGGTAGCGACGGATCGGGGACCGAAACCAGCGGAGACGAGGAAGGTGCGGGCGACGGAGCCGACGCCGGATCGGGAACATTCATCTGCGGGCGTGGTGATGCCTGGGAGGAAATCTGGGCCATAAGGGAATCGACTGTTTCGTCCTGGGTGGGAGAAACATCGGCAACCGTGGCACCGGAACCACTCGGGGTCGGCATGGTGAAAATCTGCGTGGAGTAAGGCCTCGACTCATCTGTCTCGGGAGTCTCGGAAACCGCAGACACTTCCTCCTGCTCGACCTCGGTCGAATCATCTTGCTCGGCTGCCGCGTATTGCTCTTCGCCAGAGTTGGCCTCGACGGGCTCGCCCTCGGCAGCATCCTGAATTGCGGCAGCATCAATGGGCTCGTCATCGTCTGCCGCGTCGTCCTGCTCATCGGAAGGAGGAAGGGGCTCGGCAATCGCGGTGCCTTGCTTTTCAAACGTTATCGTGGAATCGAACTTCGCGGCATCAAACGACATGGTGCTATCGACGTGCTGCTGAGCCTCGAAAGACGTTGTTGCCTCAACAACATCCGCGGACGTCGGTTGCTGGGACTCAAAGGACGTTGTAGCTTCGGCGGCGTCGACGGGCACGGACTGCATAGCCTCGTTCTGCTCGAACTCTTGCGCTGCGAGCTCGCGTGCCGCCTCGGCTGCCTGCTGCTGAGCGATAGCCTCCTGCTCGGCAGCCTCGCGTGCGGCAGCGCGCTTCTCCTCGAAATCGTCGACAAATTTCTTGCCCTTTGCAAGCGCACCCTTAAAGAAGTTGGAAGCGCTGGCGCCAATCGACGAGAACGCCGATGCAATGTCGGCATGGGGCGTTGCCGCGGGAATCTCGGCCGAGAAATCGGTATCGCTCTCGTAAGACACGCGCCTCGGCTGTTCAACGTAATCGTCGTCAGACTCGTTCGCAACGTCTTGCGCCGGCGCGGCGGGAGCCAAAATGTCCAGTCCTGCCGCGGGATCGATCGCAGACACCGCCTCGGGCTCGGCAGCGGTAACCGCGGCAGACTCATCATCCACGGTGGCAACGGGCGCAGGCGCCGTCACGACGGGGGCAGGCTCGGGCTCAAACGTCGGCTCCTCGCCCTCCTCGTAATCGAGCGTGCAGGACTCGGGAAGCATTCCGAGCGCACGGATGGCATCCGAACCAAAGCGGATATTGCCGGCGGCATTGCGATAGAGCTTGGGCTCGGGCTCGGCCGCGGCAGGCTCCTCCGTCGGCTCGGCAGTGGGAACCTCGTCATTGAACTCTTCGGCCTGGACAGCCTGATTCTGACCATCGGGCACGATGGCGCCAATCAGCGTCTCGTCGGCAGACGCACCCTCAAAGCCCTCGATCTGCTCGTCGAAAGCCTCACCCTGTTCGGGCTCGGTCTGAGCGTCGGGGGCAATCGGCTGACCGAACTCGTCCTCGACGTAGGTAGGCTCTTCGTACTCGATGGTGTTGCCGTAGTCGTTTTGCTGCTGGGCCGCGGCATACTCCGCCGCCGCGCGCGCCATTTCCTCGGCACGACGCTTCTGCTCCCCAAAATAGGTATCGAACGGAACATCGTCGGGAAACTCGTTTTCGCCCTGGAAGGGAGCAACGTTGTCCATAACGCCGAGCATAGCGGCGACAGAAGACTTGTTGCACACCGCACCGGACGTATAGGGAAGAATGTGGCGGTTAGAGATGATGTTTGCCGCGTTGACAAGTGCAACGAGGGAAGCGAGGATCGCGACAATCCACAGCAGAACCTTTAGCGCGCCGGGAAGCGGCAGGATACGCAGGATGGCAACGGCAGCAGGGGCAACCGTGGCAACGGGCAACAGCTTGGCGATGAGCGCACGATACGAAGCATAGGGCTCGCGGGCGAGCAGCTCAGCACGGGGAGAGTCGTAGTGTGCGACAACGACCACCGGGCGGTTGCGCGGAGACGCGAGCGGGCCCGAGGCCTTGTGGTAGGCGATGACATTTTGGCTCACGCCCGTCTTGCCCAGGCGCGAGACTACAGGGTGGCCCGTGCGCTCGAGCACGTAAAGAACGGCGCCGACAACGGCCAGCAAGGTGCCGACCAAGCCGATACCGCCGCCGATGCCCATCAGCAGGGCGCCGGCAAACGCAAGAATACCGGTGACGGCAAATGCCAACCTACTGGGCGCCGGGGCATTGAACTCCTGAACCTCGGGATCAAAGCCGTGGTTGCGGAAGATCTGAGCGATATCCTCGGCAGCCAAGCGCTCTTCTTCGCTGCATGCCGGCGTAATGCCGGTGTTCTGCAGCAGGTGGTTAATATAGTTCTGGGTGTTCGCCATGTGCGCTCCACATCCATAATCCGACAAATAGGCCCAATGCATGCACATTAGAACCGTATATAGTCGAAAGTATACCCCGAGCGAGCGCAAACGACCGAATTCGGGCCATCTTAACGCCCCGAGCGGACAAGGATATAGCCTAATCTCCATATCGGACTAAAATCATGGCAGCAAACCACCTTCTCATGCGAGGACTCTATGACGGCAAGCGACACGACCGCGACAATTAAAAAGGGAAATTTGGAGCCCAGTTTCGATAAAACGGCTCAGCGCATCCTCAATCTTTTCTTTGTGCTCAACAGCTCCCCCGAACCGCTGACGACCGAGCAGATCGTCTTAGATTCCGACCTGGGATATGGTTCGGGCAATATCGACTCGGATAAGCGCAAGTTTCGGCGCGATCGTGACAAACTGCTCGAGCGTGGCATCTTAATCAAGGAGGTTCGCCCCGCCGGCGCGCAGGAGACCGAGGAAAGCTCGTGGACAATCGACCGCGAGCACACGTTTGCCGCAGGCGGCCTCATCACCGCAGACGACGCCGATATCCTGCTCAACGCCATCGACCAGACGCTAGCGGCCGGCTCATCCACCTTTGCCGCGCCGCTTGCCGATATTCGCTCCAAGATTGCCTACCTCACCGGCATGTCGGCGGTGGACGATGCACCGATCCGCCGCTCTCCCACCGTCGATGCGGTATGGAGCGCCTTTGCCGAGCGATGCGCGCTGCGATTTTTATATCAGAACGGACGCGGCGAGCAGAAAGAACGTACCGTCTGTGTCTACGGCATGTTCGAACGCGAGGGCGTGGCGTACTTCTGCGGCCTCGACAATGTCACCGACGACATCAGGACATTCCGCTGCGACCGTATCGTTCGCGCTTGGCGTCCTTCGAAGGCCTACGCCATCCCTGCGGACTTCAATCTCAACGACTATCTGTTCTTTGAATTCGATTTCGCCGACCGACCGACCGTTGCAGCCACGTTCTCGTTCGCCCCTCAGACGCAGATCGATATGATCAACGGCCTCACGCGCGGACGAGGCGAGCTCGCACACACCGATTCGGAATGGATTTGGACCGTTGACGTGCGCGACCTTGAAGCCGCTGCTTCATTTTGCATGGCCCACGCCATGGACGGCATGAGGCCCGTGGCCCCCAAATCGCTCAAACAGGCGTGGAACCACCTCATTGAAAGGACGGTGCACGAGCATGCCCGTGCGTAAACTCACCAGCGAGCAGAGGCTCTCGCGCGCCATCGACATCATGGAGGCCCTCTACGCCGCCGGCGAGAGCGGCATGACACGAACCGAGATTTGCAGCCGCTTTGACATCACAGGGGTGTCGCTCGACGAGATTCTCGAGATCGTCTCGACGCTCGCGGACCGAGAATCGGGCGCGCGCATCATCTGCGAATGCCGCGGCGAGCGTGTGGCCCTCACCGGTGACGCCGGGCGTGTGCTACCGCTGCGCCTGAGTGCCGCCGAGGGCGCTGTGCTCAACCATGAACTTGAATCGTTGGGGATCGAGCCACAGACGGCAGCTCGGATTCGACACGCCCTTCTACCCGAAGAGCTCGGCTATAACCAGCGCGTCTTTGACACCGTCAACCACGGGTCACACTGGCAGCAGCTGAGCTGCGCCATTCAGGACGGCGTTCGCTGCCGCATCTCGTATCGCTCGATGGACGATGCGCGGCCACGCGAGCGTCTGGTCGACCCCTTGCGCATTACGGCAAACGGCGACCAAACATATCTGATTGCCTGGGACATCGCGGTCGATGAGCAGCGCACCTATCGCATGGATAAAATCGAGGGACTCACCTTGACGGAAGACTCCGTCGTGCCTCATGTACAGGACGTTGCATCCCTCCACGATTCCCTTGCCCGGACGCAGCGTAGCGCAAAGCTCTTGATGCCACTCGATATGGCGGAGCATCTGGACTGGGCCGGCATCACCCTCATCGAGCGCAGCGGGGCAGACAAGGCAGCGGTAACTGTGCATTACGGCTCCGAGCGTTGGCTACTGAGCCAGATAATCGCAGCGGGCGGAGCCATCCGCATCTTGGATGACCCCGCCTTGTCAAAGCGTCTGTGTAAAATGGCAAAAACCCTCGTCTGTCCGCTTTAGCGCCGCCGCTCGTGGCGTGCGCGCCACAGTTGCAGATAGTGACCGATCTGCGCCGATTCGATGCGCTGATAGGAGCTCGTGGGCAGCGACGTTAAGAACTTCTTCCCGTAGCCCTTCGTCACCAGGCGCGGGTCGGCCAGAATCAGCACGCCGCAATCGGTCGACGAGCGGATAAGGCGGCCGGCCGCCTGCTTAACCTCGAGCACCGCCTCGGGCAGCGAATAGCGCGCCCAAGCGCGGTCTTCGCGCAGGTTGCGCTCGCACGAGAGCGGGTCCGTGGGGCTCGAGAACGGCAGCTTGGGAATGATGACGCAACGCAGCGTCTCGCCGCTGGCGTCAAACCCCTCCCAGAAGGCCTTAAGCGCAAAAAGCGACGAGGTCGGCTCGTTGATAAACCGGTCGCGCAGGCGACGAGGAGATGAGTTGCGCTGCTGGCAGTTGAGCTCCAGACCCGCACGGGCCATCTTGGGCTCAACGCGGGCGTACAGGTCTTCCATGTCGCGCCGATTGGTGAACAACGTGAGCACCGATCCGCCCATGGCAAGATGGGCGTCGACCAGCACGCGCTCGAGCGCCGTAAGATAGCTCTCACGATCGCGCGGATCGGGGATATCGCCCGCAACGACTACAGCCATGTTCGAATCGAAGTCGTAGCTCGAGTCCAAGTGCAGCGATGAGGATGTTGAAGCACCGATGCGATCGAGGCCGACCGCGTGGTTAAAGTGTTCAAAGCTTTTGGACACCGTCATGGTCGCCGAGGCAAAGATAGCCGTGTGAACCTCGGGCAGCCACTCAGTTGCCAAGGCCTCGCCAATGTCGATGCGCTCTGCGGTCATTGACTCTCCGCCGGCACGCAACCTGCGATTGACCTGCAGCGAATACACGTAGTGTTCATCGGTGCCATCAATGATGAGTTTGAGGTTCTCGGCCAGCTCGTGCAGGCGACGCGAGATATCACCCAGGTCGACAACAACCTCGGGCTTGTCGGCGGCGACGGCTTGCACCAGCGCGTCGACGCTCTTGTCAGCCTGTTCCAATGCGTCGATGGCAGCGTAGGCCGACTGTAAGAAATCATGCCAGTCGTCAGATTCGCGCAGCTCGGGGCCAATCCATAGATTGGCATTGTCATAACCCCCACGGGCACGGCGACCGAGCTCGCGAACGCCATCGAACACGTCGGCGATTGCCATGCTCGCGCGTGCAACCGTCGACGTCGCCTTGGCAGTAAGGCCCAGATAGAGCGTAGAGCCCTCGGAGGTTGCCAAATCACGGGAAACCTGGCTTAGCGCGCCGGCGCTCGAGCCACCCAGGCGCTCAAACAGAACGCGTGATTCGTCCGCCGACACCACGCGCGCCCACTGACGGCGCGCCTCGCGCTCGATGGAATGGGCCTCGTCGATTACCCAATGACGAATCGGAGGTAAAATCCTGCCCTCGGCCGCGACATTGCGGAACAGCAGGGAATGGTTGGTGACCACCACATCGGCATGCGCCGCACGACGGCGAGCGCCGTGGACCAAACATTTATCAGGGAAAAAAGGGCAGAGGCGACGAGCACACTCGCGCGAGGCCGTCGTAAAGTCGGGACGGTTGACGCTGCGCCACCGAATGCCGAGCGAGTCGAGGTCGCCATCGGCTGATTGGCAGACGTACGCCATAATGACCGCGACCGCCGTGAGCGTGTCTGCCGGATCGCGCTTGGTGGTAATCTCGACCTGGCCTCGGCTCATGCGCTCAAGCTTGCGCAGACACGGATAGTGGTCATAGCCCTTGAGAGCGCAAAATGACAGACCACTGTCCAGTTGCTCGGCAAGTTTTGGCAGCTCATGGTACATGAGCTGGTCGGCAAGATTGTTCGATTTGGTCGCAATACCAACCGTGATGTTGTTACGGCGCGCTGCCTCGGCAAAAGGCACCAGATAGGCCATCGATTTGCCGACGCCTGTGCCCGCCTCAATTACACGATGAGTGCCCGTGACCAGCGCATCGCGGACCTCGAGCGCCATCGCGATCTGCTCATCACGCGGCTCGTAGGTGGGATACATGCGATTGACCAGGCCACCTGGCGCATAGTCTGCCTCAATCTCCTCACGACTCGGCATCTTGAGGACCGGCAGTTCGTCGGCGTCCACCCGATCGTCGGCGCGATCGGCCTTGAGAACGTCAGCACGAGCGGCGCCGAGAGAGAAGATAGAACCAGGGTTCTGCCCCGCCAAGAATGAGAAGATAGGACGATAGGACCAAGGCACATCCGGGTGCATGTCGGCTAGGCGCGCCATGAGGCCCTGGGGCAAGTCGGTGAGCGCCACGAGCAACACGCGCCATACGCCACACAGGGCGTCGACGTCGGCATTGGCACGGTGTGATACCGAGTCACAGCCAAACAGATCGGCCATAAAAGACAGCTTGTGCGAGGCCAGGCGCGGAAGCGCGATGCGCGACAGCGCCAGCGAATCGATCCAAATATCGCTCACGTTGACGCCGCCTTTGACCGACTCGATAAACGAGCGATCAAACGTGGCGTTATGTGCGATCACCGGGCAACCACCGACAAAATCGGCGAGAGCGGCGACGGCCTCAACGGCCGACGGGGCATCTGCCACATCGGCATTTGTAATGCTCGTGAGCTCGGTAATCTCGGCGGGAATCAGCTGTTTGGGATGCACGAAGGTATCGAAGCGGTCGATGACCTCGCGGCCCGAAAGACGGGCCGCCGAGATCTCGATCAGCTCATTGTCCTGCACCGAAAGACCCGTGGTCTCGGTATCGAGGACGATAACGTCCTCTTCGATGAGGCCAAACGATTGTGTCTTTGCACGTTCGGCGAGCGTGGCATAAGAATCGATGACAAACTGTGGCGTTCCAGGAGATACAGCGTCCTCGATTAGCATGCAACGCCCGCTCGACGGAGACCCATACGGATTAGGCTGTCGCACACCTGCGGGAACGTCATGTCGTCGGTGTGGCGGATCTCATCAGGATACAGTGACGTATCGGTCATGCCGGGGATGGTGTTGGTCTCGAGAATGACGGGGCCGTCCTCGCTCACGATAAAATCGCTGCGCGAGATGCCCAGGCAACCGAGGGCCTTGTGAGCGGCACAGGCAAGCTCCTGGGCACGAGCGTAGTTCTCGGGTGAAATCTGCGCCGGAATGCGATGGATGTCCGTAGGGTCGACATATTTCACGTCCAGATCGTAGAACTCGCAGTCCTCGGGCTTGCGAATCTCGACAATCGGCAGGGCGCGCACGTCATCCTCGCCGTATACGCCAACGGTGATCTCGGTACCCTCGATGCACTTCTCGACCAGCACTTTGTCGCCGTACTCAAACGCCTTGGCGATTGCCGCGGGCAGCTCGGAGGGCTCATGGACCAGGGAAATGCCATAGCTGGAACCGTTGACGGCCGGCTTCACAAAGCAGCGCTCGCCACAAACCTCGACGATATGATCGATATCGACTTCATCGCCCACCTCGAGCGCAAGGCCGGGGGCAATGGGAATGCCCGCCTTGGCGTACAGGAGCTTAGAGACCTCCTTGTCGGCACCGCAGGCGCTGGCAAGCACGCCCGAGGCCGTGTAGGGGATACCCAGGGTCTCCATGGCGCCCTGCATGGCGCCATCCTCGCCGCCGGCACCGTGCATGGCGATAAACGCCACGTCAAAGCCGCCGGTCGCCATGGTTACCATAAAGTCATCGGCGGCCGTGTCGAGCAGCTCCACCGAGGTGTAGCCGGCTTCCTTCAGTGCCACCACGACGTTCTTTCCCGAATTGAGCGAGATCTCGCGCTCAGCGGAATGACCGCCCGCCAAGACCGCTACGTGCATGTTCTCTAGGCTTTTACCCGGCATGGGCAGACTCCTCCTCTATAATTTCTGCAGCTGATACCATATTGTAGCGATACCCTCTACGTTTCCCCAAAATCGAAAGGCTTCCATGAATCCCAGGACTAAATCTCAGGACATTCGCGACTTGAGCCAAAACGATATTCGCGAGCTCGTGGCCGAACTTGGCCAGCCCGCCTTCCGCGCGAAGCAGCTCATCGAATGGGTCTTTGAGAAGAACGTTTGTTCGTTTGACGACATGACCAACCTTCCCAAGGCCTTCCGCGAGCAGCTTAAAGAGGCTTTTGCCTTTGACACGCCGACTGAACTCACCAAGCAGGTTTCCAAAGATGGCTCTCGCAAGTACCTGCTCGAGTACCACGACGGCATTTCCGTCGAGACCGTCGGTATGCCCCGTCGCAACAAGCTTTCCGTCTGCGTTTCCACCCAGGCAGGCTGTGGCATGGGCTGCGCCTTTTGCGCTACCGGTCTCAACGGCCTCAAGCGTTCTCTGACCGCTCAAGAGATCGTCGACCAGGTACTTCATGTATCCAACGACTTTGGCGAGCGCGCCACGAGCGTTGTCTTCATGGGCCAGGGCGAGCCGTTTGCCAACTACGACGAGGTTCTCAAGGCGCTGCGAATCCTCAACGACCCCGACGGCATCGGTATCGGCGCTCGTCACCTCACCGTCTCTACCAGCGGCGTTATTCCCGGTATTCGCAAATTTGCCGACATCCCCGAGCAATTCACGCTTGCCGTTTCACTGCACTCCGCCATCCAGTCGACGCGCAACAAGCTCATGCCCGGTGTCAAGAAGTACACGCTGCTTCGCCTTCACGAGGCGCTTCAGCTCTACACCGAGAAGACTGGCCGCCGCCCGACCTATGAGTATGCCATGATCGAAGGCGTCAACGATACGAATCCCGAGATGCAGGCGCTCTGCGACTTCTGCGAGGGAACGCTGTGCCACGTTAACCTCATTCAGCTTAACGACATCGAGGGCAGCCCGCTCAAGCCGTCGCCGATTCATAAGGTTGAGGATCTTCAGCGTCGTCTTGAGTCCCGTGGCATCGAGACCACGATCCGTAATTCTCGCGGCAATGATATTGATGCCGCCTGCGGTCAGCTGAAGCAACGTTTCAAGGTCCAGAAGAACGCATAGGGGAGTCTGTACCCCATAACGTTTCATGTGAAACATCCGACAGTCCTGGTTGCAAATAATGCAACCAGGACTGTTTCATTTATATTCATACTATTGAATTTGATTTACATAAGGTTAGTTTAATGGCCAAAATAAGGGGTCCTTGTCTCCTAAATCAGACAAGAACCCCTTTAAAACAGGCAAATAATTGTTAGGTACCTAATAACCAACATTTTCCCACTGATGGTTAACCCAGTCTTGGTTAATCTTTGGATTCTTAGTCACCTGAGCAGTGCGCATAGCGACATCTTCGGTCATCACATCCATTTTCTTCTTAGATGTATCGACAATATCCTGAGCTCCGCGCAGCAGTCGACCGCGCAGTTCATCATCTGTCGCAATCTTATAACCAGCAAAAGCACCAGCGGCAACGGTGGTTGCAAACGCAATGACTGCGAGAACCTTACTCTTCATCCTGATCCTCCTGCCCAAATTGAATCATCTCGCCAAGGATACGGGAGAGCTCTTCTTCGTCTTTGAACTCGATTTCAATTTTGTTCTTGCCACGCGAGCTCTTCACACGAACATTCGTGTTGAAAACTTGACGAAGAACTCGAGCGGCCTTTTTGAATGACTGAGGTGTTGCTGGCCTCGGAGTCCTTGGCGTATCTCCGGCAGAAAACAACGGAGCAAGATTTTCTGTCGCTCTAACGGAAAGACCTTCTGCAACAACCTTCTCAGCAAGTCGAATCCTGGCATCTTCATATGGAACTGCAAGAATCGCTCTCGCATGGCCCGCAGTAAGCTTGCCCTCGAAAATCATCTGCTGTACGACTTCGGGAAGATCAAGCAAACGAAGTGAATTTGTAATTGCAGAACGAGACTTACTGACAGCTTTTGATAACGCCTCCTGGGTCATACCGCTGGCATCAATGAGCTGGCGATAGCCCTTAGCCTCTTCGACGGGATTCAGATCAGAACGCTGAAGGTTTTCGATAAGAGCAAGAGCCAGCATCTCTTCATCATTAACATCTTTAATGATGACAGGCAGCTCCTCAAGACCAGCAAGCTTTGACGCCTGGTAACGACGCTCACCAGCGATAATCTCATAGCCGTTTCCATGCTTGCGAACCAAGAGCGGCTGCAAAACGCCATGCTCTTGGATTGACTCACTCAACTCGCGAAGTTCAGTTTCATTAAAATGAATTCGCGGTTGATTAGGGTTGGGAACGATATCCTCAATAGGTAGTTTTGTTACAGATGCGGCATTTGAAGCAGATACAGCAGAACCACCGGTCTCATACTCGGCCTCTGAGACCAAAGCATTGAGTCCACGTCCCAATCCGCCACGTTTCTTTACACTAGGCACGCTTGATCACCTCTTTTGCAAGGTTCATATACGCTTTTGCACCCTTATTTTGAGGTGCATAGGTAATTACCGGTTCTCCAAAAGACGGAGCTTCGGAGATTTTAACCGTACGGGGGATTAGCGTCTTAAATGCCTTATCACCAAAGTATGATTGAACCTCCTCAACAACCTGATTCGATAGAGAAGTACGCGAGTCATACATGGTCATAAGCACACCATAGGTGTCTAAGCCCTTGTTCAGACGTGATTTGACCATCTTCATTGACTCTAGCAGCTTCGTAACGCCCTCGAGTGCGTAGTACTCGCACTGGATCGGAATCAAAACGCTGTCTGCTGCGGTCAAGGCATTGATAGTAAGCAGGCCGAGCGAAGGAGGACAGTCAATGAAAATAAAATCGAACTCGTCCTGAATCGGCTCAAGCAAATCTTTGAGGCGGGTTTCACGAGCAATTGCGCTTACGAGCTCAATTTCGGCACCTGCAAGCTGAATCGTAGCTGGAATTACGAATACCTTTTTGCAATTTGTATCAAGAACAAGCGATTCTGCCGGCACATCATTCAACAATGCATCATAGATGCAGCGATCAAGGTCTTCTTTTTCAATTCCAAATCCACTGGTGCTGTTTCCCTGCGGATCAAAATCGACAATCAGTGTCTTACGACCCTGCTCACCCAGTGCTGCTGCAAGGTTCACAGCCGTCGTTGACTTACCGACGCCGCCTTTTTGATTGATGATTGCAATGATACGCGTGTCTTTTGCGCTCTTAGAACGCTTAACGTCGCGAAATCCCACGGTCCCTCCTGGTGTGTATTAAAGCTGTCAAACGGAGGATGTTTCACGTGAAACATTCCGATTCGATATCAACCGCCATGTTTCACGTGAAACACTGCAAGTTGTTAGTATCCATTATGTTTCACGTGAAACATCTAGGCAAGCGGATTCTTCTTTGCCATGCCATTTGCACGAGGCAATGAAACGGATGCCGGATGACTCTTTTTAAGAACAATGAACTCCCTGTGGCCCAAGCCCTCAGGCAAATCGATTGCGTCATTCAGAAGCAAAGTGAAGCCGCAAATCTTAGCTGCTGACATGCCGGAAGCAAGCTCCTCATCCGAAGGATTACCCTTGGTGATAACAAATAGCCCTCCGTCTTTGAGGAACGGAGCAGCATACTCAACAAGAATCGGTAGAGGGGCAAGTGCGCGGGCGGTTACGACAGAAAACTGCTTCTTATGGCTTCGAGCATATTCTTCAAGGCGATCATGAACCGCATGAGCATGTTTCAATCCAAGAACATCAACAAAAGAATTGACAGCATCAACCTTCTTACCAACAGAGTCAATATAAGTAGCTTTACGATGCATGGTTATGGTTAACGGAATACCAGGGAAGCCCGCACCTGTTCCCATATCGAGCAAAGCTCCCTCAGGAGCCTTATTGATATAGGGGAGCAAAACAAGTGAGTCGAGGATATGAAGTACCGCAGCATCTTCTATGTTAAGAATACGGGTGAGATTGGTTGTCTTATTTGTTTCCAGAACCAAATCCAAATGTTGAATACATTTCCTCAGCTCAGTATCAGTTACGCTCAAGGAATACTCTTTGCAATAGGAAGTTAGACGACTCAACATCTCGTCAGCCTGCTGATCAGTAAGTACTAACAACGAAAGCTCCTTTCTGACAAAAATCAGTGTATCGAGAACTTTTGACAAAAAAAGGGGACGTGGAAACCACGTCCCCTTAGCATAAGCTCGAGTAGATTATCGAGCAACAATCACCACATGGCGATCAGGGTCAGAACCCTCAGAGTGAGTATCGACGGCATCATTGCCACGAAGTGCAATGTGAACCAGTCGGCGCTCGTAGGCATTCATGGGCGGAAGCGAAACACTCTTATGAGTGCGGATGGCACGCTCGGCAGCAGACTGAGCCATTGAGGCAACCTTGTCCTGACGGCGGCTCTTGTATCCCTCGACGTCCACTACAACCGGATACCTAAAGCCAAGCTTGCGGCTCACCAGCAAAGAGAACATAACCTGAAGGGCATCAAGGGTGCGACCATGACGGCCAATGAGAACAGCAAGATCAGGAGCCGTTACATCCAAAATCAGCTCACCCTCGTCACCCTCATACTCATCGATAGGAGAGTTGGCGGCATCGAAGTGCGAAAGGATGGAACGCAGGATGGAAATCGCAACATCGGCAATGGTGTCAAGCTCCTCATCGGTCAACTCTTCACCAGCCTTGTAGCGCTGTGCAATCTCGGGATAATCGCCCGCAACCTGCGGGGCAACCTCCTCAAGCATATCCTCGACGATCTCTTCAGACATAACGTGCTCCAAAAGTTAGGTACCTAAATAAGATTGATATCCCGCTACTTCTTCTTGTGCGGGCGCGGCTTCTTCTCTCGACGAGTGACCTCAACCTGCAGCGGCGCGTTCTTAAGACGCTCCTCCTCATCGGCCTTCGCCTTGTCGATGACCTTCTGCGTCACAAAAATCTGCTGGATAACCTGCCAAGCAGACGAGACGTCGTAGTACAGCAGAACACCAACGGGAAGGCTCCAGCCCATCCAAAGCATCATGACCGTCATGACAACGGCCATCATACGCATGCTCTGGGCCTGCTGGCCGGTCTGGTTGCGCGACATATAGAGCTGCGGAATCAGGGTCAGGACGGCGAACAGGATCAGGCAGACCAGCGCAGGCAGTGCAACCATAAAGCCATCGGCAAAGGAAGCGCTCGGCGTGGTGGTCAGGTCGGGCAGGATGTTGAAGAACGAGAACGTGCCCTCGTTAAAGTACTGCGGCAGGTTGCGAAGCAGCGTAAACAGGGCAAACAGGATAGGCATCTGAATCAGAAGCGGCAGGCAGCCGGACAGCGGATTGAACTTGTTCTCGCTGTAGAACTTCTGCATCTCCTCGGCCTGACGCTGAGGATCGTCGGCATAGCGCTCCTGGATCTCGAGCATCTTGGGCTGCAGCACCTGCATGCGAGCCGTCGACTTGGTCGACTTGAGCATGAGCGGCGTCAGCAGCAGACGGATGATGACCACCAGGATGATGATGGACAGGCCCCAGTCGACCGCAAAGGTCTGGATGAGCTTGAGCAGCTCGAAAAGGATGTTAACGATCCAATCCCACATGTAAGTTTTCCTCCGATAGCGAGTGCCCGCTAGGGCACAGGGTCATAACCGCCGACGTGCAGGGGATTGCAGCGAGCGATGCGCCTCACGGCAAGCCAGCAGCCTCTCAAAACACCGTACTTCTCAATCGCCTGGATGGCGTATTGCGAGCACGTTGGGTAATAAATGCAGGCGTCAGGCAATAAGGGCGAAATAACCTGTTGATATATGCGAATAGGAGCGATGGCAACACGTCGCAAAACGTGATTGCTCATCGCTCCTCCCCGGCAACGCCGGCGCGTTTCATAAGCGAACGCAACGCCTTGTCCATCTCCTGCGGCGAGGAAACCCTCGTCTTGGGAGTTGCGAACAAGATGATGTCATAACCCGCAACGGGAAATCCACAGCTGCGGGCGGCCTCGCGCATCACACGCTTAGAACGGTTGCGCACGACAGCACAACCGAGCCGTTTAGCACCAACGAAGGCGACCCTTCCGGAGTCGCCTTCGCCAACCGATTCACATATGGTCATTCGAATCAGAGGGTGATTGAAACGACGCCCCTGACTGAACACATGCTCGAAATCTTGCCGAGACTTAATAGTCTTCATGCGAGATGTGTGTATCGCTGCTAGACAGTGAGACGCTTGCGGCCCTTGGCGCGACGACGGGCGAGCACGGCACGACCACCCTTAGTGGCCATACGGGCACGGAAGCCATGGGTCTTGGCACGCTTACGCTTATTAGGCTGATACGTACGCTTCATCTTAAGTTCCTCCTGCTGCATTTCGAGTGTCCGCGGGGACGCGGACGCAGATATAGACACGTGAGCTTGAAGATTGTAGGGAAATCAATGTTCAAATGTCAAGAAATCAAAGGTAAAAGGTTGCGCAGTTCACACGGTTCCCCCATAAGCCAAGCTCGATTTAGCGGTGCATGGCAACTTTTCACGATATTTCATCGAGTTTTCAACAGGTCATGTTGGCAATGTTGAGAACTTTTCGTCCGTTTTCCAAAGTTTTCAACAGGTTTTGAAAAGTTGTCGAAAGATGAGAAACATTGCACGGTGAGCTACTATTTGTTCGAAACCTTTTGAAAGATTGCGAGCGGCATGTCTGACGACTTTTACACCATGGTCGATTCCGGAGACCCGGCACCCGACAACGAGCACATCACCGGCGTGCGCGAAGAGCGCGACGAAGGTGAACAGACGACCACGCAGGCGCCAAAAGCCATGTACGCCGCGCGTATCGCCGTCTATGACGACATGCTGTCGACACCGCGCGTGATCGTCATTGATCCGCAAGATGTCCGCACGTATTTGGAAGAGACGACCAACACCGTCTACCAGTGTATGAAAGAGCAAGGTGGCCATATCTCGCTCATGGTCATCCGCGAGATTGTCGAAAACTTTATCCACGCGCACTTTGCCGAGCCCATCATCTCGATTCTGGACGGCGGAGACACCATCCGCTTTGCTGATCAAGGACCCGGCATCGACGACAAGGAGCGCGCTTTCGACTTTGGCGTTACCAGCGCAAACAGCAAGATGAAGCGCTATATCCGTGGAACCGGAGCAGGGTTTCCCATGGTGCAGGAGTATTTGGAAAACGCCGGCGGGGCCGTATCCATCGAGGACAACATGGGCAACGGCACCGTGGTTACGGTAAGCCTGGACCCTAAACGCGTGCAGGAAATAGAGCGTGCCGGCGGACGCGGTGCTGCCGTGCGGCCCGAGACGGAGCAGCCCACATATCCCCTGCCGGGAGCTTTTGCGCGGCGGCCCATGGCAACGCAGCAGATGCAGCCCCCCGTGGGACAGATGCAGCAGCCCGGAATGCTTCCTACACAAGAGTCCCAGGCGGCATCGATGTCGCCAAACGCGCCAGAGGCCATGCCGCTGGCGGATCAGGATGCAACAGCAATGCAGCAGGCGACGGGGGCACCGGGTGGCCAGCAAATGGGCTATCAGCCGTACCAACAGGGATATCCATATCAGCAGATGCCGCCACTGGGGTATGGCCAGCAGTTCCCGCAGCAGTACCAGCAGGGATATCAGCAGCCGTACCAGCAGATGCCGCAGCAGCAGTACAACCCCTGGGCCCAGCAGATGCCTCCGCAGCCTTACCAACAGTGGCCTCAAAGTTTTCAACAGCAAATGCCGCCGATGCAGAGTTCTCAACAACCAGCAGCTCAAATGATGTATCCTAATGCAGCAAATCAGTATGCGCAGCCACAACCGGACGTGTTCGTAAGCGATCGCGGCAACGCCGCGCTGGGCTATCTGGCGCAAAATCAAGCGTGCGGTGCTACCGATCTGGCGAGGGCGTTTGGAAACTCAGCCCCCACTTGGTCACGCACGCTCAATGACTTGGCGCAGGCCGGCTTGGTCATCAAGCATGGCCAGAAATACCATCTGACCGAACTCGGCGCCGCTCGCGTGCGAGCTCAGAGCTAAAGAACGGGAGAGACAGTGGACGAGGAAGCAAGCATCATCCTGGGGGATGCCATCGCCTTTTGCCAGCGCGACGGCCAAGATGCACGCCTCATCAACATGCTGGGGCAATCGCGCGCCATAAGCCTGACCGAAGATACGCTCACGATCGAGGCCCCCTCGCGCTTTGCCATCGCGCAGCTCAAAAAGCATCAGCCGACTATTGAGGCCTATCTGGAAGAAATCGCCTTTGCACCGATTGCGCTCGACATCGTGGCACCGCAAGGAGCCGTGGCGGAATCCGCTGCCGCGACGGCGCCTGCCGCGGCTCC
>ERZ772893.790-NODE-790-length-37371-cov-27.811475_pt1 | contig 37371 bp, 49 predicted proteins | sample MGYA00511482_ERZ772893 | MGnify/ENA primary metagenome ERZ772893 (study PRJEB29015, sample SAMEA2737687) | human gut metagenome | biome: human gut; feature: human-associated habitat; material: faeces | place: China | collected 2012 ... | reverse complement strand
GCTTGTCACCGACAGCCTGCGGAAGCTGCTGGAGATCCGCAACAAGGCAGAACAGACCATAGCGCTGGACGATGTTCACGCGTCGGAGATCAAGGAGTATCTGGACTTGCTGGACTTAACGCGGGAGATCGACGTGCTGCACCTGCCGGATGTCAGCACGAAATCCGGACGCACGGTGATCGCGCAGCCGGGCCTCCGCTATGCGCAGGCGGATGCGCTGATCCGGAGCCTGCTGCTGGATGAAACGTTCAGCGCCCTGTCTCTGGCGGAGCGTACCGCCGTGCAGCAGCGCATCCTGACCGAGATCAAGGGGCGGATGTTGGAGGACATCGTCCTGCTGGAAACCAAGCTGGCAAACCCCAAGAAGCAGGTATTTGTCCTGCAATTCCCCGTGGGCGAATTTGATATGGTGGTGTTTGACCCGGAGGTAGGCTCCTGCCGGATTTTCGAGATCAAGCACAGCGAAGAAGCTGTCCCGCAGCAGTATCGCCATTTGATCGACGAGCAAAAATGCGCCCAGACCGAGCACCGCTACGGCCCGATCACCGGAAAGTTCGTCCTCTATCGCGGGGAAAGCCAAGTGATAGACGGCATTTCGTATCAGAACGTGGAAGAATATCTGAGAAACCTTGCATAACAAAACCGCCGTCCCGATTTTTCGTTCGGGCAGCGGTTTTATACGGGCACAAAATCGGGTAAACTTGTCGTATGACAAGTTTGTTTGCGATTTCAACTTGACGTGCGACAAGTGGTGAGGTTCTGAAACGAAACCGGCAGTGAATATGAGCTATACCCCATTATGTCTTCCGCCGGAATGGCATAATGGGGTATAAAGCTTTCTAATGAAATCTCACCATATGATATACGGTTGTGGTGTACCTTCTAATAAAAAATTCAAGATTGCCCGGAAGAGCGGGTCGTCCCATGCTGCCAAGAGGCCTTCCGATAAGTGGTTGAAAAGTTTGAAATTATGAATAGCACACAGAATGTCATCGAACATAGCCTGTAGCGATTTGTCGTTGCGTTTTGGCGCTATTAATTCAAATATTTTAGCCATATAAATCTTCATATGCTTTTTGCGCATAAGTATCTGTCATACCAGCAATATAATCACAGATAACTCGCATTAAAATTAATAGTTCTTTCTTCTGATCAGTTCGTAGTTTTTTTATGATAGAAGAAAAGTTATCTCTTATTTTTCCGATGCCTTCAACTTTGGCTGTTTGGAGCAGTATCTTTTGAGAATACACTGTTGGGTCATATGCAATCAAGAATTCAAGTACACAATGATTCGGTAGTTGTTGAGGTGAGTGATAGTACGCTTGGAATAGTTTTCGAATTACATATTTTCCTTTTGCATCTGCGCTCTGTATATCGTAAGATGACAAGACTCTACTCGTGATTGTTGCCTTAAAATCTTTTGCGCATTCAACAAAGTTCGACGTCTTCTCTGTAGTATCATACGCAATTAAATTGACGATTCTAGGATCATCAGGTTGGTGTGTTTTTATATAATCAGCAAACGAGTTCTGCGTTAATTTTTCATTGTAGATGAAAGAATTGATATTTACAACAGAGGCGCGTAACAAATTTGTGACAAACATATTTACAATTATTCTAGAAATGATTGCGATAAATGCCTCTGTATCTAAGGCGATGGCATCCTTTAATTGCTTCTTATCTCCAGGTCGTAAATAATCTTTAAAGTTAGTCTTAATAATTTTTACAATTTCCTCTTTTGAAATTAATCCACCACGAATAGCATCTTCGACATCATGGTGTCGTTGTGCAATTTCGTCCGCTTCTGCAACAACAAAGCTCTCCAAAGACCAAGCAGGTGTTTCTTTTGTTAAACAGCAGCCTTTTCTCAAATAGTCTTCGTAGTAGAACAACTGATCGTGATTAGGAAGCCTCCCTTCGGCATACTTAGCTCTTGAATGAGCTTGTATTCCATACAAGGTAAAATTAGTCAAGTCCAATCCATGATCACCATAATTTTTTTCAAGAGCCATTGCGGTTTTTAAACTTTGCAGATTGTGCTTAAACCCCAAGTAGGGAAGAAGTTCTTTGGATAGGTGCTCATCTTTTTTTACATTGAGTGGGCATTCTTTCCCAAGTATATGTTCTTCTTCGGGTGTCATTATTTCATGTAGCATTCGTTCGCCGACATGGCCAAAAGGCGTATGACCGAGGTCGTGTCCAAGTGCAATTGCTTCAACCAGGTCAGTATCCAACCGCAAGGGACCGGCGATTGAACGAGCAATTTGTGAAACTTCTAAAGTATGCGTTAGCCTTGTCCTTCGGTGATCATCAACACCGGACAAGTAAACCTGAGTTTTTCCTGCTAACCGACGGAAGGCTTTTGAATAAAGAATTCTATCCCTATCTCGCATAAACTCTGTTCGATACAGTTGTTTTGTCTTTAACCCACTTTCTCTTGTAGCTAAATTTAATGGAGCTCGTAAGGAGTAAATAGGTTTTTTCTTTCGTTGAAGTTGCTCTAATGTGTATTCCATATTGTTCCCTCCTCTTTATACTTTTGGGGCAATGTCACGATACATTTTGTAAGCCCAATGACTCTCTTCTTGGCGTTTTACTAGCTTTCCCTCGTTCGCCAGCCCAGCCAAAATTCTATTGGCCGTCGCTGCCGAAACCCCGCACAGCTCCCGCACATCGGCATTCATGATATACTCATGCGTCTGCAAGAACTGCTCAATCATCTGCCAGCGCAGGACTTTCTTGTCCATCGATGGATCAACTCCAGCTCATAGTGGAACACGCAGCTTCGGATCAGCATGTGCAGGTCGCTGTGCTTTGCCCAATTCAGCAGTTCCACGACCAAATCAGGCACATATTGCGGCAGCGTGCCAAAATGCAGGACATGTACCTCCTGATCTACAACACCGACGGGCCGCGTGCGGAACATGCCGGATTCTTCTACAAGTCCGCGGGTCATAATACCGTGAGCGGTCAGCAAATCGTCCACGGAATACGGATCAAGCTCGTCCAAGCGCTCGTAAATCTCATAAGCGTTTTTGACTTCGGCAATGTCCTTGGGCGGAGCCAGAACATGTTTGCCATTCAGAACGGCAGTGACCTGTTCCAGACTCAGGGTGTTCTGCTCGATGGCAAGGGAGCCGTGAATGGTTCGGATCCGATTGGTGCGGCGCAGATTGGGGTTACTGGAAAGATGATCGTGCGCAGAAAGTCTGCCGGTCAGCTCTGAAATTTCTGCAACCTCATCAATGATTTTGTTTGTAATTTGAAAAGGCGGCTGTTTATTTTTCATGAGCACCTCACAGCGTAGTTTGATTGCCCATATTATAACATGCATCGCTCATTTCATCAATCATATTTTGAGCTTGCATGAGCGATTGTTGAGAGTAACATTATATGCAGAGAAAATCGAAACGGTTTTTCCTGCATTATTTTTTTATCCGGAGGACGGCGGAAGGAGGTAAAAGCATTGAACGGATACAGTTATTTGACGCTGGAACAGCGGCGCGAGATTGAAAGAATGTATACAGAGGGTGAAAGAGTTGTTGACATTGCCGCCTGTCTGAAAAGAAGCGTCGCCGCCATCTATGCAGAGTTGAAGCGCGGCTATACAGGAGAATTCGACAGCTACGCGCGGCAGAAGTACAGCGCCGATCTTGCACAAGCGACAGCGCAAGAAAACTTCCGGCGCAGAGGAAACCGACGCGGCGCGAATTGCTGAAATACGAAAGGAGCTAATCAATATGAAAAAAGGATTTCACGCAACGGAGTTCGATGGCACGACCTTCGGAATGGATATCGATACCGAAACGATGGCGTATAAAAACTTCAAGAAATCGGTGATAGAAGAAACGGCGTATTCGATATTCGGAGATGCGTTGCAAGTGCTGACAGCCCCACATTCGGCTGTGGCGGCAATCATGCAAGGCGCACACTGGCTTGTATCGGAAGGGAGGTACATCGACAAGTTTTCTATCGATGGCTTCAAGAAGGGGGACGAAATCTATATCAAGTATTCGGACGAACCAATTGATTTCAGGTCAAGAAAAGCAGACAGCCAGCGTGCGCATGGATGACCGCCTGCGGCGGATACAGGCACAACGACGGCGGCAGACATCACAAAATACAGGAGATTTGCTATGAACTTGTACGGATTATTTTTTTCATTCACCTTGCCCGGCTTTCTTTGCGGGTTATTGGTGGGCATAGCGGCGAGGAAAAGGGAAGAGAAATAAACAAAGACAAACAAAAGCTTTTGCCTTTCCCTTCTTGCGGCGGACGTGCTGACACGATACCGCGCGGAGCAGGACGGCGAAGAAAACGACGGGCGGGTGCTTCCGGCAGAATACTGCTTCTTCACGGGCGACGGGAAACACAATCATTTCACGATCGGCTGGAAGGACACGGAAACGTGGGGCTGGACGCTTGAAAGCCCGTACACAAATTGAAAGGAGCAGCACACATGAAGGACAACAAAAGCGGCTGGCAGTTCCCGAGGGCGCTTGAAATTATCAAGTGCAAGGAAGGAAACAAAGAGTTTATGAAGGAGCGTCCGGCGCGTCGCCCGTTCGGGAATACGGTTCTTATTTGCGAATATCCGAACGACGACGCGGCGGCAGAAGAGCCGAACGCGAAGTTGATTACATGGCGGCTGGCGAAGCGCGCCGCACGGGACTTCTTGCGCGTTTCCTTTATGCCTTCGGCTATCGTATCGGCGGCGACGCATGGCGGGAAAACCGCCGTCCGCGTTTACGGTAAATATTAAATCACACGAAAGGAGCTATTCAATGGACGACGTTATTTTTCTTGATCCGGCAGACGAAGCACGCTTCCGGAAAGAACAAACGGAGCGGGCAAAAATGTGGGCACGAATTGAGCTGCCCGAAGCCTTGAAGCCTTGTCCGTTTTGTGGCGGAACGGCGAAGCTATCGGCAAAAGATTATATTTTCGGCGGATATTCGAGCGGCGGCGGAAACAGCCGCAGGGGATACACGATCCGCGCTATATGCAATAAATGTCATGCGCGCGGCGGAATTGCAAAAACGGGCTGGGTTACATCAATGTATCACAATTTCAAAGCGAAGGCGACGCACGTTCCGGAAGCGGACGTAATAGCGATCGCAGACGCAGAACGAAAAGCGGCGCAGCTATGGAACACGCGCACACAGGAAAGAGAGGTGGCGGACGATGAACAAAGCGCTTCTATCCTCTAAAAATATGTGCTGGTGTACGCCGCAAGACTTCTTCGACAAGCTGAACGAGGAATTCGGCTTCGTGCTTGATCCGGCGGCGACCGACAAAACGGCGAAATGCTCTTTGTATTACACGCCGGAAACGGACGGGCTTTCACAAAGCTGGGATCGCGGCGGCGCGGTATTCTGCAATCCGCCTTACGGACGCGAGATCGGCAAGTGGGTTCAAAAGGCTTCCGAGGAAGCGCGGGGGGGGTATCCGATTGTTTTACTTATCCCAGCGCGGACGGACACGGCATATTTTCACGATTACATTTACGGGAAAGCGGAAATCCGCTTCGTGCGCGGGCGGCTACGGTTCACGGACGACGACGGCAACGCCGCCGATCCCGCGCCATTCCCTTCAATGGTAGTTATCTATAACGGGGAGCGGGTGAAGGAATGAGCGGTAAAAAGAAATGCCCGTTTTGCGAAGCGATCGCGCTTCAACGGTTCGTTGAAGAACACCACCGCAAGCCCGCAGGGTTCGGAATGGCTTTATCCGCCGCGCTTGTTTCCTATGCAGTAGTAAACGGGCGCAAATGCGGACGGACAACGGATTACATGAAGGACGGCAAGGGCTACCCGCTCAATTATTGCCCTTCGTGCGGAAAGCGGGTGAAGGAATGAGTAACCAACAGGAAAAGCCGCCCTTGAAGTGCTTGCTGGGCATTGATCCGGAGAAAGCGCAGAAATGCAAGCCTTCGGAATGCGCTTCTTGCGGCTGGGAAGCGGCAGAAGCCGCACGGCGGCGGGAGTACGTGAAAGAACACGGCTTAACGCTATGCGCCGACGGCTTCCGGCGGCTGATTATCAAGAAGGAGAACGACATGGCGACACAATACAGGGAATGCCCGCTTTGCGGCGCACATCTTGACAGCGGCGAAAAGTGCGATTGCCGCGCGGCGGAAGCAGACGACAACGCCGAAGCAGATATGAAAGAGAGGACAAAAGACAATGACAGGAATTAACGAGGTTGCAAAGGAAATTCACGAAAACGCCGTCGCGCACGGCTGGTGGGACGAACAACGCGGCTTTCCGGAGGTTTTAGCGCTTATTCATTCGGAAGTATCCGAAGCGCTGGAGGAATACCGCAACGGGCGCGGCGCAACGGAAATCTATTTCAGCGACAACGGCAAGCCCGAAGGTATCCCCATGGAGCTTGCGGACGTGATTATTCGCGTTCTTGATTATTGCGGATACGCAGGGATCGACATTGACGCGGCGATCTCACAGAAGCACGAATACAACAAAAGCCGCCCGTATCGGCACGGCGGCAAGAAGTGTTAATCATGGCGGAGAGGGTGAACCACCCGCCGCATTATAACGCGGGCGGGATTGAGTGTATCGACGCGCTGGAAGCCGCGACAAGCGGGCTTCAAGGTATCGAAGCCTTTTGCACAGCGAATGCGATCAAGTATTTATGGCGCTGGAAGCTGAAAAACGGTGAAGAGGACTTGCAAAAGGCAGTTTGGTATATCAACAGACTTATTCAACGAGCGGGCGCAGACAGCGCCGCAGGAAAGGAACTATTCAACATGAAAGAGAACAAACACGGCTTCGAGCCGAAACAGGAATTCACTATGGGCGGGATCGCTTGGACGGTCATTCAAACGGGCGTGGATTGGGTGAAGTGCATTGCTTCCGATTGCGTCGAGGAACGCGCCTTCGACGAAGGGAACAAGAACGACTTTGCGGCTTCTTCCCTTCGCGCATATCTGAACGGCGACTTCTTCCGCCGTCTGATTAAGGCGGGCGCGCCGGAAGAAATGTTCGAGTATTTCAACATCGACTTGACCGCCGACGACGGCGGGAAGAATTACGGCGGCGATCGCGTCCGGATCGGGCTTATCACTTGCGAAGAATACCGCCTTTTGCGCGGCAACATTCCGGCACTTCCTAATAAATGGTGGTGGACGGCTACTCCGGACAGCCTGATCAATTCTTTCGCCCGCTACGTCCGCTGCGTCTATTCGGGCGGCCTGTTGAACAGCAACGCGTACAACGGCACCGGGGGCGTTCGCCCGCTTTGCAATCTCAAATCTGAAATCTTGGTATCGTACTTAAACGGCGAGAACGCAGAGAAACAGAAGAAGCGCGCCGAAGCCGTCGATATGATGAAGCATATTGCCGCCGCGTGGTACATCGACGCGGAAGAAGTTTTCGGGAGGGCTGACGAATGACAATGTATCAATTCATGGTGAATGCCTTTTATATGCTTTGCGGCGTTGCTTGCGTCGCCGCTTCCGTCGTGATCGTTCACATCGTTTTGAACGTGCTTTTCAGAGCGCTTCGGAGGGGCGGAAGGAACAATGGCAGACATTAAGATCGACGAAGAAATGCTTTTGCGCGCAGGGCTTGGGATCGGTTACGCGTTCGCGCCCTTCTTTCGGGGCATTTTAGAAGGCGTTGAAGATTACACGATCGAACAGGCGGCGCGGGAAATGCAGGAAGAACACGACGCGCAGGAAGCCGAAGAGGGCTTGAAACGTCCGGTTGAAAAAACGCTGATCGGCGATTGCCGGAAGTGCTGGTGCGATCAATGCGCGAAGCTGGAACAATGTGTTAATTCGCGAGAAGGCGCGCTTCCGGACAAGGTACGCCCATTCCCTTGCATCGGGTGCGCGGACGGAATGCGCTTCAAGCCTTGCGAAGAAGCAAGGTGCGAAGATTTCGTGCAGGGCGACGGAATGAACAACGGGTAAAAAAAGAAGAAGCGTCTGGCGTGACGTTCTGGACGCTTCTTTTCCCCTTTAACGGTTGCCGCAAAGGAGCTATTCAATACAGTCAAATTATAGCATAGAAGCGGCTAAAAGTCAAGGAATGACGGGTGCTATTATGCGGAGAGTAAAAAGAAGGACGTTTTCCGGCGTTGTATGCGAACAAGAGGTTTACACCGTATCCGATCGTCTGCAAGACATACGCAGAGCAGAGCCGCGCCAGCGGTTCAAGACACCGGAAGAGCGAGAGCAACACCGGATCAATATTTCAAGAAGAAAGCACGCGCGGGCTTTCAATGAGAATTTCAGCCCGCGATCTCTATATAGTACGTTGACGTTTGACATTGAACACGAATGCCACGAATACGCAGACGTGAAGAGGGTGCGCGACTTATTCGTGCGCCGTCTGAAATACGCATATCCCGACGCAGTTATATTTATATATGTAGGACGCGGCAAAAGTACGCAACGCTTCCATATACACATGGTATCAAACGACGTTCCGGAAAAGTTTATCAAGGCGAAGTGGGAATTCGGAAGCGTTTTGCGTATTGAGAACTTACGCGAACACAATTATTACGACGGTATCGACCACGGGCAGGATTACACAGGGCTTGCAAATTATCTTTTCGATCATTGGACACCGGAGCAAGGCGGACACCGTTGGAAGCAGACACGCAACGCCCGCAGGCCGGATCGCGAAGAAGCGAAAGAGATCAAGCGCGAATACACGGAAGCGAAGCCGCCGCGCGCGCCGAAAGGCTACATATTAGTGGAAACGAAAAGCACGAAATACGATTATTTGTATTTCAAATATGTATTAGAGCCGCCGAAGCGGACGCGCAAGCGAACGACACGGGCGGAAAGAAACTGATTTCGGGGATCAGCATTTCAAAGCCTTGTAAATGTGTAACGTTTGGGAACGAAGCCCGCTTCGTTCCCAAAGAAAGTCTTCAAGATTGATTGTTTTATTCCCCGTCGCCTGTTTTCCAAAGATCACGAAGACGGCAAGATGTCAATAGGATCGTGGAATACCGGAGCGGCGCAACGCGGCGTGAGGATATGCCGCGAAAGCCTATTGATAGATTGACGGCGGAGTGATAGAAACAGGGCGGCGACGGGAAGAAACAATCAATCAGAGAAAGGCGCGCACTTATCCGCAGTATACGCAGGGATATGTGAATAAATTATTCCTTTGAGCCTGTTCCCCCCAGCGGGGGGCGGAGGGGGGAGAAAAAGAGAGAAGGTGAACAACGTATGCTTGAATTAAACAAGCTGTACAACATGGATTGTATGCAGGGAATGAAAGAGTTTCCGGACGGCTTCTTCGATCTTGCGATCGTTGATCCGCCTTACGGTATCGGCATAGACGGACAGAAGAAGCGCGTATGCGGCAATCCGAAGCATAACCGGAAAGAGCATATCCGGAAAAGCTGGGACAAGGCTATTCCCCCGCCCGAATACTTCCGCGAATTGGAACGCGTTTCAAAAGCTCAAGTGATATGGGGCGGAAATTACTTCGTCCCGTATCTTGAACAAGGACATAAAGGCTGGCTTGTATGGGACAAGGGACAGCACGGCTTGACAATGAGCGATTGCGAATTAGCGTATACCAGCCTCGACACGCCGACGCGCGTTTTTGTCTGCAATCGCGTTGAATTGCTGAATGACGGGACAATTCACCCGACGCAAAAGCCTGTGAAGCTGTATTCGTGGGTTCTTTCCCTCTTCGCCCGAAAAGGTATGAAGATATTGGACACACACGCCGGAAGCGGAAGTTCCTTGATCGCTTGCTATCGTCAAGGCGGGCTTGATTTCGTCGGCTTTGAGATCGACGAAGATTATTTCACGGCGGCGCAAAGGCGACTTGAACGGGAACAAGCGCAATTACGCATTTTCGACTTGCTGGAGGAAGAACAGCGGAAGGCACAAACAACGCTTCAGGATAGGAGGTAAAAGACAAATGCAGAAAAAAACCGTATATCTTGCGGGAAAAATCACGGGTGATCCGTTTTATCGCTCAAAATTCTATGGCGCACAAAAGAAGCTGGAGGAAGGCGGCTTCATCGTCGTAAATCCGGCGCTTCTTCCGGCGGAGGGCTTCACGTGGGAAGCCTATATCCGTATGTCCGGCGCTATGCTTGCAGAGTGCGCCGAAGTCTGTTTTCTTCCGGACTGGAAAGAGAGCAAAGGCGCGAAATATGAATTCGGCGAAGCGATCGCACAGAACAAGCCGTATTTCTTCTTCGCTGATTGGGAACGGGAGGGATCACAGAATGCAGAAAAATAAAATGCCCGTTCCGACGGAAGCGCAAGAGCAAATGACGCTGTTCTCGTGGGCGGCTATGCAAAGCGGGAAATATCCCGAATTGAATTTGCTTTATCACGTCCCGAACGGCGGGAGTAGACACAAGGCGGAAGCGGGACGGCTTCGGGCGGAGGGCGTGAAAGCGGGCGTTCCCGATCTATGCTTGCCTGTCGCGCGCGGGCAGTATCACGGGCTTTACATAGAGCTTAAACGGCAACGCGGCGGCAGGACAAGCGATCATCAATCGGAGTGGCTGGACGCTCTTTCGGCGCAGGACTACAAAGCTGCGCTTTGCTACGGCTGGGAACAGGCGGCGGGAACAATTATCGAATATCTAACCGGAGGTGGCACACATGACTAAAAAGCAAACAGAGATTTCCGAAGAGTTGCGGGAAACCGTATTTGAAGCCGCGCGCGCAGGGGCGGCAGAAGCGTACACGCAGAACACGGGGTACGTAAATTACTTCAAGGCAATGGAAACATTGCTGTATAACTACAAGAAGCTGGCGGCGCTTGTAGCCGATGAAGAAGCGTATTGCGAAGTTGAGTATCACGCGGGGCGCAAGACTTTTTCAACGACACCACAAGCCAAAGGCGTTATTCAGCGCAAGACGGAAGCGGAGATCGTCGAGGAAATGCGAGAGGAAAAACAAAAGCAGTTCAAAGAAACGAAATCCGGTTTTGACAGCTTGACGCGCGTTATTTCCCTTTTCGAGGGGCATAAAGAATTCGTTGTGATCCGGCTTTACTATTTCGGCGAGGACATCAACGGCAATCCGCGAGAGGGAGGTACGGCGACGTGGGAAGAGATCGCGGAAGAGCTTTCCGACGCGGGCATTCTCAAAGAGATAAAGACGGCGCGCCGCTGGCGGAACAAGATCGTCAATGATATGACGGTATGCGTATTCGGCATTCCGGCGGCGGTATCAGCGGCGACATGCCGGAAAGCCGTTGACAAATGACCAAAACACGACTAAACAACGCACCTTGTCCGCGACGCTTACGCGTGATATAATGATTACACTGAATTATCGCGAATTGAATAGCGTGGAACAAAGCCTTTTGCGTGATACGCGGAAGGCTTTATCTTTTACTCTTTTGCACAGACTTTTCCACAGGAAGGAGGATAACCGTATGAAGCCGTGGGCGGAAAGATTTTACAATTCGGACGCTTGGCGTTCATGCCGCGACAGCTTCCTGAAGTCGAGAGGCTACTTGTGCGAACGTTGTTCAACGCCGGACGATCCAGTAACCGCAAAGATCGCACATCACAAAACATACTTGACGGAGCAGAATATCAACGATCCATACATAGCGCTTTCGTGGGATAATCTCGAAGCGCTATGTCAAGATTGCCATAACAAAGAGCATCACGAATCAAAGCGGAAGAAGCGATATTCGTTTGACGAAAACGGAAACGTGGTACTCCCCCCTATTCGCCGGAGATTTAGGGAGGGTTCGACACCGAGGGCGGGAGGTTAAAAATACTCCGCAGGCGCGCGCATAACGGGTGTACGCGTTTAAGGGGGTGTGGGTTGACCGGAAAAGGGGGTGATATTTATGGCGACAAAGAAGGACTTGACGAAAGAAGAAAAGATCAAGCGGGAGTTTTCCCGATTGAAGCGCATTTTTAAAGACTTGGATAAAAACAAGTTGCAGACCGTCGAAAGCCTTATCAAAAACGCGGCGTTCATGGCGGTATCCCTTGAAGAATTGCAAGAGGTCATCAACGAAGAGGGCTACACCGTCGAATACCAAAACGGCGCAAATCAGAGCGGGACGAAACAAAGCGACGCAGTGAAAACACATATCGCCATGACAAAAAATCACGCCGCTATTATCAAACAGCTTTGCGATCTTGTACCGCCAGAGAAGAAAAAGGAAAGCCGTTTACAGGCGTTGCGGGACGAATAAAAATGCCGTTTTCAAATTACATTTACGAGTATTACGACGGCATTTCTTCCGGAAATATAACCGCCGGAAAGTGGGTTCGCCTTCTGTATGAATACATCGTGAAGGGGCTTCAAGAAGGGCTTTTCACCTTCAACGCGAAGAAGGCAAACAAGGCAATTCGGTTCATCGAAAACTTTTGCCATCATTGCGAAGGGCGCACAGACCTTTTGAAGCTGGAGTTGTGGCAGAAAGCCGCCGTTTCCGTTATGTTCGGGATCGTCGAAGAGGACGGAACACGCGTCTTTCGTGAAGTGTTTATTGTGATCGGGCGCAAGAACGGCAAAACGCTTTTCGCGTCCGCCGTCATTGCTTATATGGCGTATCTTGATGGCGAATACGGCGCGAAAATATATTGCCTTGCGCCGAAGCTGGAGCAAGCGAACATTGTTTACGATAATTTCTATCAGATGATTAAAAAAGAACCGGAGCTTTCCAACCTATCGAAGAAGCGCCGTTCCGATATTTACATCGAAGAAAGCAATACCGCGATCAAGCCGCTTGCCTTCAACGCGAAGAAATCCGACGGCTTCAATCCGCATTTAGTCGTGAACGATGAAGTCGCGTCGTGGCGCGGCGACGGCGGCTTGAAGCAGTACGAAGTTATGAAATCCGCGCTTGGCGCGCGCCGCCAGCCGATGATCCTTTCAATCTCAACGGCGGGTTACGAAAACGACGGTATTTACGATGAATTGATAAAGAGATCGACCGCGTTTTTGAAGGGAGGAAGCAAGGAACGCCGCCTTCTTCCCCTGCTTTACATGATTGACGACGTAGAGAAATGGAACGACCTTGAAGAGCTTAAAAAGGCAAATCCAAACATGGGCGTTTCCGTTTCGCCGGACTTCTTCAAAGAGGAAATCGCCGTCGCCGAAATGAGTATGTCGAAGCGGGCTGAATTCCTTACGAAGTATTGCAATATCAAGCAGAATTCTTCCGTCGCATGGCTTGATTACGTCGTCGTTGACGGCGCAGGAATTCATGCGAAGCTGGAGGATTTCAAGGACAGTTACGCCGTGGGCGGCATAGACCTTTCGCAAACAACGGACTTGACCGCCGCTTCCGTCGTGATCGAGCGGGACGGCGTTCTATATGCCTTCGCACAATTCTTTATGCCAGCGAACCGACTTGAAACAGCGCAAGCGATCGACGGCGTACCGTATGACATATTCGTAAAGCAAGGGATCGTCAAGCTATCCGGCGAAAACCACGTCGATTATCACGACGTTTACGAATGGTTTTCTATGCTTCGGGATCAGTACGGAATATATATCTTGAAGATCGGGTACGACCGCTATTCCGCGCAATATCTGATCGACGACTTGAAGGCGGCGGGCTTCCAAACGGACGACGTATGGCAGGGCGAAAACCTTGCGCCCGTGATCCGCGAGTTTGAAGGCATAATCAAAGACGGCAATTTCAAGATCGCAGATAATAACCTTCTGAAATCGCACTTCCTAAACGTTGCGCTTAAACACAATATGGAAACACGGAAATTCCGTCCGGTAAAGATTGAACAGCGGGCGCGTATTGACGGCTTTGTTTCCGTGATTGACGCTATGACGGTATGGCAGAAATATTATAACGAGATCGGCGAAATGCTGAAAAATGCGGGGTGATAAAAACTATGGGAATTTTTGAAACGATTTTCCGGAAGCCGCGTTCGGATATTCAAGCGAAAGGATACTTCAAGATGCTTAACGGGTATTCACCCGTTTTCACGAACGCGCCGGAAAGCCTTTACGAAATGGAGCTTACGCGGGCGGCTATTCATTCGTTCGCGAATTTCTGTTCAAAGCTGAAACCGGAGATCAGCGGAACGGCACATAAAAACCTTGAGCGGGTTTTACAGTTCCGACCTAATCCGTTTATGGATACGTCAAAATTCATTTACCGGATCGCGACGATCCTTTCGGTGAATAATACGGCATTCATTGTTCCGATCGAAGATAAATTCGACGGGATTGTGGGGTATTATCCCCTTCTTCCCCAGCGTTGCGAGGTTGTCGAATACAAAAGCGCGCCCTTCTTGCGGTACACTTTCGCAAACGGGCAGAAAGCGGCGATTGAATTTGAGCGCGTCGGCGTGCTGACGCAATTTCAGTACAAGGACGACTTTTTTGGCGAGAACAACGCCGTGCTTCGCCCTACAATGCAGTTGATCCACACACAAAATCAAGGCATTATCAACGGGGTTAAAAATTCGGCTTCCGTCCGGTTCTTGGCGAAGGTTGCAAATATGTTGAAGCCGGAGGACATCACGAAGGAGCGCAAGCGCTTCACGGCGGATAACCTTTCGGCGGATAATCAATCCGGTATGGTGATCTACGATAGCAAATTCGCCGACGTGAAGCCCATTGAAAGCAAGCCGTTCACCGTGAACGCGGCGCAGATGGCGCAGATCAACGAAAATATTTTTAACTACTTCGGGACAAACGCGAAAATTATTCAGAACAGTTATAACGAGGACGAATGGAACGCTTATTACGAAGGCAAGATCGAGCCTTTCGCAATTCAGCTTTCGCTGGTTATGTCAAATATGACCTACACACAGCGGGAATTATCCTTCGGGAACGCGATCACGTTTACCGCGAACAGGCTTCAATATGCAAGCAACAATACGAAGCTGAATATCAGCACACAACTATTTGACCGTGGCTTGCTTAACCGCAACGGCGTTATGGATATTTGGAATATGTCACACGTCGAAGGCGGGGACAAGTATTATATTCGCAAGGAATACGCGGAAGTATCAGAATTGGGAAAGGAGGTTGTACCGAATGCCAGTAGTGAAGGGGCGGGAATACCGTCAAATGTTCCAGCCGTTGATGATCCCACAGGGGGCGGAGAACAAGAGGTTTGATACAGATTTCTACGTCGAAGGCTTCGCAACGACGTTTGATAAACCGTATGTTATGTGCGAATACGACGGGATCAAATATTATGAAGTGATCGACCGCAACGCTCTTGTCGGCGCTGACCTGTCCGACGTGATTATGCAGTTCGATCATTCCGGAATGGTATTCGCCCGAAACAAGATGGCAAAGAACAAGCCGCCTTCCCTGCTTCTGGAACCGCAGGACGGCGGCTTATTTATTGCGGCAAATTTGAGCCTTACGGAAGATGCGAAGCGGCTTTATGCAAGCATCGACGCGGGGCTTATCTGCAAAATGTCGTGGGCGTTTACCGTATCGGAGGACGCATATAACAAGGACACGCACACAAGAACGATCTTGAAGATCAAGAAGGTTTACGACGTTTCCGCCGTGAGTTATCCGGCGAACGCCGATACCGATATTTCCGCGCGTTCCTACTTCGATGGAGTAATCGAGGCAGAGCAACGGGAGGCGTTAGCGCGGCGTATGCAAATCCTAAAAATCAAACTAATGACGGAGGTTTAACACAATGAGAATTAAAGAGATCGAAGCCCGCTTCGCGGCTATCAAGCAGGAGATCGAACAGCGCGGTACCGCTATGACCGCCGCAGAGATTGACGCGCTGGAGCAGGAAACCACACAGCTTACCGAAGAGCGCGCCGGACTGATTGCCGCCGCCGAGAAGCGCAACGGCATTCTGGACAATATCGCGAAGGGCGCGGGCATTGTTTCCCGTTCCTTCCAGCAGAACAACAGCGAGAACAACACGCCCGACGATCCTTTCGGTACGCCCGAATACCGTTCCGCGTGGCTGAAAAACATTCGCCGCCTTCCGCTGAACGACGCAGAAAAGCGCGCATTCAGCAACGCCAGCGGCGCGGGTGCGGAAGCAATCCCGACGCAGACCGCGAACGAGATTATCAGCAAGGTAAAGACGCTTGCGCCCATGCTGAATGAAGTTACCCTTCTGCACGTCAAGGGCGCTGTAAAGTTCGCGATCGAAGGTACTAACAACGCCGCCGCAATCCACGCAGAGAACGCGGCAATTACCGCCGCCGCTGACACGCTGACTACCGTTTCCCTTTCCGGTTATGAGGTCGTCAAGCTGGTTCAGATTTCCGATACTGTAATGACGATGAGTAGTACTGCGTTTGAAAGCTGGATCGTCAATATGCTGGCGGAAGCTATCGCCCGCAAAGTTGAAGATTTGCTTATCAATGGCACAGGCGTTTCCCAGCCGAAGGGCATTGACAAGGCGAACACTTGGGACGCGACAAACAGCGTTACCATGAAGCCGGGCGCACTTTCCGCCGCGAATGTGCAGGCGCTGATCGGGCTTTTGCCTTCCGGCTATGACCGTAACGGCAAGTTCGTTATGAACAAGAAAACCTTGTTCACAGACTTTATGCCGTTGCAGGACAACAGCAAGAACCACATTGTAACCGTTCAGAACAACGCGTACTTCGTGTACGGCTATCCCGTTCTTCTGTCTGATTACGTAGCGGATCACGAAGCCTTCTTGGGCGACTTCAAGAGGGTTTGTGCGAACCTTGCTGAAAATATCGGCGTAAAGAGCGCATACGACATCGACACGAACAGTTACAAATATAGCGGTATCGCTATCTTCGATTGCCAGCCCGCTATCGGCGAAGCTATCGTCAAGCTGGTTAAGGCTTCCCTCACGTAATAGGAGAGTTAAACAATGCTTGACAAGGTAAAGCTGGCGTTGCGGTTGAGCGGGACGGCGCTTGACGGCGAAGTTTCCGATCTCATAAACGCGGCGATTGCCGATCTTCGCCTTGTCGGTATCAACATTCCGGCGGAAGCGGGATCGTCCAGTAAAACGCTGGGCGATCCCCTTCTTGATCGGGCGGTTGTGCTTTATGCAAAGGCGGAATTCGGCTTCAATGACGACGCGGAGCGCTACCGCAACGCATACGATTATTTGAAGTGCGCCTTGTCGCTGACCGCTGAATACACCTAAGAAAGCGAGGGCGAATAAATGAGATGGGGCGAACAAATAACCTTGATCGCCTTGTCTGAACCTTCGCCGCGCACGAACGAACACGGCTTCCCCGTCGCCCGCACAGAAACCGCGATAACGGTTTTCGCTGACAAGAAATCCGTGGGCTTTTCGGAATTCTACAAGGCGCAACAGGCGGGCTATACGACGGAATTAAAATTCGACGTGCATTCCTTCGAGTATGAGGAACAGCAGATCGTGGAATATCCCGTTTCGAGCGGGAAACGGTATCGCGTCCTTCGGACGTACACGCACGGGAACGGAGAATTTACAGAGTTGACGCTGGTTAATCTTCCGGAAGCGGAAGGGGGCGGCGGCAATGGCGAAGTTTAACGTTGTCGGGCTTGACGACGTACAAGAAGCAATGCTTCGGCAAGACGCGATCGTTGAAGAAGCCGTGCCGGAAATGCTCAAAGCGGGCGGCGCAGTAATGCAGAAGGCACAGCAAGAAGAGATCAAGACAAGGTTCAACAGCAGACGAAGCACGGGGGCGCTTCTTGCGTCCATCAAAGTATCCGCCGTGAAAGAGATCGACGGCGGGAAACGGGTTGAAATCTATCCGAACGGAAAGGACAAGCACGGAGTACGCAACGCGGAAAAAGGCTTCGTTCTTAATTACGGGCGTTCAAATATGCCCGCGCGCCCGTGGTTCACGGCGGCGAATGAAAAGGCGGCAGACGACGTTATTTCGGAAATGCGCCGCGTATGGGAGGAAAAGCAAAATGGAGAACGTTGACAGCTTGTTAAAAGCGGAGCTTGAAAAGCTGGGCGTTCCCGTCGAACGCCTTAAATACGGCGGGAAGGCGGCTTGCTTTATCGTCTATCAGCTTGTCGTGGGGCGCGACATGTTCTTTTCAGACGATGAAGAGGGCGCGCAGGAATTCACGTATCAAGTACACGTCTATTCAAAAACGGATTACATCGACATTCTTCAACGCTTGAAAACAGCGTTGAAGGCGGCGGGGTTCTACGCGATCACGATAGACGCGGAAACATACGAGCAGGACACGGGATATTACCACATTCCCGTTGAAATCAAGTATATGGAGGTATGACAAATGGCAACAATCGGATTGCGCGATCTCTATCGCGCGCCCATTACGATCGGCACGGACGACGCGGAGGAATACGGAACGCCCGTGCGAATGGCGAAGGCAATTTCGGCGGAGCTTTCCGTGGAAGTAGCCGAAGCGATCCTTTACGCCGACGACGGCGCGGACGAAGTTGTGAAAGAATTCGTTTCCGGCGAAATCACGCTGAACGTAAACGATCTTCTTCCGGCTGACCTTGCCGCCTTGCTTGGGCAGAAACAGGACGCGGACAAGGTTGTTTACGGCGCAGACACAGACGAAGCACCGTATTTCGCAATCGGCTTCCGCGCGAAGAAAGCGGGCGGCACGTACAAGTATATTTGGCTTTACAAAGTCAAGTTTGCCGTTCCGGACGAAAACTATACCACGAAGGGCGACAGTATCGAATTTACCACGCCGGAGATCGTCGGGCAGTTCATCAAACGTTCTGACGGCTTGTGGAAGGCTGAACACGTCGCAGAGCCTACGAACAGCGCGGCGGCGGCTTGGTTTACTACCGTTCGCGAACCGAATAACGCGGGCAGTTAATCGAATATCGAAAGGAGGAACGGCGGGAAGTCTGAAAAAGGCTTCCCGCCTTATTCTGCTATGAGCGCAATCAAAGACGGACGTTTCCCGATCATGCTGGACAAGGAAAGACACCTTCTTTTCAGTCTGAACGCGATCGACGAAATGCAGGACAAATTCGGCGGCTTCGATCGCCTTGATATCGTGCTTTCCGGCAAGGACAGCATTAAAAATCTTCGCTGGCTTCTGACCGTGCTTTTGAATGAGGGCGCGGCGGACGACGAAGAAGCGCTTACCGAAAAACAGGTGGGCAAGCTCATTCATACGGGCAATTTCGCCGACGTGAAAGCGGCGATCTTCAAATCCTTCTCTATGGGCAACAACGGAACGCCCGAACCGCCCAAACGGGGCGAAGAGGAAGAGAACGACGAAGAGGACATCGAAAAAAACGCGACAGCGGGCAAGGAATAATCGACCTTGCCCGCCTTCTTTATATCGGCGTAACGCTTCTTCGCTGGAGCGAAGCCGAAGTATGGCGCATGACACCGTATAAAATTTTGACGCTTTTCAAAATTCATCGTGAATTCAATCCGGATCGTTTTAAGCCTGTTCCGAAAGAAGTTGATATTGATGACGTGCTGGGAGGGATATAAATGGCGAAAGAAGAGCAGATCAAAACATCAATCGACCTTACGGGCGAAAAAGAGTATCGCGCCGCTTGCACTAATATAAATTCTTCCCTTCGCGAAATCGGATCGGAAATGAAGCTGACGACGGCGGAGTTCGCCGACAACACCGACAGCGTGGAAGCACTGACCGCAAAACAGAAGCTATTGCAAAAGCAGTTCGACGAACAGGCGAAGAAGGCAGAAGCGGCGGAAAAGGCATTGAAGAAAATGCGCGATAACGGTATCGAACCGACAAATCCCGCATATCAGAAAATGCAAACAAATCTGAACAACACCAAAGCCGACATGACGAAAATTCAAAAGGAAATCGACGACACTTCTAAAAAGCTGAAAAGCTCAAAGGTGGATTGGGAGAGCGTCGGCGAAACCGTCGGCAAAGCAGGAAAGGCGATCGGCGCAGCTTGCGCGGCTATGGGTGCGGCGATTGCGGCGGCGGGTGCAGCATTCTTCGGGCTTGCCGAAGAAACACGCGAAGCCCGCGAAAACATGGGCAAACTTGAAACCAGTTTCACGACGGCGGGACATTCGGCAGAGGACGCGAAAAACACCTATTCGGAGTTGTACGGCATTCTTGGCGACGACGGACAGGCGACGGAAGCCGCCGCCCACCTTGCGAAACTGACTACGAATGAAAAAGAGCTTTCGGACTGGACAAACATTTGCACAGGCGTTTACGCGACCTTCGGCGACAGCTTGCCGATTGAAGGCTTGACCGAAGCCGCGAACGAAACGGCAAAGACGGGATCAATCACGGGCAATCTTGCCGACGCGCTGAACTGGGCGGGCGTTTCCGAAGATGATTTTCAAGCCAGCCTTGACGCTTGCACGTCGGAGCAGGAGCGGCAAGCCCTTATAACGTCCACGCTGAACGGGCTTTATTCCGAAGCGGCGGACAAGTACAGAGAGGTAAACGGCGACATTATCGACGCGCAGAAGGCAACGGCAAATCTGAACAGCGCTATGGCGGCGCTGGGCGCGATTGCTGAACCGATCATTACAAAACTGAAACAGCTTGCGGCGGAGCTTTTGCAGGAGATAACGCCGTTCGTCGAGCTCATCGGAAAAGGCTTGATGGGTGCGCTTTCCGGAGCGGAGAGCGCGGCGGAGGACTTCACAGACGGCTTGCTGGGTATGGTTACGTTCGCAATCGAGAAGCTAACGGAAATGTTACCGACCTTCCTTGAATTCGCGGTGAAGATGATCGCGAATATCGCGACGGGCATAGCTCAATCGTTGCCGATGCTTGTTCCTTCGCTGGTTCAGCTTGTAACGGACATCGTGCAAGTTCTGATCGACAATATCCCGTTGCTGATCGACGCGGCTTTACAGCTTGTGACAGGGCTGGCGGAAGGCATTATAAACGCGATCCCCGTTCTTGTTGCGGCGCTTCCGCAGTTAATAACCAGTTTGATCGACGGTTTGATTTCCGCAATCCCGCAGATCATTCAAGCGGGTATCGACCTTCTGACGGCGTTAATTACCGCCCTTCCGGAGATCATCACAACGATTGTTGAAGCGATCCCGCAGATCATCGAAGGCATTATCACGGCGCTTATGGAGAACATACCGCTTATCATTCAAGCGGGCATTGATCTTCTTGTCGCACTTATACAAGCGCTTCCGGAGATTATAACAACGATTGTTCAAGCAATCCCGCAGATTATCAGCGGAATTGTAAATGCGCTGATCGGGAACATTGATAAAATCATTATGGCGGGCGTTCAGCTATTTGTGGCGCTTATTCAGAACTTGCCGACGATTATAGTTGAAATCGTAAAAGCAATCCCGCAGATTATCAGCGGAATTGTAAATGCGCTGATCGGGAACATTGATAAAATCATTATGGCGGGCGTTCAGCTATTTGTGGCGCTTATTCAGAACTTGCCGACGATTATAGTTGAAATCGTAAAAGCAATCCCGCAGATTATCAGCGGAATTGTATCGGCGTTCGGTTCGCTTATCGGGGAAATAGTAAAAGTGGGCGCGAACCTTCTTCACGGACTATGGGAAGGTATCAGCGGCGCGGCTTCGTGGTTGTGGGAAAAGGTATCCGGCTGGGCTTCGTCCCTTGTTTCGGGTATCAAGGACTTCTTCGGCATTCATTCCCCGTCAAGGGTATTCGCTGAAATCGGCGGCAACATGGCGGACGGCGTGGGCGTGGGCTTCACCGACAACATGGGCGGCGTTGAAGGCGATATGACTGCTGCAATGGGCGGAGCGGGCGAGCTGACGGCGGCGGAAGCGGTAAACGCAGTAAACAACGGTATTATTGCGAATATCGAAAGCCTTTCCGGAGCGGTAAACGCAATCGTCGAACGCGTGATTACAGGACTTACGGCGCAAGCCCAGCGTCTTAATCAAGCCGGACAGGACTTCGATAAAAATATCGCGTCCGGTATGGTTACAGCGATCGTACAAATTACGCAGAAAATCCCGCAGATCGTTCAAAGCATTATTACCGCCCTTCGCTCTTATGTATCGGAGTTCACGGCGGCGGGCGAAGAGATGGTGCGCGGAATTTGGCAGGGCTTTCAAAATATGTCCGGCTGGCTTGAAAGCAAAGTGCGGTCAATGATGAGAGAGATCGTGGAGGCAGTTGAAGCAGAAATGCAAATCAATTCCCCGTCGAAGGTTTTTGCCCGTATCGGTTTGTACATGGCGCAGGGCTTGGGCGAAGGCTTTGCCCGCGAAATGCGCGACGTTGAAAGTTCGATCCGGCGCGAAACATTGAACGCCGTTCCCGAATTCCGTTCCGGAGAGGGACGCGACACGCGCGGCGGCGGTACGCCTTCCGTTGAAGTTGTGCAAAACATCTATGCGAACGAAACGAGCTACGCCGAACAGCAAAGACAGGCGGCGCGGCAGTTCCGGCAGATTGCGCGGGAGGTTATGGCATGAGGACACAAGAAAAATTGATCTACACGAACGAGCGCGGGGAAAGCATAGAGTTTTCCCCCGCTTCTTCGTATCACGTAAACTTCAAGGACGTTACCGGACTTTCCGACGTGCGAAACGCTATTTACAGCACCAACGGCATGGGGCAGGACGGCGACACATACTTGGGGTATCGGATCGAAAGCCGCGATATTGACATCGTGGGATACATCAAGGAGCGTGACAAACAAGCAGCGCAGAACCTACGCCGGAAGCTGAACCGCATATTAAATCCGCAGAACGAAGCAACGTTGACGTATGTTTTCGGCGACTTCCGGCGGGTGATCGGGTGCAAGATCGACGACGCGCCGATCTTCAAGCGAAAGCCGATCTTCGAGCAATTCACGGTTAGCTTGTCTTGCCTTAATCCTTTTTGGAGAGAGGAAACGGAAACGCGCGAGGACATAGCAACGTGGATCGGCGGCTTTGAATTCCCCGTCCCGGACGGGCTGGAGCTTTACGACGGCTGGGAAATCGGCTATCGCCAGCCGTCGCTGATTGTGAACGTCTACAATTCCGGCGACGTGAAAAGCGGTATCCGGATCGAGTTCCGCGCGATCGGCGCGGTTACAAATCCCGTATTGCTGAACGTCGATACACGGGAGTTTATCAAGCTGAATATTTCGCTTGTAGCGGGCGACGTTTTAACCGTTTCCACGGGCTACGGTGAAAAAGCCGTGAAGCTGAACCGTGGCGGCGTAATTACTGACGCGTTCCGCTATCTCGACGTTGATAGTTCATACTTGCAGATCGCCGTGGGCGACAATCTCTTCCGCTATTCGGCGGATGCAAACGCGGAAAATCTCGAAGTTTCAATCTATCACAATAACTTGTATTTGGGGGTGTAACACGGTGGAATTATACGTTTACAGCCGCGAAATGGTACTTCAAGGAATTGTTGAAAAGATTTCTTCGCTGATATGGACGCGCCGCTATTGGAGTTGCGGCGAATTCAAATTGCTTGTTCCCTTCACGGAGGATCACGCCCATTTGCTGGTGAAGGAAAATATCATCATCAAGCGCGGCGGGAAAGAAGCGGCGGAAATCCGCTATATTCACATTATGAAAAATTCACAGGGCATGGAGGAATTAGAGGTTCAAGGCAAGTTCCTTCTTTCGTGGATTGGAAAGCGCATTTTGACAACGCAGATCATCACGAAGGACACGACACAGAACATTCTATACGCCATTGTGAAGCAGACTTGCACGAACGCGGGAGCGGCGCGCAATATCCCGAATTTCAGCATATCAACGACAGACGCAGACACTGGAAGCGGGCAGATCGACTATACTTCCGAACAGCACGTGAACGCCCAGCTTGCGGCGGAAACGGCGGCGAAGGCGGCAAAGCTGGGTATTCGGGTTACAACAAACGCACGGACGGGAAAGCACACCTTTTCCGTTTACAAAGGGCGCGACCTTACGGCGGGAAATGCCGCAGGGAACGCGCCTTGTATCTTTTCACAGGAATTCGACAACATCGTGGAACAGGAATACACGAACAGTATTGAAAACCTTAAAACAACGGCTTACATCGGCGGAGAGGAAAAAGAAGGCGTTGCGCGGAAGGTTGCCGAAGTCGGCGGAAGCGCGGCGGGGCTTTCCCGCGACGAAGTTTTCATCGATGCAACGGACATCGTGCAGGAATACGAAACCGAGAGCGGGCAGACCGTAACGCTTACCGACGCGCAATATTTAGCGCTTCTTTCCGCGAGAGGGACAGAAGAGCTGGAGCAATACGCCGAAACGCTGGCGTTCGGTTCGAAGATCAACACAAACGCGAATTTGCAATACGGCGTTGATTACGACTTGGGCGACCGTGTAACGTGCATAAATAAGCGCTGGCGCGTCCGCATTGACGTTCGAATTACGGAGATTGAGGAAACCTACGAAACGAGCGGCGAAGAAATAGATATTACCTTCGGCGAGAGCTTGCCCGCGCTTCTGACACAAATTCGGCAGATTACGAAATAAGGAGGGCTTTAAAGAATGGAAAAATCAAGTTTTTTCAACAGCGTTTCGCACGATCGCACGTACAAGGCGGAGGACTGGGCGGAATACTTTGCTTCGTTCATCGGGAACGGCGTTTTCCCCGTTCCTTCGACGGGGCTTCAAGTCGTCGCAAACGACGGAATGAAGCTGAACGTAAAAACGGGCAAAGCGTGGATCAACGGTTACTTCTACTTCAACACGGGCGATCTTGCCGTAACGCTTGACACGGCGGACGGGCAGTTAAACCGCATTGATCGCGTTGTCGTCCGCTGGGATTTGACAAACCGCACTATGTCGGTGAAGGTCAAATCTTCTTCGCTCAGCGTTTCCCCTTCCGCGCCCGCATTGCGGAGGGGCGCGGACGTTTACGAGCTTGCGCTGGCGGACATCTATGTGGGCGCGGGCGTAACAGCAATAACGCGAAGCAAGATCACGGATCAGCGCTTGAACACGTCGCTTTGCGGCGTTGTTGCCGCCATCGTTCAGCAGATCGACACGGCGGCTTTTAACGCACAGCTTCAAGCGTGGTTCGCTGAATATCAATCCCTTTCGGCGGCGGAGTACAACACGCTTGTTTCGTATATGAATTCGCTGAAATTGCAGGGTAACACGCAGTACGACGCGTTCGAGCAACACATGGCGGATTTTGAAACACAGGCGGCGGCGGACTTCAACGCATGGTTTAACGGCTTGCAAACCGTCCTTGACAATAACGCGGCAACAAACCTTCTGAACATTACGAACGCGCTTGACGCGCGCGTGGATATGCTGGAAGCGGCGCTTTTCAACGATATTACGACAAATCCGTTCTTAATCCTCTTTGATGATCTCAACGGCGTAACATCTACTGCGGGCATTTGGAACGAGAGCTTGCAGAGGATCGAATGCTGACGCGGTACGCTTGCACGGCGGAATTGTCGCGCGTGATCGGAAACATCTTCGCGGAGCTTTCGTCGCCATGCGCGGCTTGCGGCACGGAGGTATTGCAGATCACAGGAACAACGGTTACAGGGAACGCGGCAACGCTGACCGTTACCGAAGCGGGCTTCGATTTCGACGGGTGCGCCGACGATACCGCGATAATCGAGAGAATGCGGAAAGGACAGTGCATATATGCAAAGACCGTTGAACAATTCTATCAAAACTGGAGGGGACACGCAGAAAAGGAAAACAGTTATCACTTGATCCGGCGGACGGATCAGTTTTACAACAGCTTAATGAAAACAAAGGAGGCGGCACAATGTCAAAAACATTAGGCAGTTTGACGGTGGGCGCGAAAATCGAAGTTCCGGTTCTTCCGGCGTATCAATCACGCTTCGGATCGAAGATCGTTTTCAAAATCGCCGACAAGAACCACAACGGCTACCCGTCGAATTCCGTAACGCTGATTACGGAAAAGATCATTCAGAACATGGCTTCCGACGCAAAAGAGCCGAACAACGAGAACAACGATCGTAAATACTACGGCAATAACCGACATATTCATTCAAATCTTCTGCAATGGCTGAATAGCAACGCGACGGCGGGCGCATGGTACAGCGCAAAGCACCGCACGGATCAAGCACCGACGACGAAGAACACACACGTAACGTACAATCCGTACACTTCATGGGCGGGCTTCCTTGCAATGCTTGATCCGAAGTTTGTTGCGGAGCTTATGGAAACAACGCTGACCGTTGTTAAATCTTCAACCGACGACGGCAGTTACGAAACCTTTAAGGCGAAAATGTTTCTTGCGTCCACCACCGAAGTGATGCTTACAAACGAAAACAATATCGCGGAAGGATCGCCGCTTGCGTTATTCAGCAAAGACGCTTCCCGCGTCGCTTATCCTACGGCGCAATGCGTGAACAACGCTGACGGATACACTAACAGCGGTTTTACAACATCAAAGGGCTGGTACTGGTGGCTACGAACGCCACATTCGTCGAACGCCTTCTACGTCCGTTACGTCTATTCGGACGGTTCTTTGAACAACAGCGGCGCGTGCCACGGCGACTGCGGCGTTCGCCCGCTTTGTAATCTTAAATCTTCTATCTTGGTATCTGACAGCCCGAACAGCGACGGAAATTATACGGTAATCTATAATTCCGCGCCTATGATTTCCGGAAGAAACGCCGATCTTGGCACGAAGCGCGGGGATTTCGCTTATCAGTACAGCGTAACCGATCCGGACGGCGACACGGTGAACGTTGTTGAAAAGATCGACGGAAAGACAATCGCAACGAAGAACGGGATCACGCTGGGCGCGACGCAGACGCTTTCCGTTGCCGGAAATACCTTCACGGCGCTTACGAACGCAAAGCACACGATCACGATTACGGCGACCGACAGCGCAGGAAATAGCGCCGTTCGGACGCTGACGTTCACGAAGTCGATTGTGGGCTTCGTTATCACGCTTTCAACGCCGCTGGAAGCTGACAGCCAGCCGACACGCGCGAATGTCAAGGTAACGCGAGATATTCCGGCGGGCGGCACGTTCAAGGTTGAAACGACAAACAATCCGTTTGACGCTTCCCCCGTTTGGGAGGATTGCACGAACGCGGTTGTTCAAGGCGTTGCACACGTTTTCACAAACAGGATCAACACAGCGGCACGGTACGGAATGAATATCCGCGTAACCGTCCAGCGCGGCGACGCGCTGACCGCTTGCTGGGTATCGGGGATCGGGGGTAATTTTGAATGAGCATAACACACAAGAAGAGCGAAAAACAGATCGGCGCGGCGGAGCTTGAAGCCTTGCGCGCTTCGATCATGGCGGAGGTTGAAGCCGCCCGCGCCGAAACCGAAGAAAGCATTATTTCGAGTATCCGCAATAACCTTGTTTCCCGTCCGGAGCAAGGCGAAGAGTGGAACGAGAAGAAAAGCTATATCACGAGCGACGTGGTAACGCTTGACGGCGTGAGCTACACGGCGACGCATTACAGCCGTGGAAAATCCCCTGCATCAAATCCGGACAAGTGGACGCGCAGTGAGTTTTGCTCAACCCTGTTGACATGACCGAAAGAAGGTAGTAAACGCATGAGAAATGTAATCGATTTTATCAAGTGGGCTTTGACCCATGTAACCCCCGCCAGCATACCGGAGGGCGCGAAGCTGCCTCTACAATTTGAGCAGTGCGCCACCGAGCCTTGGCACTATCTGTTTGGCACGGTAAAGAGCCGCACCACCCGGGCGAAAATTCAGGAGCGATGGGACAACCATTATAGTAAGTCATGGAGCAAAGACGCCTACGACACAGCCACAGCGGCTATGCTTGCGTCTGACTACGCCACGGACTGCGAGGGGCTGCTTGATGCATGGTTGACCTATGAGTGCGACGAAAAGACCGACATAAATGCCGATATGAACTATAACGGATGGTGTACGGACAAGGGCGAAATTGCCGACATCGACAGACCGTATGTTGTCGGCGAGGCTCTTTTCTGTGCAAACAAATCGGGCAAAATGAAGCACATCGGCTGGGTGTGCGGTTTTGACGCTGACGGCGCGCCGCTGGTGGTTGAGGCGCGGGGATTGTGGTTCGGTGTGGTGGTGACGCGCCTTGCGGACAGACATTTTACGCATCGTGGACTTATGACAAAGAAGTTTGATTACAAAGGAGAAAGCTTAATGAACAAGCCTATAGTCATCGAAGAAAAAGACCCCATGCTTTGTGGCGAAGCTATCTGCAAGCTCCAAGCCGCTTTTAATGCTCTGGGGTACACAGACGCGAACGGCAAGCCGCTGGCAGAGGACGGCAAGTGCGGCAAAAAGACGCTGCAAGCCCTCAAGAGCTTCATAGACGCACATAGCGTAAAGCCTATCGCGTCTTTCTGCTCCGCAGACGGTGCATGCACGCTGGAGGTGGTCAAAAAAAATGGAAATCGCTAAGATTATAACCATCGTGAGCGCGGTGTGCGCTATCGTCTTCGGCTTCTTCGCCTTTAGGCGTGGAGACAAAAACGACGCGAAGGATGACGGCAAAGAAAAAGGCGTTTTGCTTACAGAGGTGGGCTACATTAAAAGCGGTGTGGACGACATCAAGCGCAAGCAAGAAAAGCAGGACGAACAGCACGTAGTTGTTGTCTCTCGTCTTACAGCGGTGGAATCAAGCACCAAACAAGCGCACCACCGTATAAACGAACTCGAAAACGAAATACACAAAAATTAGGAGGTGTAATCATATGCGAGATACTACAGAAAAGTGGCTCAAGGCGGCTGGAATTCGCGCGCTAAAAACCGTAGCGCAGACCGCCATCGCTACCATAGGTACGACCGCTGTCCTGTCGGAAGTTAATTGGATCATGGTCGGTTCTGCCGCCGCGCTTGCGGGGTTGCTGTCCCTGCTTACATCGGTTGCGGGTCTCCCCGAGGTGAAAGATACGGGTAAGACTAAGACTAAGTAACATAGAATCCTCATTCTAAAGACAAGACACCGACAAGGTTTTACACCTGTCGGTGTCTTGTCGTAAACCCGAAAACTGTTCCGTGAAAGAAAAAATGGTTCGGATTATACTCCAATGGTGGACGCTGACGACACCAAGAGCGACGCGGCGGGACAGATCGCCGTGGGAAGCAAAGTGCGCTTGAAGAGCGGTGCAAAGACTTACACCGATCCTGCCGCCGTGCGCTTCCCCTTTCACGCATGGCGGCTTTTCGGCGGCGGGCGGAATTCCGTCCGCCGTATATAAATCCCCCCGTGTCGGCTTTCGAGCCTTCACGGGGGCTTTTTTTGTTGGTTTAAGCGGTTGTCGTTCCCCATACATACGCAAGCCGGATAATGTCGGCGTATTGCGGTATATCTTCGGCGGAAGCAATCGAAATTCGGGTGAAACGCTTGTCGGCAAGTTTGATCCCGTTGAAGCGGGGATCGTTGGCGTATGCCTTCGCGTCTTTTGCGGAAATAGTCAATTCAATATAGCGGGATTGACCGGACATTTTCACACGGCAGAAACAAAGCTGGTATCTTTTATCGGCAACGATCTTCAAGTATTCGGCGGTTCTATCAAAGAACAATGCGGAAGTATCAACGCCGCCTTCCTCCAGCGCCGCAAAAACATATTTGACGGCGGCTTCTTCTTCATCTTCCGGCGCGGGTGCGCTGACGGCTTCGGCGGGTCCTTTCGGAATGCTGACCGTTCCGACCGTTGCGGTGGCGGGCGCTTCATCGGCGGCGGGAACATCCTTCTTCCGGACGATTGCGCCGTACAGCTTCTTGATCCCGATCGCGCAATACTTGAACAGAAAATAATATATCTTGTAGAGCGCGTAAAGCATAGCGTACAGAAGCCAGCCAGCGCCGACGATCATATACCACATAAGCTGGAACGTCCACACGAACAGCATTGCAAAGCAAACGAAGATCGCGTTCTTTTTATTCATACGCATTCCGAAACCCAGTCGGAAGCTGCCCATTTTCTTCAAAGTCTTTGAAAACGATAAAAACACGGTAAAATATCCCCCTTTCGCGGCGGAACGGAAAATATAATTCCCCAATTCTGACCTTTAAAACAATTATACACGACTTATGCGCTAAAATCAAGAATAAAGCAGAATAGAGATCGGAACGCGCTTCGTTTCCGATTTGAATTGAAGGTATTTGCAAAGGTGCTGGGCGTTTCGGTTGATTAGCTTTTAGAAAACGAATAACGGCGGCGGGTTATCTCGTCGCCACTTTTCTTTTTTAGACGCATAAAATGCGTATAATTTTTTCTCAAAACATATTGACATGTGCGTATTGAAGGCGTATAATAGTAAATGTAAGGAGGACAGCAGATGAAAACAAAAGACCTTATCGAGCTTTTAGAACGAAACGGCTGGAAGTTCAAGCGTCACGGCGCGAACCACGACATATACGTGAAGGACGGTCAAAGGGAAAGCGTCGTAAGGCACAGAGAAACCGACGAAGAGTTAGCAAAAGCAATCATCAAGCGGCGCGGGCTGAAATAATCCCGCCGCCACTTGATAACAATATAGGAGGTATTCAAAATGAAAGAAGCATATCCCATCGTTATTACGCAAGGAAAAGAGTTCGTCGTGGTATTCGTCCCCGATTTCAATATCAATACACAGGGCAAGGACATTCCGGACGCGATCGAAATGGCGCGGGACGCAATCGGGCTTGTGGGAATTGATATGCAGGACGACGGCGAAGCGTTGCCGGAAGCGTCGAGCATTGCAAACGCACAAGCCGAAGCGCCGTCCGGCGCGATCGTTTCGCTGGTTGACGTTGATTTCGCGGAGTACCGCAGAAAGAATGATATGCGCGTAGTGAAGAAGAATTGCACCATTCCTTCATGGCTTAACTTTGAAGCGGAGCGAGCTGGCGTGAATTTTTCCGCCGTCCTGCAAGCGGCGCTTAAAAGCGAATTGCATATCACAAACAGATAATCAGAGAGGGCGAAGGGCGGCATTTCTGCCGCCCTTTTGTCATATTCGGAAGCCGGAGGAAGAAAGAATGCACAAGCACTTAACATGGACGGATCGCCTAAAGATCGAAAAGGGATTGAAAGAGGGCTTGAAGCCGTGCGCGATTGCCGACCGTCTGCACGTCCACAACACAACGATATACAGGGAGTTGAAGCGCGGACGCTATACGCATTTGAATTCCGATTTGACGACCGAAGAACGCTATTCGCCGGAGATCGCGCAACAGCGCTATGAAGAGAACCTAAAAGCCAAAGGCGGCGAATTGAAGATCGGCAACGACTACGAATTAGCCGCCTTCATCGAAAAGAAGATCGGCGAAGAAGGTTATTCCCCCGCCGCAGTTGTCGGAGAAATCAAACGGCTGGGGCTGACATTCAAAACGGAGATCAGCGAAAAGACGATCTATAATTACATCGACAAGGGCATTTTCTACGGGATCAGCCGCGAGAGCTTGCCGGAACACGGGGAGAGGAAGCGGAAGTACGACAAGGTGGAGCGGAAAAAAGCCGCCCGCGCGCCGCAGGGCGAAAGCATAGAGGAACGCCCGCAGGAAATCAACGACCGGCAGACCTTCGGACATTGGGAAGGCGATTGCGTATGCGGGAAGAAGCGGACGAAGGAAACCTTGTTCGTTCTTTCGGAGCGCTTGACACGGAACGAAATTATTATCAAAATGCCGGATCAGACCGCCGCCAGCGTCGTGGCGGCGCTGAACAAATTAGAACGCCGCTTCGGGAAGAAGTTTTCACAGATATTCAAAAGCATTACGTTTGACAACGGGTCGGAATTCATGGACTGCGCCGGAATTGAAAAATCCGTCTACGGCAAAGACCGGAAGCGCACGAAGGTTTACTATTGCCACCCGTACAGCGCATACGAACGCGGCACGAACGAGAACATAAACAAAATGATACGGCGGTTCTTGCCGAAAGGAACGGACTTCCGGAAAGTAACCGCCGCATATATTCAGCGCGTCGAAACGTGGATCAACAATTACCCGCGCGAGATTTTAGGCTTTGAAACGTCCGGATCGCTCTTTGAAAGATACGTTGCCGAAGCCGCTTGAAGCCTTCTGAAAAAATATTTTAGTTTTTTCTGCTTTTACTCTTGACTTTTGCGGCTTGCATGAGCGATGCCCTCAAAACTGCATCATTTAGGGTGCGAAAGCCTCTGTTTTTTTCTCTCAGACCGCCGCAAACTGGTGGGCGTGGATGTTTTCTTATGGAACACATCCGAGAGGTAAAACGGAGGCTTTTTCGTGGAAATCAACACTTTTCAAAAACCGGAAAGAGAGAACATTTTCGCAGAAATATTTCAGATTCTTCTCTCGGTACCTTTTCAAATGGATTCCAATACGTTATAATATATCTACCAACCTAACGAATGGTGCGAGGTGCCGCCATGAAAACGAAAGATACGCCGAAGCAATACGTTATCTACTCCCGCAAGTCCAAATTCACCGGCAAGGGCGAGAGCATCGAGAACCAGATCGAGCTGTGCCGCCAGTACAGCGCCATGCACTTTGGCGAGGATGCGGCAGAAAAGGCGCTGTCCAACGAGGACGAGCGCGAGGAGCATCTGAAGCGCGAGCGCATGCCGCGTCGTGTCGAGGAGGCCGAGCAGCGTGTGGGCGTGAGGACGCCGAGGTCGGCGGACAAGGACACGCAGTTCGGCGAGTAGCCGAAAAGATGAGGGAGCAGCGTCAAGCTGCTCCCTTTTTCAAGTCCCCGCTCACGGGCTACGAAGAGACCTTCAGAAGGGCTATTGACGGACGTACATGCAAGGGGCGGAAAATCGGGGTTTCGCCGCCCGCTCATTTATGAGACGGATTCGGAATGCGTGGCGGAACGGACGGAGCGAAGCGAGGGCGTGAAGCCCGTTTGGAGACCAGCAAAAGCCCAGATAGAGCCCCGAAAGTGGCAGTTGAACACACATTTGTCGGCTCATATAATTAAATATGGAAATACGCAATTGATTAAATACATAGCGAGGTGAGGATATGAAGACGATTCTGGTATGCAATCAGAAGGGCGGCGTTGGCAAGTCCTTGGTCGCTGACGAGATTGCCTTCTCCTTCGAGCGCTCAGGCATCCCCGTGAGTTTCTACGATTTGGACACGCAGGGCGGCACGTTGCACAAGACGCATGAGGAGGATGGTGCGCAGATCGCCGTGGTGGACACGCCGGGAGCCTTGCAGGAGGGGCTGGCGGACTGGCTGAAGGAGGCGGACGTGGTGGTCATCCCGACCAGAACCACGTCGAGGGACATCGAGCCGCTGATGCGCATGCGCAAGGCGGTGTTCAAGAACGGCCGCGCGAAGATTGTCTACGTGATGAACGGGTGGAACCGCTTCAAGGCGTCCCGCGACTTCATGGAGTGGTTCGAGGGTCTGGCGGGCACGGTGCGCGAGGCTGTGGGGTTCCCAAAGGAATAACCGCAGGTCAGAGGCGTGTTGCGTATGGACAAATGCGTCTCTATGATGTATAATTGTGCAAATGTGTAAATGATTAAAGGAGGTCGAGCCATGGCGAATATGTTCGAGAAATACGCTGCCGACCGCGAGGCCGAGCAGAAGAAAATAGAGAAGGTCGTCGTCGCCGATACAACGAAGGAGGAGAAGCGCACGACGCTCTCGCTGTCGCTCACCGTGAGCGATAAGAAGGCGCTGAAAATGATGGCTGCGGAGCGCGAGACGACGATTGCCGCAATCATCCATGAGTGGGTGCAGGAGCATCTGAAGGAGGTGGAGAAGTAAATGGCGAAGAAAGAGGTCAAGACTGATTTATGGGTTGCCGCACAGCTTGATGAGTGCAAGATTCATTTTGATGCACAGGGCAGCGACGTAAAGGAAATCAACGAGGCACTGAAAACCGCCTCGAAACGTGGAACCGGCAATGCCGGGTATCCCGAATATACGGCTGTCATCGGTGATTTTGTCCTCGTCATCGAGGATAAAGCCGATATGGATAAGCAAGTTAAATTGACCGATTCAGGCATTATCGACACGAGCGTAAAGGCTGTGACCGATTACGCAGTGAACGGCGCGTATTTCTATGCGAAGCATATTGCGCAGAACACGGCGTTCAAGAAGGTGTTCGCCGTCGGAGTCTCGGGCGATGCGAAGCATCACATCATCACGCCCCTTTGGGTTGATGACCGCGAGGGCTATAAGCAGCTGCCTGATATTGAATCGTTCGTTTCGTTCTCCGAGCAAAACATCAACGAGTATTACACCCGCTATGTGTTGGAAGAGGCAACCGACGTCGAGAAGACCACGGAGCAAATACTGAAGGATGCGGCGGAACTGCACGAGTATCTGCGCACGTATGGAACGCTGAAGGACCAAGACAAGCCACTGGTTGTTGCCGGCATTCTGCTTGCGTTGGATGAGATTGAGTTCGGCGGCTTTTCGATTAATTCGCTGACTGGCGACCAGACGCCGGGAATGCGTGACGGCGACAAGCTGATGAATGCCGTGAAGGGACGTCTGACACGCTCCAATGTTGGCCCGGACGCGAAGAAGGATAAACTTCTGGCGGAGTTCGCCATCTTGCAGACCAGCTTCCGCCTGAACGAGGTAAACGAGACGCTCAAAAAGACCCCGTTGAAGTATTACACGGAGTTCCTGTATGAGCACGTATTTCGCAACATCAAGTATCAGAAGACCAGCGAGGATTTCATCGGTCGCTTCTACGGCGAGTTTATGAGTTATTCAGGCGGCGATGGACAGACGCTCGGCATCATTTTGACGCCTCGTCATATCTGCGACTTGATGTGCGAGCTGGTGGATGTTCAGCCGAACGATACCGTGCTCGACCCGACGTGCGGAACGGCAGGATTTCTGATTTCTGCCATGCACCGTATGTTGATGATGGCTGATACGGATGCGCAGAAGAAGAACATCAAGAAGAAGCAGCTTCACGGCTTCGAGCTTCAGAGCAACATGTTTGCCGTCGCCGCAGCGAACATGATTTTGCGCAAGGATGGCAACAGCAATCTCGAATGTTGCGATTTTCTGCGCAAGAAACCCGCTCAGGTACAAATGAAGGGTGCAACGGTCGGTCTGATGAATCCGCCCTACTCGCAGGGCACGAAAGCAGACCCCGAGCAGTATGAGCTTTCGTTCATTGAACATCTGCTGGATTCATTGACGGTCGGAGCACGTGCAGCAGTCATCGTGCAGCAGTCCTCCATGACGGGCAAGTCGAAGGCCGAGCAGGCGTTCAAGGCGAGCATCATGAAGCATCACACGCTGGAAGGCGTCATCATGTGCAACACGGATACGTTCTACGGCGTGGGAACGAACCCGGTTATTGCCGTGTTTACGGCTCATGAGCCGCACGATGCCGACAAGGTGTGCAAATTCATCGACTTTCGTGATGATGGGTACAAGGTGCGCACACATGTTGGTCTTGTCGAGGGTGATTCCGCAAAGGATAAGAAGCAGCATCTGTTGGACGTCTGGAATGGACGCGCTGAAGCGCCGTCGAAGTTCTGCGTTGAGTCTACGGTGAAACCTGAGGATGAGTGGCTGCACTCGTTCTACTACTTCAACGACGAGATTCCCACGGATGCTGATTTCGAGAAGGCTATCGGCGATTACCTGACGTTCGAGTTCTCGATGGTCATGCAGAATCGCGAGTACCTGTTTGAAGGGGGTGACGGTGATGCAGAGTCTCGATGAGAAGGAGTGGCGTGAGTTCGATTTTGCGGAAATCTTTGATATTAAAAAGGGCTTTTATAACAAAAAGCCAGAGGATTCCGGCAATGGAACGATACCGTTTCTTGGGGCTACGGATTCGAATAACGGAGTGACACGATTTCTTACATTGGATGAAATTGCGAATAGTACGAAAACGGGCGTGTTGCCCAATTTCCCTCTTGACAAGAAGCTGTTTCCAGGACATGCGATTGCTGTTACGAATAATGGCTCAGTAGGGCATGCTTACTATCAGGCAACCCCGTTTACCTGTTCTCACGATATAAATCCATTGTATCTAAGAGACCATGAGATGAGCCGTGATGAAGCGGATTTTTTAATCAAGGCCATTGAGGAGCAAGGTAAGTTATTTCAATACGCTCGTAAATGGAGACCTATCCGCATGGTGAAATCCAAGTTGATGCTTCCCGTCACTGATTCCGGCGAGCCTGATTACGCGTATATGGCGGAGTATGCACAGCAGAAGCGTGACACGATGCTTGCTAAATATCGCGCCTATGTCGAAGCACGCATCGCGGAACTGGGCAAAGCCGTTGAGATTCCTGCTCTCGACGAGAAAGAGTGGAAGCCTTTTTCCATTGTGGATTTGTTTTCTTCGATTATTCCGGGTAAAGGGAAGGGATTGAATCATTTGAAAAAGGTATGCGCCGATGGAGTTAATTACATCGGGGCAACTAACCGAAACAATGGCGTTCTTTGTTATGTCGAAGAAGACACCTATTCTCGTCCCATGATTCTTGAGGGCAACTGTATTGGCTTTATCAAAAATGGTGATGGGTCAGCAGGTTTTGCAATATATAAAGCAGAGCAATTTATTTCAACCAGCGATGTTTTGAATGGTTATGCTGATTGGCTCAATAAGTTTACCGGACTCTTTTTTGTGGTTGCTCAAGATAAGATTGAGCATAAGTATAGTCACGGCTATAAACGGAATAAGGAGCATCTTGCTGGCGACAAGGTCATGCTTCCCGTCACTGATTCCGGCGAGCCTGATTACAAATACATGGAGCAATACTCCAAGAACATGATGCTTCGCAAGTATCAGCAGTATCTGACGTTTTTGCAACAGCGTAGCAATACTCGATAAGTAAATCAGCCCGTCGCTCTTTTGGGCGGCGGGCTTTATAATTAAATGCGTATTTACATAATTCATCATATAGGAGGAACTAACATGAAAGCCTATAAGCAGAAATTACGGGAGGGGGTGAACCTATGGCACGTAAGAAGAGATTCGCGCCGAACGATAACAACCTTGCGATAGCGTACTATCGCTTTTCGTCCCACTCGCAAAACGACGCGAGCATCGAACAGCAGCGCGAGCTTGCCCACGAATGGGCGGATGCGCACGGCTTCAAAATCGTGCAGGAGTATGAGGACGCGGGCTTTTCCGGCGGCAATCTGGAGCGCCCGCAGTTCAAGAAAATGATGAAGGACTCGCAGAAAATTGCCTTTGCCGCCATTGTGGTCTACCGCCTCGACCGCATCAGCCGCAACATCGGCGACTTTGCCAAGCTCATTGAGGATTTGGGCGACCGGCACATTGACTTCATCTCCATCCGCGAGCAGTTTGACACGTCCTCCCCCATGGGCAGGGCTATGATGTACATTGCGTCCGTGTTCTCTCAGCTGGAGCGGGAGACCATCGCCGAGCGCATCCGGGACAATATGCATGAGCTGTCCAAGACCGGGCGCTGGCTGGGGGGCACAACGCCCACGGGCTACGCCTCGGAAAGCCTGTTCAGCGTGACAGTGGACGGCAAGGTGAAGAAGGCCTGCAAGCTTAAGCCCATTCCGGAGGAAATCCAGCTGGTCAAGACGATTTTCTCCGTGTTCATGGAAACCGGCTCGCTCAGCAAGACCGACCAGTACCTGTTGGAGCACCGCTGCGTCACAAAGCGCGGCAAGCAGTTCACCCGCTTTGC
>ERZ772893.788-NODE-788-length-37468-cov-9.301473_pt1 | contig 37468 bp, 29 predicted proteins | sample MGYA00511482_ERZ772893 | MGnify/ENA primary metagenome ERZ772893 (study PRJEB29015, sample SAMEA2737687) | human gut metagenome | biome: human gut; feature: human-associated habitat; material: faeces | place: China | collected 2012 ... | reverse complement strand
AATGTAACGAAGAAGACTGTAATTGTCTTGGACAATGCTTCTGTTCATAGAAATCAGAAAGTTAAAGAACTGAGAAAAATTTGGGAGAAAAGAGGATTGTTCCTCTTCTATCTTCCACCTTATTCTCCAGAACTTAATCCTGCCGAGATTCTTTGGCGTATACTTAAGGGCAAATGGATAAGACCGATAGATTACGAGACTACGGACTCGCTTTTCTATTGTACGAACAGGGCCTTGGCGTCTGTGGATACGAACTTATTCGTGAATTATTCATATTTATAAAATTAATTTTGAACAGTTACTTATAACTATTAGAGTTGCTCAATAGGTATCGAATCATCCTTCTCTTATAGTCATAACTATAAATCAATTTAATAGGAAGTGTCTTAATTGGATTAACACTTACATTTTGGGAATAAACATAAATATCTTTGTCTATTTTACTAGGCCCCCAAAAATCATAAGCACGTGACTCTATACTCTCTAAATTTACAAGACTTTGCGCCTTAATAGAAGAGTACGGTACAAATAAAAGGAGTATTAATTGCCATAAAATATACTTTTTCATATTTCTATACATGGGTCCACTTTAAAATGTGGATTCTATTTAAATTAAACAATAGCCTTGGGAGTTATATTCTGCCCTTGGCGTTAACTAACTCTGGCTAATAGTTAGTGTTCATTTGTTGGTCAAACAACTTTAGCACGCAACTACAGCCTTAAAAATGCCTCAAAATGGGACTATTCGCTCTTTGAACCACTTATTTTGCAATTTGGAGGCTTAATTTGAATAGAGATTTATCATTTTAGTTTCTCAATCTTACTTTTTGACAAATCTGTTATTTGCATAACTGTTTCTATATCCATGCCAGCATCCAACATCTTTTTTGCTATTTGGATAGCCATCGAGTTTTTACCTTCCTCACGCCCCTTTTCCAAAGCCGTATCTATAGAGTTCTTGACATCACGATACGCCTTCAAACTGTCCTCATATTCTTTCAACTCTTTTGGGGTGAACTTCGCAATCTCGGCCTCCTCAAAGAGTTTAGTAAACACTTTCTCTTTCAAGGCAGCAGGACGCTCATCCAATCGGGAAAGGTTTTTCAACACATACAACCACTTATCATAAAGTGTGTCAAGTTCCTCCTCTGTCTTGTTGAACTTCGCTATCTCAACATACTTGAAAGAAAGTTTGTCATTAAAAACCTTATGAGTCTTCTTGTCAAGCAAGCCCACATCATGGTTGATATCATTCTTGTCAAATGCCTCTTCTTCCAAGTCGAAATTCAGCAGAGCAACAGTGTAAACATGTTCAAGCTTGAAGTTCCATTCAGCCCCCTTTGGAGCCTGTTCACGGATAGGAAAAGTAGAATAGAACAAAGAACGATCCTTGAAGTACTTCTGATAAGCATTCTGCATCTCAACGATGAACTTTTCACCACGCTCATTTTCGCAATATACATCAAAGATGGCCTTGCGCTCGGCAAAAACATCACCAACGTGCTCACTATTCAAGTACTTCACATCCTTGATGACCTGAAAACCATCAAACAGTGAATTCAAGAAATTGATGAGCAAATCCTTGTTAGGTTTTGTTCCAAAGATACGCTTAAAACCGAAATCGGTAAGCAAGCTAATATATCGTTCTTCTATCCGTTTCATATACATTTCCTTTTAAAACGTTTAACTGAATTGTAGTGCAAAAATAAGCATTTTTTTCGATTTATAAATATTTGGAGTGTTAAAATGTTGGTTGTGGGGGTGATTTTTCCCAAGATTCCTCCGATTTTTCCCAAGATTCCCAAGATTTTTCCCAACCTTGGGAAAAAATGAGGGATTTTTTGGGGGAAAGAGGAGTGATTTTTTGATTTTCTTTACTTTTTAACTTCCTTTTTGATTTTCTTCTTACTTTTTCCCAAGAAATGCCCGATTTTTCCCAAAATCACGGGTTTTTCGGGGAAGTTGTGGGAAAAGGATTGTTTTGCCTTGTTTTCCGCAGTACTTTTGCAGCGTCGAAGAAACAAGACAACGCCGAAATGGTTTGGTGATCTTGAAACAACTTCCGACTACTTTATAATATGAATACTCAGATTATGAGAGTGGTGAAGCAGGGCGAGGCTTTCGCCGTGCAGAGCCAGAAGAGTGAGAACGGCCAGATGATGAAGTGCAACATCGTGTTGCAGGAGATGGGCGGCAAGTACGAGAACCAATATGCTGCGGCAATGTTGGGCAATATGGCGCAGTGTAAGTTTGCTCCGGGAGCACTGGTTGCAGTTACGCTGAGATTCACGGCTCGTGAGTATAATGGGCAGGTTTATCAGGATATCCTCGTTACGGATATTGAAAAAGTAAAAGGGTAAAAAAGTAAAAAGGTAAAAAGGGGGCAAAAGCCTTAATTATTAACTGAGTTGGGACTGCGGAGGATCTTCCATGGTAAAGCGCGCAAAAATCCACACGTTTCTTCTCGCAAATCAATTCAGAATATGAAGAAAAATGTAAACAATCAGCAGGTAAATAATCAGCAGGTGAATGGCCAGCAGGTGGATAATGGTAGCCAGCACGTGCAGCTGGGTGGTATGGCTTTCTACGATGAAAGCAAGTGTTTCCTCTTTGCTCCTAATGAGCATGGAGGGGGAGAGAAGGTGCTGGGATTCCGTTCGCAGGGCGTTGCCCAGCAGCTTTCGGATGGTACTTTTGATTTCGTGGTCAAACCACGAGTACGTTCTCAGTCTGTACTGATCAGAAAGCTGGCGCATGGACGATTGAGCAAGACCAAGGATGGAGCTATTCAGCTCACTTTGAAGGTGTTCTGCGATGAGGGAATCAATATCGGCAACGCTCTGGTGAAGGAGGCAGAAGAGGCTGCAGATGCTTTGGTAGAATATCAGTTGAAGCGATAAAATATATGGATGTTCAACTTAATAATAGTTAGTAGAAACACATAGATGAGCTGTTATTTGATAAGGGTGGAGAATGGGCACAAAGTTGCCCGCTCCATCACCTCGCAAGAGGAATATAAACTGATTCGTGGAAGCTACGAGCAGAAAGCTAATCTGCGACTGGCTCGCGAAGGAAATGATGGGGCGAAGCGAAGACTGGTGCAGTTTAATTATTCCGGACATTATCCGCAGGGGGTAGTGAAGGGTATGAAGCTGCCAAGCCGGGCTTTCGGCTTCGATTTGGATGATAAGCAGGATTTCGAGAAGGCGGCCAAGCTGATGCTGCAGGAGCCTGATAAGTATGGTCTGCTGATGCTGGAACGTAGCGCACGACAAGGCGGCCATGCGGTTTGCAAACGAGAGATGGGCAAGACGATCTTGGAGAACCAGGTAAGAATTGCCAAGATGCTGGAGTGCGAAATGGATACTTCGGCTCACGATATTAATCGTGTCTATTTCACGACTTCGGCTGATGCAGACGATTTGCTTTATCTTTCGCCTGAGCTCTTCAAGGATAGTTATGAGGAGGCTGCCGTGGCTGCTGAAGGCAAGGTATTGGAGGAGCGTGAGAAGTATGGACAGGAGGAACTTCCTCCGGGGGCGCACAAGGCTAACAAGCATTACAAGCCTTGGTTGGAGAATGAGGAAGAGAAGGCTTTGGATTCTCAGATGAATCAAGCGAATCTGAAGAATCAGAGTCAGAAGAACCAGGGAAATCAGCAGAATCCTCAAAAGGTTCAATCCTCTCAGAATCCTTCTAAGAATCAGGCTCAGCCTACTTCTTCATCATCATCCTCTTCTTCTTCATCACAATCCAGCAATGATTATCTCGGAATCCCATATTCCGAAATCATCTCGAAGTGGTGGCAGATGTATAATGACGGTCATGAGCCAGTTCGTTCCAACCGCAACACTTTGACCTTTGAGCTTGCCGTGAACCTTCGCCACATCTGTGGCTTCGACCGCAGCCTGATGGCTCAGATCATCCCCTGCTACGATGGTTTTCCCGAGCAGGAGAAGATGGCTTGCATCAACTCGGCGCTGAACGAGAAGATCACGCAAATGCCTAAGCGACTGAAAGATGTGCTTTCTGCTATCCGACAGGAGAGAATGAAGCTGGGGGCTGGAAAGGGCGGAAGTTCCGAAGGCAGCGATGCGCTGGTCAATGCGCTGGACGAGGCAAATGCCCAGGACGATTTGTTCTATTACAACGCATTGCCGAGAATGCCGCTGGGCGTGAGAGATTCGCTCAATGCGGTGGGACCAGCCCTGGCAATGCCCGTGATTACCGCCATCTGTCCGGCAATCGGAATGCTGGCTACTGGCGTAAAGGTATCTGTCCACGGCAAGATGAACTCGCTGAACCTCATCTCCTACATCGCCGGTGACTTCGCCTCTGGTAAGGGAAGCATTGACCCCGTGATTGATGCTTGGACTTCGGAGATAAAAGATATGGATAAAATGTATCAGCAGAAGGAGGATGAATGGAGAGCCAAGAAGCGTGCGGCAAAGAACAAGAAGGAGCAGCCGGAAGAGCCGAAACTGCCTGTAAGATGTCTGACGCTGAACAACACTGTGGCGAATCTGGCAGAAAGATTGGCTAACACCGAAGGCAAGCACGCCTTCTCGTTTACACCTGAAGCTGACACCGTGGCGCAGAAATGGAAGTCGGCGATGAGCGACTTCTCCGTAATGCTCCGTCAGGCTTACGATGGTACTAGCTATGAGCGTGAGGCTAGAAGTGCAGAAGCTGTGAATGTACACATAGACAGACTGTTATGGAATGTAGTGATGTGTGGAACGCCTGATGCGCTTTACCGTGTGGTGAACAATTATACGGATGGTTTCCAAAGCCGTATTACCGTGGCAAGAACCCCGGACAATACGTTTACTCCGCTGACAGAAAATCTGTATGTGCTCACCGATCGCCAGCGCGACCGCATCATCCAGGTTGCCCATCTGCTGCCGCTGATGGAGGGAGAGGTGGAACTGCCCAAACTGGAAGCCAAGGGTAGGGAGTGGCTGGAACAGATTCGACTGGAGACTATGAAGAATGATGACAAGGTGAAAGCCCGTCAGCGTTTCCGTATCTGTCCTACCACGATGAGAATGATGACCTGCATCATGCTCTGCAAGGTGGCAGAGACGTTGATTCAGAAGCATGGTTTTCAGGGTGCAGAGAAGCTGTTGAAGCAGAATCCTGGGCTTTGGAAGGATTTGATTATCAAGATGCAGACGCCTACCATGCTCGCAGTGTTCAATGTTCTTGCAGATTACCAGTTGGACAATGCGCTCTACTTCTTCCGTAGTCGCATAGAGGACGCTTTCTCTTCGAGAGACTATTGCGGACAGATGCCGTATGATCGCACACATCGAGGCAAAAACGACTCTATCTTCGAACGTTTGGACACAACCTTCTCTTTCGAGCAAGCACAGCAGCAGAGCATTTCTGTGAAGGGTGCAAACACTACTCTCGAGGCGGTGAAGCAGATGCTGAAGAACTGGAAGCGACAGGGCTTGATAGTGGTGCTGCCAGATATGCGTTATCTGAAACTTTCATCCACCGTATAAAGAGTTTCATCTACCGTACAAACGGGTCATTTCGGGTCAAGGTCATTTCGGGTCATTTTGTTTTTTCAATACACCAACCCCCTTAATGACCTGCCCACAAGTATTAATTTTCAAAAATATCATCATTATGAACATCGTTATATTTCGCCGTCGCTTCACTCCATGGAGTGTGGATGGCACATTGGTTATCAACGGAGTATTTTTCAGTGGCACCGTAGAACATCCTAAGAAATACATGGCTGCAGGCCGTTATAAGGTTGCACCCGTACCTATCAGATTCCAAAAGAAGATAGAGGTGGAAATCAAGGAGACGGAAGAGGAAAAAGAGAAGAACAAGGACAAAGGCAAGAAGGAGGAGAAGAAGTTCAAGATTGAGATTGTAGAGGAGGTTAGAACCATGCCTGCGATTCTGCAGGAGAAAGGTCGAGTGTCGAAGACACCTGTGCTTCGCAAGCCTTATATTACGCCAGGCTTTGGACCGCTTGCCTTGAAGTATGGAAGCATCGTGATGGGCAAGTCGTTGAAGACGGGACTTGTGGCTTACAACGAGGAGAAGTTCCAGGAGTTCTGCGACATGATCAGCGATGCTTTGCAGGAGAAGGAGCAAGTAACGTTGGTTATCAAGGACTGGGGGAAAGACGAGATTCCTAAGGAGTATATGATTGTTCTTCCTAATAATCTCAATCATACTATCCAGTAATTATATTGTACATGTTAATTTATACATTATGCGTAAGATTAAGGAAATCATCATTCATTGTAGTGCGACCCGAGAAGGTCGCGACTACACCGTAGCCGACATCGACCGTTGGCATCGTGAGCGTGGCTTTTTCTGCATCGGTTATCATTTCGTGATTTACCGTGACGGAAGCATCCACGTGGGCAGATCAGTAGAAGAGGTGGGCGCCCACTGCAAGGGTCACAACACCGTGAGCATCGGAGTATGCTACATCGGCGGTCTATCCAAGGATGGCAAGCCGAAGGATACCCGAACCCCACAGCAGAAGGCGGCGCTGAAAGCGCTGATAGAGCAGCTGAAGGAGGAATATCCCGAGGCGACGGTTCATGGTCACAATGAGTTTGCCGCCAAAGATTGCCCTTGTTTCAATGTGAAGGAGGAGTTTATTCAGTAAAATAGCTAATTTTGGAACAGCAAATGAACTTTACCTTCATTTGCTGTTCTCAGTTCCATCGTTTACTCTTGTTGCAAGTGATTTGAAGCGGTGTCGATAAAAAATGCCTTCACACTTAAGTGTGTGAATGTCAATATATTGCGGGTGCAGTGAAAGGAGAAATGATTTTGTAATGCAAATAAGAGTTTTTCATAGATATTCGATTACTTATTTAATACCCAAGAGTAGATTCTGGCAGAAATGTTTGGTGATTACGGAAAAAATGATTAGTTTTGCAGTTGAATAGGCTGATAGGTTGTTATCACCGGAAACTTAAAAGACAGAACAATGGCAGAATTGAAATTATATCCAGTAGGAATCCAGACATTCGAGGAAATAATCACTCGGAATCTTCTGTATGTAGATAAGACGGAATATGTCTATCGCATGACTCATAGCGGTGGCAAGCATTTCTTCTTAAGTCGTCCGCGCCGTTTCGGAAAGTCATTGCTTGTTTCAACATTCAAAAGCTATTTTCAAGGCAAAAAGGAACTCTTCAAAGGATTAGCCATCGAAAAGCTGGAAAACGAGTGGACGGAATATCCTGTACTGCATTTTAGTATGGCAGGAGGTAAGCACATGGAGAAAGAGCAGCTGGAAAGATATTTGGGAAGGCGACTTGCTGAGCAGGAAAAGGTATGGGGTATTACATCTCCTGCAGTTGATGCGAACGACCGTCTCATTTCGCTTATCCAGACTGCTTATGAAAAGACAGGTAAGCAGGTTGTCGTACTGATTGATGAGTATGATGCACCTCTTCTTGACGTTGTTCATAGCGAGGTTAACTTGCCGGTGCTTCGCAATGTGATGCGCAATTTTTATAGTCCGTTGAAGGATTGTGAACCAATGCTCCGTTTTGTCTTCCTGACCGGTATTACGAAGTTCTCGCAATTGAGTATCTTTAGTGAACTGAATAACATTACGAATATAAGTATGGATGATGAATATGCAGGAATCTGTGGTATTACCAGAGAAGAATTGGAAACACAGATGTCTGCGAATGTTGATGTGTTGGCGGAGAAAATGGGCAAGAGCAGAGAGCAAATGCTTGAATCCTTGCGAGAGTTTTATGATGGTTATCATTTTGCTGCCCAGTCACCTGATATATTTAATCCATATAGCTTGCTGAATGCCATGGCAAAAAGTAAGTTGGATTATTATTGGTTCTCTTCAGGCACACCAACTTATCTGATAGAAATGCTCAAGAAATTCCAGGTTATGCCATCGGAGGTTGGTAGTTGTGAAGCCGACCAGTCGGAGTTTGATGCACCAACAGAAGGTATGTCATCTGTTATGCCTTTATTGTATCAGAGTGGTTACATCACCATCAAGGGGTACGATCCGGAGACGGAACTCTATACCCTGGATATTCCTAACAAGGAGATTCGGGTTGGGCTATACCGTAGTCTCTTACCTAATTATATAGGTATGAATACGGTGAAGGGAACTACGACCATTGCCAAGATGTCAGCTCTTATCCGTCGCAACGATATGGATGGAGCCATGCAGATGCTTCAGGCTTATCTGGCCACGGTTCCGTATTGCAACAATGTTGACTCTGAGGGACATTATCAGCAGATGATGTATGTGATATTCTCTATTCTTGATAATTATGTAGATGTAGAAGTTCGCACTCCATCGGGAAGGGTGGATATGGTATTGAGAACTGCTACCCATCTTTATCTTTTTGAGTTGAAGCTCAATAAGGATGCTGATGCAGCGATGAAGCAGATCAATCTTAAGGAATATCCTAAGCGCTTCGCTTTAAGCGGCTTGCCAATCGTAAAGGTTGGGGTTAACTTTGATGTGGCAACGCATAATATTACAGATTGGAAGATAGAAGCGGAGTAAAATGGGTGGTATCCTGGCTCAGGGGAGATAGTCCGTGGATAGACAACCTCCCTTGAGCCTCATCACCACAGGTTGATATTCTATTTTATATGCTAGGTGTTTATTCTATATTTACTGGTCTTTCAAGTCCTTATCTACCATGGCGCAGACACAGGAGTCTGACCATACATTCTCTGCCGTCTCTACCATGTCGATAATGGTATAGATTGGCAGGATAATACCCATGATGCCGATAGGAGCATTGATGCCGGACATCAGAGATAGGGTCAGAAAATAACATCCCATCGGCACTCCTGCATTACCCACTGCTGAGATAACTGAAATGAAGAGCCAGAGAATCATCGTAGTCCAAGGTAAGGGCATTCCTCCATTCTGCATCAGAAATAAGGAAGTTACGAGGATAAACGCAGCGCAGCCATTCATGTTGATGGTAGTACAGATAGGCAATACGAAGCGGGAAACCTGATTGGAAACTCCCAGTCTGTCTTCTGCTGTCTGCATAGTCACCGGCAACGTCGCAGCCGAACTTTTTGTAAACAGAGCCATCAATACTGCCGGCATCATCTTCCCCAGTGTACGCACAGGGTTCAAGCCTCTTGCCAAGAGGAAGAGCGGGAGAATGATGAAGAACTGAATGACATTACCTCCCAGGATAACAGCTACGTACTTTCCTAGAGAAGCCATCACGATACCCGCAGAGAACTGGGCTGAGAGTTGTGCTGCAAAGGCAACGATACCCAGAGGCAGAGCCCAGATTAATCCATGAATCAGCATGAAGAGCAGATCCTGCAATCCAAACAATCCTTTCATCACGACGTCTTTCTTATCGCTTGATGGCATTTTGGTTAAAGCAATACCTGCAGCTGCCGCCAAAATCAGGATGGAGAGTACATTTCCTTCGGCAAACGGCTTGATGATGTTGTTAGGTATTACCCCAAGAATATGGTCATAATAGCTGGTTTCTCCCAGCTTTTGGGGAACATCTGCCATACCGCTCTGTACCAAGGCTGTAGGTAAATTGCCTGGAGAAACGATGTTGTAGAGCACCAGTCCCACTGCCGCAGCTGCTATTGTCGTGAGCAGGGTGTAGGTGATGGCGTGGCGGAATATCTTACCGGTATCTGCCTGGTTGCCCAAGGATGCCAGGGTTGTGATGACAGCCAAGGCTATGGTTGGTACTGCAAGAAGCTGGAATAAGCGGGTATAGACCGTGGCGATGAAATTCATCAGGCCATCCAGCCAGCTGATGCCGAACATACCCAAAACTGCGCCTACTATCAAAGCGCCAATCCATAGTACCAGCTGCCGAGTTTGCTTATTCTTCACTCCTTTTTGCTTACTGCTGCCAGCATTGCTATCCGGCTGTCTATTTCCAATATCATTCATTGTTTTTAGCATGATTTTAAACAGTTATTTTTTTTAGGTAAAAGTATTCTCCTTATTCCAACCCCCACATATCATTCAGCATTCTGATGGCTGACTCCGAGCGGAATACATGGTCGCGGAAGGTGATGATGCCTTCGGGGGCAAGGTGGGCTTCGAAGGAATTGACCAGAAAATCTGCTTCGAGCAGAATGCGATGGTCGAGGCTGGTTACATCCTTATAAGTATGATGATGGGCAATGAGCCAGCAGATTCTTTCTGTCTGCGCGGCTGTGAATCCATCTACTTCTGACAGTACTTTTCTTGCCTCATCAGGACCCAGTTCTTCCTGGTGCTTACCGTCGCAGTTGCCGTATCTGGCTTGTGAAACGTGAATGCCTACATCGTGAAGAATGGCTGCTGCTTCGAGCACGAAGAGGTCTTCCTGGTTCATTCCCTCTGCTATCGCTATCATACGGGCAAAGTCGTGCACCTTTACGAAATGCTGGATGAGTGGCGCATCGCCACCATCATACTTTATCATCGCCATCATCAGTTGGGCGAGTATCAATTCCTTGTTTGTCATAATCTTATGTTTTTAAAACCAATTACTTATACAAAGGTAAATATAAAAGTTGATTTTTGCAAGGATTTCATGTTAAACTTTATTTTTATGTATATCTTTTTATGATGGCAGTCTTTGTTCCCATTCGCTAAATATGTTCCTCCAGCTTCTTTTTTAGCTGCATGTATTTTTGATGCAAGGCAAATTTCTTTTGCGGTTGCTGCTCTTTCAGTTCTTTCTTTCTGATAGCAGCCATTTCCTTTTTTATTGCTTCTATTTGAATGGTCTGGGAAACAGCTTGATGCAGATTTTGCTGAGAAGAAGTTATCTGGGTTGATGCAATCTGGCGAACCAAGGATTCATAGAGTGTATCCATATTAGAAGTACTATCCAGACGGAGAGATAGCATTTCTTCTGACAACCAGTCTGTAGAAAATGACTTGATGATCTCGAATGTGCCAGCAGAAGCATCCTTCCATTGCTTGTAGTTTACCAATAACTGATATCGGTTATCCTGTTGAATGATGAAAATCGTATGTCGGGGTAACTTGCTATCAATATAACGGAAGATGTCAGAGCTGTCTGAAATCCCCTTTTTAAGCTTAATAAGAAAGATGGTGAGTTCGTGAACATCCTTTCCATCTGCCACATGCAGATTGCTGGGTGCCAACTTATAGAGCCAAACTACCTGCTCTACATTCTCAACAAATGCAGATTTCATGCGAGCCGTTACCTCAAGATGGCTATAAAAAGCCACCTTGGGTACTACTCGGTTTACCAACGTAAAGTCGGGAAAATTTAATATATTCATAAGTTCTTTTTTACTTTGAACATTGAACTTGGAACTTTATGATTAGACAGATTGCTTATTTGATAACCAAGAAGGTGATAAGTTCAAAGTCATCCAATCCTTTGATTTCATTGGTTAAAGCCGTGGTTTCACCCAACGAGAAAAGACTGTCTATGTCGCTCTCTTCCTTGATACGTACCATGCTGTCGATGGCCTTCTGCAATAGGTCGCTATAATGTTCCATGTGTCTGCCGTCGCTGGTTTCCTTACTCAGCAGGGCACAAAGATTTCTGTCGTATTCCTTCTTGTCCTTGCATAGCAATCGCAGGGTATCCAGCAGCTTCTTGGGATGAAGATGGTCGCAGATAACCTCGCCATCATCCGACAGATACACCATATAGAAAGGATGAAGCAGGTTCTTCTTGTCGATGTTCACAGCATTGTTGCGATTCTTCAACACGTAGATGACGCCGGGCTTGATATCCCCCTTTGTACCTGCCACAGCATTCATACCGAAAGGAGCATGCTCGATGTCGGGATGTTCCTTGATATATGATAGGAGGTCGAGACGAAACTCGTTCAGTCCCAGGTCCATGATGTTGATGCCGGTGTCCATATCCTCAATGTCAACCACTTCTTCCTGCAGATGCTTCAACTGCTTCCTGCGATATTCCAGGTCGCCTTTTTCGTTGTCGCTCAGTAGGTTGTCATCTCCTGTAGAAGTCAGAATGGTGGCTTTCATACGGCTCTCCACTCTTCCTTTCAACTGGATATATTCGTCCAGTTCCATATCAGGCCAGTAGTTTACCAGCTGAATTTCTTTGTTTCGGCTGCCAATACGGTCAATACGTCCAAAACGCTGGATGATGCGTACGGGGTTCCAATGGATATCGTAGTTAATCAGATAGTCGCAGTCTTGCAGGTTCTGACCTTCCGAGATACAGTCTGTAGCGATGAGTACATCGATGTTTTCATGAATCCATAGCTTCTTGGCACAATCCTTTTCATCAAAGATGTCATCTTTGTCTTTGGAGATGGGCGAGAAGAAGGTGAGTACATTATTAAATGTACACTCAAACTTCGGAATGGTGCATTTGCCCTCTGTACTACCCGTGATAAGGGCAACGTTCAGTCCGCAGTCTGCCTTGATTCTTTCGGCAAGTTCCTGATAGAGATAGTCTGCCGTATCGGCAAAGGCTGTGAAGATGAGCACCTTCCGGTTGTCCTTGTTGATAGGATGGGCAAACTTCTCCTTCAAGTCTGCTATCAGCATTTGCAGCTTGCTGTCATGGGCTGGCGTAATATCTTCCAGCATCAGGAGCAGCATCCTGAGTACTTCCTGATCTGCTGCCAGATCTCTTCGCCAACTGATGTAATCCATATCCCTGAGTCTGAAACCTCTTATCTCTTCTGCTTCCTGGTCGATGAGCAAGATGGTTTCGTCGATGTAAGCCGTGATGCGCTCCAAGGTGAGGCGGAAGGAGTTGACCGAACTTTCCAGTCGTTTCAGCAGATTGGTTGCCATCAGATTCCGCAGTCCCTTCTCTCGTCCGTCGATAGACAAGCCGCTTCCCTCATAGTCGATGGTATAGCTGTTTCTGGCGCTATCGTGCAGATAGAGCGACGGGGTGTAGATAGACAGATTCAGATTGTCCAGTTCTGTGGCGATGTCCTTGAAGTTGATGGCATTGCTGATGTCGGTGAGTTTCGGACGACGGGAGATAGGAGGCAGACGATGTGGAAATTCACCGATGGCACTGGTATCATAATACTTCATGATGTGGCTGCGCGAACGGGCGATGGTCACGGCATCCAGCAACTGGAAGAAATCGTAGCTCAGGTCGTTGAGCAGCCTTTCCGTTGTGCGTTCTTCCGCCTTCAGTTTTGCCCAGTGGTTATATACCTTCTGGGCATTCGTAAAGATATCATCTACGTTCTTGCCAAGTCCCAATGCTTCGTCAAACGAGCTACTTCTGCCTTCGTAAGCCAGCTGCAACTGGTTCTTCAAATCACCAAACCTATTGTTCACTGGGGTAGCACTCAGCATCAGTACCTTCGTCTTCACTCCGGTACGAATCACCCGGTTCATCAGTTTCTGATATCTGTTTTCCTTTCTTTCCTCCTGCTGCTCATCATCATCTTCCTCTTCATCCACGTTTCCTCCATTGCGGAAGTTATGACTTTCGTCGATGACCACGAGGTCGTAGTTGCCCCAGTTGATGTGGTCCAGATCCAAGCCGTTGGAACTTCCATGTTCTCGTGAAAGGTCGGTATGGAAGAGGATGTCGTAGCGCAGACGGTCGCCAGCTATCGGATTGTTCTTGTAATTGGAACGAAAGGTAATCCAGTTCTCATTCAGCTTTTTCGGGCAAAGCACCAGCACACTCTTGTTGCGGTTCTCGTAATACTTGATGACGGCAAGCGCTGTAAAGGTCTTTCCCAATCCCACACTGTCGGCAAGAATACAGCCGTTGTATTTCTCCAGCTTGTTGATGATGGCGAGTGCCGCATCCTTCTGGAAGTTGTATAGCTTGTTCCAGATGAGGCTGTTCTTGAAGCCGGTACGCTCATTCGGAAGAACATCTTCTGAAATATCTTCCAGAAATTCATGGAAGATGTTGTAGAGAGCGATGAAGTAGATGTATTCGGGCGCATTCTCCTGATAAACCGTCTCGATGTATTCCAATACCCTGGCAGTTACGTCCTTGAATTTCTCATCGTTCTCCCATTGCTGGTTGAAGATCTGCAGATAAGCCTCGGCAGAAGGAGAAGGCAGCACATTGACCATCGTATAGACATTGTTGCCCTTTTCACAACCCAGTTGGGTGGTGCTGAAATCATCAAAAGGAAGATAAACATGCTGCTTGCTGGGCGCATTCATGTCAAAGACTGGTAGGGCAGAAGGTTCCCCATCACAGAGATGCAGAAATCCGCCCATTCCTTCCTGTGAAGAGTTGGACTTGAATTTTACTTTCTTCCGAATCCATGCCGCACACTCCTTGGCGATGGCTTTCTGCGACAGCTGGTTGCGGAGTTTGATTTCAAACTCCGTACCATAGAGGTTGCGCTCACGGTTCAGCTTCGGAATGTAAAACTCCCGCTTCTCTTTCTTCGTCTTGTCTGCCACAAAGGTTGGTGAGGTGAAGATAAAGCGCACTTTCTCCACCTTCTCCAGTTCCGCCTTCATGGCTTCGAAGGCGTAGATGGAGAAAGAGGCGGCGGCGATGGATATGCGACTTTGGGTGGACAACCTCGATTTCAGGTCGTCCACCAATCGTTCGCTGGTATTGTTTATCTGTTTCGGCTGTTCCATAATTCTTCACTTATTTCACCCATTCCATCAAGTCATCATAGTTGGTTACCTTATGATAGTAGATGCCCGAACCTGAGAGTTGTTCGAAGAGTCTGTCGGCACAGGCTATCTTGCCATCTTCTATGCCTCGCAAGTCGAGGGTTGACATGCTGCCCTTGGTTTCGGCTACGAAATAGACATGCTTCACGGCACCATCCTTGAAGGCTATCGCCCAGTCGGGAGAATAATTGCCCACTGGGGTAGGAATGTGGAAACCTTTTGGCAACTTGGCATATACGGCAACATCGGTGCTCGTATCGAGGTCTTCTACAAACTTGCGCTCCACACTCTGCTTTGCCGTTCCATCAGTAAACACATAATCCACAATGCTCTTCCTGCCCTGGTAAGCCTTGTCGAGCGAAGTATGCTTCTCCTCCGTAAAGATGGCGGAATCGTAGCTTCCCTCTATCTCGTTGTAACTGATGTGATCTACGATGATGGTGGCTTTCTGCTCCAGTATCAGGCGGCTTACCCTGCGGATAAACTCTTCCGGATTCACCTTGTACATATCAAACTTGCTTGGCATAATTTGGGATAGAATTCCGGCGATGGTCTTGCGGGTCAATTGGGTGTTGGCGGCAATCTTGCCCAGCAGGTCGTACTTTACGGTGCTTACCACATCCGTTCTCAGGTCATCATGCTGCATTTCTTCCTGCACCATCATGCTGCCCGCCTTCATATCGTCGTGCTTCAGTTCCGTTTTCTGCACTCCTCGGGTTACCACGTAGCTCAGTTTTGAAACCACCAGTTCTTTGTTAATGGCGGCAATGGCTTTCTCTATCAGTTCCCTGCTTTCGAAGTTCACCGTATAGGCGTATTTGTGGTTGATGCGATTCCAGAGTTCCTGGAACTCCTTCTTCGTGAAGTTCTCATTCAGTCTGTTCTCCGGAGTCTGTGGCGTACTTCCGTTTTCTATCATACCGTCAAGAGCAGAAGGATTCCAAACGCCTTCTATCAGTTTGTGGATCCATTTGCCGTATGGCTTTACTTCGTCTGGCAATGAGGCGAGTGTTCCTGATGTTGCAGCAGAGCGATAAGCATCGGTTACATGACTTTCGTCATCCACATAACCATTCTTCACCAGATAGAAATAAATCTTCTTGGCTTCTGCCGTCGTGATACTGTGCTTGCTGCCATCCTCAATCGTGAAGGTCTTTCCATCGAAGTAGTCGATGTCGGCAACTTTCGGACGGTCGTAGAGATCTTCCGAAATATTCTTCTGCAGGTCGTTTACGAAATCTGCATAGCCCTCTGAGGCAATCACGGTAAGGCGGTTGATCTGCTGCACCTGTCCCTGCAGGGTATCGGCATCTTGTCGCACTCCCTTGTTGTCAACGCAGAGTCGCAATCCTCGTCCCACTTCCTGGCGCTTCTGCGAGATGCTGTTAGCCTGTCGGAGCGAACAGATCTGGAAGATGTTCGGATTGTCCCAACCTTCTCTCAAGGCAGAGTGGGAGAAGATGAAGCGAACTGGCGAGTAAGTTGGGTCGAGACTCAGCAGTCTTTCCTTGTCCTTCATAATCAGGTTGTAAGCCGATACGTCGTCGCTTCCTGCTCCCTTCTTCTCATCGCTGTCCTTGATGCGCTTGGTCTTGGGGTCGATGGAGAAATAACCTTCATGGGTCTTGTTGACAGGGATGCAGCTGAGATACTGCATATATTCCGGGTCGTACATATTCTGATTTTCGTTCAGCTCTGCCCGGTATTCCTGTTCGAATATCTCACCATAGCGTCCCAGCAGCGCATTGCCGTCTTCATCATACTGGCGATACTTGGCAACCTCGTCGATGAAGAAAAGGGAGAGGCACTTGATGCCACGATGGAAGAGCGCACTCTCTTTGCGGAAGTGCGCCTTGATGGTTTCCCTTATCTGGATGCGAGCCTTGTGGTCGGCAGTTATGTTGCCGATTACTTCCTTCAGAATCAGACTTTCGCCGTTGCTGAACTTCACCTGGCTGCGGCTTGGCTGACGGGCATCCACCACGATGTCGGTAATCATGAACCCTTTGTATTGCAGCATATTTCCAGAGGCACTATAGAGGTCATCGCCTTCTCCCAACTTCTTGTAGATTCGCTTGATGGCTCCCGTTGTGCTCTGCTGTTCTATCTCCAGTCTTACCTGTGGTGCCTTGTCTTTCGAGAGCAGCAGCTCTGCGAAATAAATATAGCTGTCGGTACCTTTCAGGTTCTTCAGTTCGAAGCCTACTACCTCTATCTTCTTCACCAGTTTGTGGTTGTAGGCATCAAGTGCATCGAGTACATACACCGTGTTGTGGTGCTCCTTGTGGGTAGCTGAGTAGTTCAGGGTGAAGAGCGGATTGAAGGCTTTGAGTGCCGTCTGTGTAGCGGCACCTCCCATCTTCTGCGGTTCATCCAGGATGATGATAGGGTTGTTGGCAGCAAGAACGGCGATAGGCTTTCGGGAACCGAACTCATCTCGTTCTGAGTTGATGATGCGTGCCGCCTTGTTCTTGGCTCCTTCCTTCATGGTGTTGAAGGCTTGGGTGTTGATGATCATCCCGCTGATGTCGTTGCTCTGCGAGAAGGTGTCGATATCGTTGAGGCTGCTGCTGTCGTAGATGAAGTAGCGAGCCTTCTTGCCGTATTGTTCCATGAAGTGATCTACCGTAATGTCGAAGCTCTTCTTCACTCCTTCTCGGATGGCGATGCTTGGAACCACCACAATAAACTTGGTCCAGCCATACTGCTTGTTCAGTTCGAACATCGTCTTGATATAGACGTAAGTCTTTCCCGTACCGGTTTCCATCTCCACATCGAGCTGGCAGGCTCCGAGTTTCTGACAGAGTTCTTCATCCTGATGGATATTGTTATCGGTCTGAATCTGTCGGATGTTGTCAAAGAGTGCCACTTTATCCATAACGAGGCGGTTGTTCTTATAGCCCAGGCTATTGCCCGCATCATCGCTATCGGCAAAAACATCGGTTTGAACGATTTTGATGTCATGCTTCTTGCTGTCAACCACATACAGTTTTCCCTTATCCATCCTGTATTCCAGATTGGCTTGGTTGGGCTGCCCCTTAAAGACGTTGATGACGCTCTCCACGGCATCGGTCTGATATTGTTGTATCTTAAACTTCAGTTTCATAGAATCCTTGTTACTGTGTCAGGAGAATATGTTTTAAAGAGCTGCTCGAAGTTGGTGGCGGTGGAATCGTCCTTCATGCTGGTGTCACGAAGCACGGCATAAGCTGGCTGCATTTGGGCGATGGCTTTTACCACTTCGTCGGTTACATCCGGGTCAAAGCAAGCCACGAGGTATCCTTCGGCAACGTTATAGATGGTCTTGCCAGCTACCGTTGTCGTTTCTATCTTCGAATCCAGGGTTGCACCGAGTTCGAGCATCACCTGGAAGAGCAGGTCTTCGCCCGTTCTATCCGGCTTCACATTATCAACCTGCGAGAAAAGGTCGGCTTGCGAAATATCCTTTGGAGAATAGTAAATGTCTTGCATATTGGTGGAATCGAGTTTCAACACACGGAAGCCTGTATCGAGGTCCTGGGTGGTTAAAGGAGATTCCTCCTTGATTTTCTTGCCGGCACGGCGGATGCGTTCCTTGCCTATTTCACAGACATTATAATAGCCAGCTTTACGTGCATCGCTGTCTTTTGCTACGGCAGGATGGTCTGTGGTTTCATCTATAACATAACGCTCCTTTTCTTCTTCACCATCTTTGTATTTCTCTGTTTTGGCAGTATAAGTAAGTTCTGGTAGCTGAACCATAATAAACTTACGTTTGCCTCCATCTTCTGCGTTGAGCTGCATTACGGCATGAGCTGTAGTTGAAGAACCGCTGAAGAAATCAAGGACTAGACATTCTTTATTATGTATGATAGAAAGGTAGAATTTTATTAATGATGATGGCTTGGGATAAGAAAAGACTTTGCCTTTGAATAGGTTTGTTATTTCTTTTGTTCCATCTTGTGACATACCTATATTTTCTTCAAGTTTTGTTGTTACAGCAATACGTCCGAAAGATTCACCAGCCTTTGCTATATCCTCTTCTTTCCAATAGCGTAATACAGGCTTAGATATTTTAAGAAAATCATAATCTCCAGGAAAAACGATTCTATTATCTTTATAATATTGAAGAAAAGTTTCCTCATTGTTTGCCCATACTCTGTTAGGGTTTGCTTCATATTTTTCTCCTGTTTTAGGATTTATAATGGTAAAGAAACAATTCGGCCTTTCTAAAGCAGTACGTTGAGTTGTCATATCATGAATTCTCCAAGGTTTATTAGGAAAATCTGGAGTAGTAAAATACTTCCTTTCTTTACCTTCAATACTTGCAATAAAAGAATTCGTTTTGGCATATACAACAACCCATTCATAATCTTGAGAAATACCAAATGGTACATCAGATTTTGCTGTTCTTTTTCTCCATGGAAAAGTTGCAACAAAATTATATTCTCCAAATAGCTCATCGCATATTTTTTTGAGATTTTCGACCTCATTATCATCAATAGAAATAAATATCACACCATCATCGGTCAGCAAGTCTCTTGCAACCTTCAATCTCGGATAAATCATGTTGAGCCAATCGGTATGGAATCTACCATTACTTTCGGCATTGGTAAACATACGGTTGCCCTGCTCGTCAAACTGTCCTGAGTTGGCGAGGTATTCTTCTGAAGACTGAGCGAAATCATCTTCATAAACAAAATCGTTTCCGGTGTTGTAAGGCGGGTCTATATAGATCATTTTCACCTTGTGGAGATAAGTCTCCTTCAGACACTTGAGAACATCGAGGTTGTCACCCTCGATATAAAGGTTCTGGGTGTTGTCGAAATCAACACTATCTTCACGGCAAGGGCGAAGTGTGGCATTGACAGGAGAGTTGGCAAGGAGAATCGCCTTGCTCTTGTCGGGCCAGGTAAACTGGTAGCGTTCTGCTCTTTCTGACATCACGCTATCAGAAAGATTCTGCTTGAGTTTCTCGAAATCTATGAGGTGCTTTGGCTGACCGCTTCTTTCATCCACGGTCTCCGTAACGCAGTCGGGAAACAGCTGCGCAATTTTCGTAATGTTGTCCTCGACACCATTACTACTCTGCATTCTTAATTTGTCCATTCGTAGCTCTTTTCATTGTTGGTTACTATATATAATTAAGGTATAGCAACAAACATTGAAGCGAACTCCAACGTCTATTGCTATAGCTGATGGGTGCGTTTGGAACTAAATCATTATCGGAGTAAAACGGGCAGCTGACAGAAGGATTGGTGGAAAGCCATCCAAGGAAAGCCTTGATGAAGTGAAGACAAAGAAGAAGCGTGAGCTTCCCTTATCTACACTTAGGCTTTTGCCGGGCCCGTACCAACGATAAGTTCCGCCCACGCTATAGCGCAGGCGTTTACAGAACTTACTCTTCGTTGGTACTAATACTTTAATTCTGGCAAAATTTAAGTGTATCCGAACAAATTAGTAAACGCAAGTTTATAATCTTACTATGTTATATCTTTCTTTTCTGTTTCTTATATTTCTTCCTTTTTAAATTGTTATACATTCAAATTTCCTTGTTGGTCATTATGATGCAACAAGTTTTAATGGATACCGGAATTTCATCCATAAGGAGTCAATTCGCAACACGATAACGTTTCCATCCATACGATTGCATCTTGTGCAGTGCTAAAGCACAGGTTTTCTCCGTTTTTATGTTCTTCTCTCGCTTTGTCAAGTTTCGCTTGCAAATCGGGAGTAATCACATGAGTTGATGTGCTCATATCCTTTGTTTTAAATTGTTATTTGGGGCAAAGATAATAAAAAATAATGAGAAATGAGGGGATTCTTATGATTTTTAACACTGATAATCAAAAATATAGTGGCTCCGCAAAAGATTCCTTCACAAAATTTGTGAATATCGAATTAAAATATTATCTTTGCCATGTGTTTTAAAAAATATGATTATGGAATATCATTGGTTTGAAGAATTGCCACCGAGTTGTCCGCCATTTGACTCTGTTGAATGCGATGGTACTTATTTCCGTGTATCACATGGGAATCCTGCGGAATCTGAGGACTTTTTCTCTCAAAAACGCTTGGCTCCAAACAAAGTTTTTAAGGGAGAAGGTATTGATGATTGTATAGTGAGAGCAGTATCTGTCTTTGCCTTATTAGAAGATGCAAAAAGACTATTGAAACTCCCAAAGTTCAAGCATGCTAATATAGCAGTGGTAAGTCTTCGACCTATGGATGGCAAAATCAAGAAAACTTTCAAAAACTCTCATTATTCTTGGTGGAGAAGCAAAGCGTTTGATATTAAAAATGCAAAAACAATAAAATTATGAATAAGAAACAATCCATACTGAAAGTAGATAGCATACTGGAGTACTACGACAATCCTCAATTGCTAACCGCAAGGGATTGTTTTGATACGTTGTATTTGTGTTTGCTGTATCAAGATACTCCCGAATGCAAATATACGGCGATTCGTATTTCCAGTAAAAGACTGCAGGATTTCTGCATGGGAAAGAAGGACCTGCGCTCCTTGTTCTTGTCTCCAGAAGGAGATAAGGCGTACTTCAATGTGAGGGGGACAGATAACAGCCTTGTGCTGGATTCGAAAATCAGTACTGCTATATCTGAAGATCGTTTGCCAGATGAAGGCTATTATCTGGAAACATCTGGTAAGGAAAGTATCGTGGTTAATATCCCTGTAAAGGATAAAGGTCTGTTTACAGAACTTGTAAGAAAGTTTGGCTGGGCTTGTATGTAGTTCTACCTTTATGGCTAGATTGGTAAAAGTAAGATGGGTGGCTGCAGCCTTGTAGAAACAAGGCTGCAGCCACCCATCTTACTTTATCATCGCCATCATCAGATTGGCGAGTGTCAATTCCTTGTTTGTCATAATCTTATGTTTTTTAAAAAATCAATATTTATATCTACTAAAGATGTTAATCAAAAGAGTTTCTTCCAAATCCACAATACCGCTATGGCGCCAATGACGCATAAAATGAAGTTGATACGCTACGCCCCTAGAAGGAAGGTTAATCCGCTGATTCCGATATAGGCATAGATGATGTATTTGAGTAGGGAGCCGCTGAGGTGCCTGAACACCCAGGAGCCTATCAGGTTGCCAATGAAGACTCCGGCTATTCCATACACATAACCTATGGAGACCGTGGTGGTGAAGAAACCGTTATAGGCTCTTGCCAGTGTCATCATCAGATTGCCTGCCAGGAAATAGGTCTGCGTCATCGCCAGATAGCGATCCTTGTCGGGCTCTGAACTGACGAAATAGAGTACGGCTGGTGGTCCCTGCATTCCGAAGAATCCTCCCATCAATCCGCTCAATGTTCCTGCCGTAACCTGCACAGGAAGCGTTGTCTTTACCTTGATGCGCTTGCTGAAGAAGGCGAAGTAGATGCTCACGATGATCAGCGTAATACCGAGCAATATGTTCAGTATGTGATATTCCATCCGCTTGAGCACGAAGATGGCTCCGATGGAAATGATGATGAAGGTGAACAGAATGGGCAGCAACCGCCTCCAGGTGATATACTTGTATTTCTGAATGACGATGATCAGGGAGGTGGTCATCGCCAGGATGCCTGAGAGGGTTGTTGCCTCACCATAAGAGGGCATGATGGAGGGGAGCATCGTCATGATGAAGATGCCAAAACCGAAGCCAGTGGTGCGTTGCACAAAACTGGCTCCGATGCTCAACAGAAAAAGTTCGATGACAATATTGTCCATTCTGCTGTAGGCTTATTGATGGATGTAATCCAGAATCTGTTCTGCATGAATCTTGGTCTTGATCTCCTTTGGAGTGAAGATTTTCTCAATGATGCCTTCTTCGTTGACAAGATAGGTGGTGCGGAGGATTCCGATGGTCTTTCTGCCGCAGGTTACCTTCTCGCCCCAGCAGCCGAGTTCCTGCAAAAGGGTGGTCTCGGTATCGGCAATAAGTGGGAACTGCAGACCCTTGGTTTCTGCAAACTTCTTCTGCAGAGCCTGCTTGTCCTTGCTCACGCCGATAATCTCGTAACCGGCTGCTGCCAGTTCTTCCTTATGAGCCTGCAGAGAGCAGGCCTCGGCAGTGCATCCGCTGGTGTTAGCCTTCGGATAACTGTAGAGCACGAGCTTGCGACCACGATAGTCGCTTGCCTTGATTTCACGTCCGTCCTGGTCAATGCCAAGAATCTCTGGTATTCTATCTCCTACATTCATAATTATATATTATTTAAAAGTTATACTATTCTTCTATCTATTATTTCTTTCTTTTCACCCCTCTTACTGCCTCACTTTCCAATGGATTCTCGGGCCAGAAGTGCTTGGGGTAGCGGCGCTTCAGCTCCTTGCGCACCTCGAAGTAGGTGGATTGCCAGAAACTGGCGAGATCCTGCGTAAGCTGAACGGGCTTGAAACCCGGAGAGAGCAGCTCCAGCAACAGAGGCTGCCTGCCATCATCAACAGCTGGCGTCTGAGTCATTCCGAAGCATTCCTGCAGACGAACACTGAGGATGGGTGCCTCGGCTCCCTGGCGATAGTCGATGCGGATATGACTGCCCGATGGAACCACGATGTGGGTGGGTGCGAGGCGGTCTATCTCCTGCTGCTGCTCGTATGGAATCTGTGCCCAAAGGATTTCCGGGAGATTGAACTTCCTGAGTTCGGTGGTGCTCGTCTTGAGCTTTCCGCCCTGTTCCAGATAGAAGGGCAACCATTCGGCGGCTGTCTCCATCAGGTGCGCGGTGGACAGATCGGGCAACTCCATTTCCGGGTGCCACTCTCTTACCTGCGCCACTCTCCGCTGCAACCGCTGAACGTCTTCGTTCCAATCCAGCATGCTGAGTCCTTCCTTCCGGATGGCGGTGCAGAGGATATGGATAATCTGCTGTTTGTCGGCATCCTGGAGCGGTTTGCTATCTACCACCAGGGTTCCGATGCGTCGCTCTCTCTGCATCCTGATTATTCCCGCCTTACTGTCCCACGAGATGTTGTCGAACTCGTGGGTAGGGAGGTCGTTGATGTTAACGGGAGCCGAAAGAAACACCCTGCCTGCCTTTCCTGAAGATGGAAGCGGGGTGGAAGCATTCGTGCCCGACGGCTGAACAGATACATTGAGCGAGGCGATGGCGAGCCATTGCTGCGCCGACATTGCATCGCTTGAATCGATGAAGATTGTCTTGCCGTTCGACATTCTGAAATGTCCGATATTATCGATAGCCATGGCGATGCGCTCAGGATAGGCTAGGGCAATCAGTCTGCCCACCTCCTCTGCATCCACCGGCTCATTGTCTTCCTTCACCTTGAGCATCCTTCGGTATTCCTGGGCTATCTGGGCGATGCGTGCCCATCTGCCCAGACTGTTTTTCTGTCGCTGCGAACGGAGGATGGAGAGGCGCAGCGCCATATCCGAATCCTCTGCGTCGCTCATCGGGTCTTTCTCTTCCAGCAGGGCGGCTACATCGCAGGCTAGAGCTTTGAGTGCAGAAGTTTCTGAACTCATCATCATCTTGGCGATGCGCGGATGACAAGGCAATGTTGCCATCTTTCTGCCCAATGGGGTGATGCTGCCATCCGGTTCTATCGCTTCAAGAGAAAGAAGCAATTCCTTGGCATTAAGCAGATTACTGCTTGATGGTGGAGTAAGCCAGAGCAGCGACTTGGGATTGTTCTCGCCAAAGGCTGCAATGTCGAGCACCATCGATGTAAGGTCAGCTTCCTCTATCTCCGGTCGGCGCTGGTCTTCCATCAGATGTTCCGAGGTCTGAGTCCACAACCGGTAGCAGATTCCTTCAGCCACACGTCCGGCTCGTCCTCTTCGCTGGGTTGCCATGTCCTTGCTGATGATAACGGTTTCCAGGTGGCTCAATCCCGTTCGGGCATCGTAAACCAGTTTTCGGCAAAGTCCGGAATCCACCACGATCCTCACGCCTTCGATGGTAAGTGAGGTTTCTGCGATAGGTGTGGCGAGCACGATCTTTCTTTCTCCCTCACGGGATGGGGCGATGGCGAGGTGCTGCTTCTCTGGTGGAAGGTTGCCGTAGAGCGGATAAACCTGATGAACGGAAAGCTTGGAAGAGTCCAAAATCTCCTTGCATTTCAGAATCTCCGACTGCCCCGGAAGGAAAGCCAGAATATCGCCCTCGTGCTTATTGGCTGCCTTGAGGATGGTAGCCGCCACCTCTTTATATATGTCGTATCGCGCAATATCGGTCTCTGAATAAATGGTCTCTACGGGGAACATCCGTCCTTCGCTCTCTATCAATGGTGCCTGAAGAGCCTCGCAGATGGCGGAAGCATCGATGGTTGCCGACATGATGATGATCTTCAAATCTGGTCGGATGATTTCCTGGGCCTGTCGGGTGAGGGCAAGCGCCAGGTCGGAGTTGATGCTCCGCTCGTGAAACTCATCGAAGATGACGGCGCTCACTCCTTCGAGCGTGGCGTCGTGGATGAGCATTCGGGTAAGGATTCCCTCGGTGAGCACTTCGATGCGGGTTTCTGAGGAAACCTTGTTCTCGAAGCGTACCCGGTAACCCACGGTCTTGCCCACGGGTTCGCCCAGGATGCTTGCCATTCGTTCAGCTATCTGACGGGCAGCAAGGCGGCGCGGTTCTAGCATCAGAATCTTTCCCTGTGGGGTGGCTCCGAGGAGGGTGAGTGGAAGCACGGTGGATTTTCCGGCTCCCGGCGGAGCAGTGACAACAAGGTTTGCCGACTCCTTCAGGGTGCTGTTGATGGCGTCGGCTATCTGGAAGGCAGGAAGATGACCTGCCTGCTGTTTGATTCTATCGTAATTCATACTGCAAAGATACACATTATTTTTGTGATGGGCAAATGATTAGAAAGGTAATGCATGAGAATGTCGAATCTTGTAGATTTTTTCCCTTATCTGGTTCCATTTGGCAAGGACCAGGTAACCAGATACGACTGCCAGATAGAGAAGCATTAACTGAAGGAGTGACAGATGAAGATGGTCTATGCTGGCGCCCGGCAACAGACTGGTAAGCCGGAAGGCGGTATGGGTGGCTTGGGTAATGCTGGCAAGTACTGCTGCTACAAGTTGCATCAGCCAGGTGCCGACGGAGGCAAGGTTGGAAATGTAGGTAAGCGGAGAAAGCAGCAGGAGTAGGGCACAAAGATAGAGGATGAGGGTGGCTGCCGGGATGGCGATGAAGCTGGTGAACAGGGAGTAGCAGGATATTCTGCCGAAATAATAGACGATGAGCGGAAGCGTACCTATCTGTGCCGCCAGGGATACGCTGAATAGTCCCCAGAGGCAACGGATGATCTTGCCGTGGGATTTGAGCAGGCCGAAGAGTGGGGGATAGAACATAAGGATGGAAGCCACGGCGAGAAAGGACATCTGGAAACTGATGTCGAAAAGATGGAAGGGATTCAGAAACAGCATGATGACATAGGCTAGCGCCAGGGTGTTGAGCGAAAGGTCTGGGCGCAGGGCTAGCAGGCAGAAACTGTAGATGCTGAGCATGGAGGCTGATCTGACGGCACTAGGGGGAAAGCCGATAAAGACGACATACGCCCATACGGCAACGAGGGACAAGGCAATGGTGGGTCTGGAACGGCGCTTTCCGCCCAGAAGAATCACGAAGAGCTGGAAGATAATGCCTATGTGCAAGCCGCTAACTGCCAGTACATGACTTGTGCCGGAGATGGAAAAGTTCTCCTTGGTTTCCCGGTCGAGTGAACCCTTATCGCCCATCGCCATCGCAGAAATCACGGCGAAATCCTGTCCGTCGATATGATAAGTATGCAGCTGCTGTTCCAGCTGCTGGCGGAAGGAACGGCTTGCCAGGATGGTGCGGTCGATGGGGGAGAGTGACTGGTAGGTCATGATGCTGCCAGGCGTTTTCGTCTTATCGATATGATGGGAGGTGATGAAACCGCCCAGACAGAACAGGCAGAGCGACAGAAGGAGGCTCTGAAGAAGGACCAACTGCTTGATTTTTCTGAAGAAGAGCCGGAAAAGCTGACGGTTTTCATTGAGTACATAGCAGCAGCCGGCTAAGGCTATGGCAATGATGGCTGCAATGAGCCAATAGCGCATGGAAAAGTAATCATAGCTGTATCTGGCTGTGATGATGCTGAGTGATAGTATGAGGCTGAAGAACATCAGCGGAGTGACTGGGAGTCTTTTATTTCTGTCCATTTTAGCCGTGTTTTCAGGTTCGTTTAAAAAAAGAGAAGCCCGACAAAAGGTTGGGATAGTCCAACTCTCTTATCGGGCTTCTCATATATATATATATAATAATGTATAAGCCTGCCTGGAAGCAGGAATACATCATTTCGGGAGATTTCTCTCTCTTGAGATTATTTGCCGAATCCGAAGATACGCTTGATGAATTTCTTCACAGGATTATCGTTCTTCTGTGGATTGACAACAGGAGCGTACTTGCGAGGACCTGAATTCTCAGTTCCCTTCTTCTGCTGGTTCTGCTGAGCGCCACCCTGCTTCTTCTGGGCTACGCCTCTGCCTCGGCCATTGCTTCCAGGACGAACATTGTTCTCATTGCCTGGGCGCTGGTTGCCGTTAGACTGCTGATTGCCCTGCTGGTTGCCGTTCTCGTTGTTGCGCTGCTTATTGTTGTTGCGCTGCTTATTGTTGCGGCGCTTGTTGTTATTGCGGTTCTTCTGCTCGCCGTTGTGCTGCTCAGCGTTTCTCTGTTCATTGTTCTTGAACTCGCGATTCTTCTGCTCGCCGTTCTCGCGATTCTTCTGTGAACCATTCTCGCCATTGTTCTGAGGAGTCTTTTCCTGACGCTCGTTTGGCTTGTTTGGCTTGCGCTTGTGTGAAGTCTGGTCGCGGTCTTTCTGTCTGCGGCTCTTGGCGCTGGTCTTGGTCTTGCCCTCGCCCTCGCCGTTGCTGTTATTGTTGCCGCCGCGGTTGCCGTTGCGGTTGTTTCCGCCCTGCTTCCCGCCCTTGCCCTTTCGACCATTGTTGCGTTTTGAAGGCTTGTTGAGCTTGATGTATTCAGGGCCTTCGCCGCAATCTTCCGGCAGAGGCATCTTCTCTACCACCTTCTCCAGGAACTTCTCAATCTGCTGGAACCAGTACTGGTCTTCCTCGTTGACGAAGGTGATGGCTCTACCATCGCGGTTGGCACGGGCTGTACGGCCGATGCGGTGAACATAATCCTCAGTATCGTGAGGAACGTCATAATTGATGACCATCTCGATATCATCAATATCGATTCCACGAGCCACGATATCCGTAGCAACCAGTACGTCGAACTGACCGCTCTTGAACTTGAACATCACATCATCGCGTTCTGCCTGCTCCAGGTCGGAGTGCATAGCACCGCAGTTGATGCCAATCTGCTGAAGGGCAGCAGCCAGCTGCTTCACCTTCATCTTGCTGCCGCTGAACACGATGACGCGCTTCATATCGCCAGCCTTGAAGATATCTTTGATGATGGTCATCTTCTGGGTCTCGTAACAAACGTAAGCCTCCTGCTTGATCTTCTCGGCAGGCTTGCTTACGGCAAGCTTGATCTCTACAGGATCCTTGAGCAGGGCCTTGGCAAGTTCCTCAATTTTCTCAGGCATGGTGGCAGAGAACATGATGGTCTGGCAGGTCTTTGGCAACTTGGAAGCGATGGTATTGATGTCTTCAGAGAAGCCCATATCGAGCATGCGGTCGGCCTCATCGAGAATGAAGAAGCTTACCTTGCTCAGATCTACATTACCCAGGGAAATGTGGGTGATGAGGCGACCTGGAGTAGCAATCACGACATCAGCACCCATGCGGAGGCTCTTCAGCTCCTGATCGTAGCGGTTGCCGTCGTTGCCGCCATAAACAGCCACGCTGCTCACATCCTGCAGGTAGTAGCCGAAGCCCTGCATGGCCTGGTCTATCTGCTGGGCCAACTCACGGGTTGGCGACATGATGACGCAGTTGATGGCGTCTTTCGGATAGCCGCCATCGTCAAGCTTGCTCAATACTGGGAGCAGATAGGCTGCTGTCTTACCCGTTCCGGTCTGTGCCACGCCCAATACGTCGTGACCTTCCAATATCTCAGGGATACATTTTTCCTGTACAGGGGTGCAAGTGTCGAAGCGCATGTCGTATAATGCGTCGAGCACGTTGTCATTCAAATCTAATTCGTCGAAATACATTCTTTTCCTTTTTTTTGTTGACCATTGAGCCGGATGGATCTTCATCCGTTCCAATGGTCAAGGTTCTTTGTTTCAATGTTTAATTACCTTGGTGCCTTGCGGTAGCAGAAGTAGGCAACGAAGGCGAAGATGATGTTCGGCAACCAAGCGGCAAGTGCCGGAGGGAAGTTTGCCTGGATGGCAAAGGTTGCCGATACGGTTTGCAGCATGATGTAGCCGAAGCTCAGTGCAAGACCGATTCCCAAGGATAGGCCCATTCCTCCCTTACGCTTGCGCGATGAAAGCGACACTCCGATGATGGTGAGGATGAAGGAGGCAAACGAGGCGGCGATGCGCTTGTGGTATTCTACCTGATACTGCACCACATTGCCCGAACCGCGGTTGATCTGCTTGGAAATATACTCCTTCAGTTCCGGACTGGTGAAGGTTTCCTGCTGACCCTTGGAATAAACCAGGTCGGTAGGCTCCATCGTAATCAGCGTATCCTTCTGTGCTCCGCTGGTGATGTGCTCCTTCATACCTTTCAGCTGGCGCACCTTCCAGTTGCTCAGCTTCCAGTGGTATTTGCTGTCGGAGATCGTATCATACTGAATCTCCATCGCCGTAAGGTGGCTTACGAGTTTCTTGTCCTGGAACTTGTCGAGACAGAATCCGTAACCCCGCTTCGAGTTGTTGTCGTAGTGCTGCATATAGGCAATTACGCCCTTATCTACCTGCAGCTGTACGTTTTCGGCAGAAGTATTCTTCTTCTTGTTCTTGTACATCGTCTCAAAGTTCTGGCGTACTACCGTGCCGTGTGGAATCACGTAGGCAGAGAGTACATAGCTCAAGGCTGAGAGCATGATGCAGGTGATGAGGTAAGGACGAAGGAGTCGCTTGAAGGAAACACCTGATGCCAGAATGGCGATGATTTCTGAGTTGCCTGCCAGCTTCGACGTGAAGAGGATGACCGCCACAAACACGAACAACGCACTGAAGAGGTTGGCGAAGTAAGGGATGAAGTTGGCATAATAATCGAAGATGATGGCCTTGGCCGGTGCATGATACTCCGTGAACTTCGCCAGGTTCTCATTGAAGTCGAACACGATGGAGATGGAGATGATCAGTGCAATCGAGAAGAAGTAGTAGCCTACGAACTTCTTGATAATGTACCAGTCTAACCGCTTGATGTATCTCAGTGGGTTGAGATACCTGAGCACCCTGAGGAATCGCAGCTTGTGCCCGATCCAGCCTAGAATGCGGGCTATGCGCTGCAGGATGGCAATGAGCCAGCCGAAGCGAGATTCGAAGGCTCTGCCCATCTTGAGCAGTCTGCGATGTTTTCTGATGTATTTATAATCTTTCATCATTTAATGTAAAATATGTATAGGAGCATCCTATAAAGTTCAATGCTCAACGCTCAAGCTAGATTCGACGGCCGAGCTGATCGATGATAGAGCGTTTCCACTCTACGAAATCGCCCTGCTCGATATGATGGCGCGCATCTGTAACGAGACGGAGATAGAACGACAGGTTGTGGATGCTGGCAATCTGCATGGCAAGGAGCTCCTGGGCCTTGAAGAGATGGTGCAGGTAGGCCTTGGTGGTTATCTGGTCGATGTCGCAGCCGTCTGGATCCACTGGACTGAAATCCATCTCCCACTTCTTGTTGCGCATGTTCATCGTACCATTATAGGTAAAGAGCATCGCATTGCGGCCGTTGCGGGTTGGCATTACGCAGTCGAACATATCAACACCGCGCTCGATGGCCTCGAGCAGGTTCTGGGGAGTTCCTACGCCCATCAGGTAGCGAGGCTTGTCCTTTGGAAGAATCTCATTCACCACCTCGATCATTTCGTACATCACCTCGGTAGGCTCGCCTACGGCAAGACCGCCGATGGCATTTCCGTCGGCTCCCTTATCGGCAATGTACTTGGCTGCTTCGCGGCGCAGCTCTGGGAAAGTACAGCCCTGGACGATAGGGAAGAGGCTTTGCTGATAACCGTAGAGAGGTTCTGTCTCGTCGAAGCGCTTGATGCAGCGGTCGAGCCAGCGCTGGGTCATCTCCAGACTCTTCTTCGCATACATGAAGTCGCTCTGTCCGGGAGGACACTCATCGAAAGCCATCATGATGTCGGCACCGATGATGCGCTCTGTATCCATCACGTTCTCTGGAGTGAAGAAGTGCTTGCTGCCATCGATGTGCGAACGAAACTCGCAGCCCTCTTCTCTGAGCTTGCGGATTCCGGTAAGCGAGAATACCTGGAAGCCGCCGCTGTCGGTGAGGATAGGACGGTCCCAGCCGTTGAACTTATGCAGTCCGCCTGCCGCCTTGATGACTTCGAGTCCCGGGCGCAGGTAGAGATGGTAGGTGTTTCCCAGGATGATCTGGGCCTTTACCTGCTGGCGCAATTCTTCGAAATGTACACCCTTTACGCTGCCCACAGTTCCCACAGGCATGAAGATCGGAGTCTTGATCTGTCCGTGGTCGGTGGTGATGATGCCGGTGCGAGCATCGCTTGCCTTATCTGTTACTTGTAGTTCAAATTTCATTTCTTTTCTTTTTTGTCATTTTCAGGAATGGTGAAGTCGATAGGGTGCTTTACCTTCTCGTCGGTGAGGGCAAACTCCCAGACATCTGCTACATCTTCTACGTAATGGAACTCTACGCCCTTGAGATACTTTTCTGGAATGTCGAGGATGTTCTTCTTGTTTTCCTTGCAGATCACGATGTCTGTAATGCCGGCACGCTTGGCTGCCAGGATCTTCTCCTTGATGCCTCCCACTGGGAGTACCTTGCCGCGAAGGGTTATCTCGCCGGTCATGGCTATGTTCTTGCGAACCTTGCGCTGGGTGATGGCCGAAGCGATACTGGTGGCAATGGTAATACCTGCCGAAGGACCGTCTTTTGGCGTTGCTCCTTCAGGTACGTGGATATGGATGTTCCAGTTTTCAAAGATGCGGTAATCCACGCCCAGCAGGTCGATATGCGCCTTGATGTATTCCAGGGCGATGACTGCCGATTCCTTCATCACATCTCCCAGATTACCGGTCAGGGTAAGCTTGCCCTGTCGTCCCTTGCTCAGAGAAGTTTCGATAAAGAGAATCTCTCCGCCCACAGAGGTCCATGCAAGTCCTGTTACTACTCCGGCATAATCGTTGCCCTGATAGATGTCGCGGGTGAATGGGGCGGTGCCGAGAATCTCCTTCAGGTCTGCTGCGGTGATGGATGGCTTCTCCAATTCCTTGGAATAGGCGAGCTTGTAGGCCATCTTGCGCAGTCCCTTGTTGATCTGTTTCTTGAGCTGGCGCACACCGCTTTCTCGGGTGTAGTGCTCGATGATGCCCTCGATGGCTGCCTTGTTGAAGCTTACCTTCGGGGTGAATTTGTCGAGACCTGTATTCTCCAATTCCTTCGGAATCAGGTGGCGCTTGGCAATCTCTATCTTCTCCTCCGTAATGTAGCCGCCTACTTCGATGAGCTCCATTCGGTCGAGCAAAGGACGTGGGATTGAGCTGATGTCATTGGCGGTTGCGATGAAGAGAACCTTAGAGAGATCGTAATCCACATCCAGGTAATTGTCGTGGAAGGTGTTGTTCTGCTCTGGGTCGAGTACTTCAAGCAAGGCTGATGCTGGATCACCCTGATGGTTGTTGGCTGAAACCTTGTCTATCTCGTCGAGGATGAAGACTGGGTTGCTGCTGCCTGCCTTGAGGATGTTCTTGACAATGCGGCCAGGCATGGCTCCGATATAAGTGCGGCGGTGACCGCGAATCTCGGCTTCATCGTGCAGACCGCCCAGAGACATTCTCACGTATTTGCGCTTCATGGCCTTGGCAATGCTCTTGCCCAGACTGGTCTTGCCGACTCCCGGAGGACCATAGAGGCAGAGAATCGGACTCTGCATTCCACCCTTCAGGGATCTTACGGCAAGATATTCCAGGATGCGTTCCTTTACTTTCTCCATGCCGTAGTGGTCCTGGTTGAGAATCTTCTGGGCATGAGACAGGCTGAGGTCATCCTCGGTGTATTCGCCCCAAGGCAAATCTACCAGCGTCTGCAGATAGTTGAGCTGGATAGGGTAGTCTGGGCTCTGAGGATGGATGTTGTCGAGTTTGGCCAACTCTTTCTGGAAAACCTTCTGGGTTGCCTCGTTCCATTTCTTGGTCTTGGCTTTTTCGAGCAGCTCCTTCTTTTCCGGACTGCTTTCGCCTTCGCCCAGCTCTTCCTTGATGTTCTTGATCTGCTGCTTCAGGTAATATTCCTTCTGCTGCTCGTCGAGATCAAACTGCGTCTTGTTCCTGATTTCATTTTGCAGGTAGAGCAGTTTCTGCTCCTTGTGCAAGGCCTTGAGTGCCTCTATCAGTCGCTCTGACAGCTTCTCCTGTTCCAGCATCTTGATCTTGTCTTCTGCCGTAAAAGGCAGGGAGGTGCAGATGAAGTTGCATTTCACGAAGCGATTGGTAATCTCATTGATCGCATAGACAGCCTCGTTGGGAATGTTCTCATTGTACTGAATGAATTTGATAGATTCCTCGAAGAAAGTTTGGGTCAATGCCTTGAACATAGGATCCTTGGCTTCCTTTTCGGTAGGCCAGGTCTCTGGCAGACTTTCTACATCTGCAAGATAGAATGGATCCTTATCTACTATCTTCTTCAGCTTGCATCGGCCTAAACCCTGCACGATGATGGTCTTCTGGTGCTCTTCGTTTGGCATGTTGATGACTCTCATCAGCTTGGCAAATGTTCCGGTTTCGTACAAGTCTTCCTGATTAGGTGAGTCTATGTCCGCATGCTTCTGGCAAAAGATGCAGAATACTGTTTCTGGATTTTGCTCCAGCATGTTTGCCAGCTCCTTGCTTTCCGCCCTGCCTATCAAGATAGGAGTAAGCACGGATGGAAAAACCACCAGGTCGCGAGTGCAGAGGGTAGGATAGATTCCTGCCTCCCTTTCTTGTATCAATACGGATGCATCGCCCTCAAAGTCGGCTATCATCTGGATTTGTGTATTCGAATTTCTGTTCATATTCTATTTGATAAACACTTTTTGGGGTGTATATGAATTTCTGTTCTATTTTGATAAACACTTTTTGGAGTGCATATTCTCTTGAATATATGCTTATAGGGTGCAAAGTTAGTGATTTTTGCCGAGAATCCCATCGTTTTTTCCGAAAATCACCTCTTTATTAGATATTATTATTAATATAAGCAAGAAGACTGTAATAAAATGCTGATTTTTGCGTTACTATCTTAAAAGTAAAACTATGACAGGATTTAAATTCAAACAATTTGAGATTCATCAGGAGCGTTGCGCCATGAAGGTGGGAACGGATGGTGTGCTGCTGGGAGCATGGGCACCTGGCGGTAAACGCATTTTGGATATCGGGTCGGGGACCGGACTCATTTCGCTGATGATGGCGCAGCGCTTCCCAGAGGCGCAGGTGCTGGGTATTGATATGGATGGAGAGGCTTGTGAGGAGGCTGCTGAGAATGTGGCTGCAAGTCCTTTTGCCGATCGTGTCGAAATAGAGTGCTGCCGATTGCAGGACTATCATTCTGAGGAGTCTTTTGATGCAATCGTAAGCAATCCTCCTTTCTTCTTGAATAGTCTAAAAAATCCAGGCAGTAAACGTACGATGGCCCGCCATACGGATAGTTTGCCTTTCAGGGATCTTTTCAGGGGTGCAAAAATGCTACTGAGTGATGATGGCGTTTTTTCCGTGATTGTTCCTTCAGAGGTTCTTGAGGTGGTTGTGTCGGAAGCTTGTATGCTAGGTTTTTATCTTATCCGGCAGTGTGGCGTTAAGACTGTAGAGCGCAAACAGCCGAAACGTTATCTTCTGTCATTTGCAAAACATCGGTATACTGGAATGGAAAATACTATAAAAACAATGACCGATTCCGAGGGGAACCGGTCAGAGTGGTATGCGAAAATTACGGAAGAATTCTATATTTGGTAAGGGCTAGAGATTCAGCTTTCTCTGTACGAGCTTGCTGATGGCTCCTACTCGTTTGCTTTGGCGCTGTATGTCTTTGTGAATGTCATCGCGTACAACATTGATGTCGTTGAAGAAATCGGCAAAGGCTGATTGGATGACGTTCGGCTTGCGCACACTCTTGTCTGCAAACGGATTTACAATCATCTTGATGCCTTTTTCTTCCATGTGCACATCTATGTCGGCGCCGGTCATCACAGGGTCGCCATCATAATGGATGACACCTGGCTTGCTGCGGGTGATGTGGAGCTTCTTGCAACGGAAAGACTTGATCTTCGAGTTTTTGTCGAGGGTTTTGTTGAACATATCGAAACTAACCTGTGAAGCTTCGATGACATCAAACGGTTCCATGATGACCACATCCATCAATCCATCGCTCATAGATGCCTGTGGGGCAATATAGGCGTTGTTGCCGTATTGGGAAGCGTTGGCACAGGAGATGAGAAACGCTTTATATTGTTTTGTTCCAGTCTCATCCTCCAGAGTATATGTTTCAGGCTCATATTTCAAGCCTTCTCTCAGAATGTTTTCTGCATAGCTGATCGGCCCACGCTTTCCGCTTTCTGCAAACTTCATGCTGACAAAGGCATCGAAGCCCATTCCGCAAGTGCAGAAGAATGGGTATTCGTTGATGACTCCGTAGTCAAGGTCGTGTATTTTGCATGCGTTGATGATTTCAATGCTTTTCTTCAGGTTCATTGGCAACAGCAGGTGGCGCGCCAGACCGTTTCCTGAGCCGCAAGGCAGAATACCTAATGCTGAGTCGGAATGGACGAGGGAACGGGCCACCTCGTTCACGGTACCATCGCCACCTACAGCAACCACAATGTCTGCATGGTTGTCTCTGGCTTCGGCTGCCAGTTCTGAGGCGTGTCCTGGTCTTTCAGTCATTTTTATCTCGTACTCGAACTGCTCCTTGTCCAAAGTAGAATCTATCAAACTGGGAACCGCTGCTTTGCTGCTGGTTCCAGAAATCGGGTTCATGATGAAAACTATCTTTTTTTTCATATCTTAGTCAAGAAATTGTTTTTTAAATTGCAAAAGTAATAAAAATCCCTAAAATGGCAAGAAATATCTACTAAAAAAAGCATAAAAGTAAACTTTCTTAGGAAAAAAGCGGTTTTATTAATCTTTTTTTGTATCTTTGCAGCCTGAAACTAGAAAATAAATTAAAATAGAAATAAAGTACACCTATTATGATGGGACAATTACAAGAAAGATACAAGAATTATCGTGTACCTCAGAAGTATATGGAAGCCGGTGTGTATCCATACTTCCGTGAGATTACAAGTAAGCAGATGACAGAGGTAACTGACATCGACGGTCACAAGATCCTGATGTTCGGTTCTAATGCTTACCAGGGTTTGACAAATGATCAGCGAGTTATCGATGCAGCTAAGGCTGCTCTTGACAAGTACGGCTCAGGCTGTGCTGGTAGCCGCTTCCTCAATGGTACACTCGATTTGCATGTGCAGCTCGAAAAAGAGCTTGCTGAGTTTATGGGCAAGGATGAGACATTGTGCTTCTCTACTGGTTTCTCTGTAAATCAGGGTGTGTTGGCATGTGTTGTAGGTCGTAATGACTATATCATCTGTGACGATCGTGACCACGCCAGTATCGTAGATGGCCGTCGTCTTTCATTCGCTACCCAGCTTCACTACAAACACAATGATATGGAAGATTTGGAGCGCGTGCTCTGTAAGCTTCCTGAGGATGCAATCAAGCTCATCGTTGTGGATGGTGTGTTCTCTATGGAGGGCGATTTGGCTAACTTGCCAGAGATCGTGAAGCTGAAGCATAAGTACAACTGCTCTATCATGGTAGATGAGGCTCATGGCCTTGGCGTGTTTGGTAAGCAGGGACGTGGTGTCTGCGATCATTTCGGTCTGACCGATGAGGTAGATCTCATCATGGGTACCTTCTCTAAGAGTCTGGCATCTATCGGTGGTTTCATCGCATCAGATAAGGATACTATCAATTTCCTCCGTCACAACTGCCGTACTTACATCTTCAGTGCATCCAACACTCCAGCAGCTACAGCAGCAGCGCTTGAGGCACTCCACATCATTCAGAATGAGCCAGAGCGTTTTGAGAATCTTTGGGATGTTACCAACTATGCTTTGAAGCGTTTCCGTGAGGAGGGTTTCGAGATTGGTGAGACTGAGAGTCCTATCATTCCTCTCTACGTTCGTGATGCAGAGAAGACATTCGTTGTTACCAAGCTGGCTTACGATGCAGGTGTGTTCATCAATCCTGTTATCCCACCAGCATGTGCTCCTCAGGACACATTGGTGCGTTTTGCTCTTATGGCTACTCATACAAGAGAGCAGGTAGAGAAGGCTGTTGAGATCTTGAAGAAGATTTTCGTAGAGGAAGGCATCATCAAGGCGTAATAGCAAAACAATGCGGTTGCTGAAAATTCATCAATCGCCATATATAATAAGGTATAAAGGGGCAATTTCTTCGGAAGTTGCTCTTTTTTTAGGAAAAAACTGAATAAATGCATATTTTTACAAAAAAAGTTGCTGAAAAATTTGGTGGAATAAGAAAAATGTTGTACCTTTGCACCCGCAATTCAGAAATGATGCTTACTGCAAAGAAGTAATTTCATTGTGAGAAGAAAGCGGGGTGTAGCGCAGCCCGGTAGCGCTCCTGTTTTGGGAACAGGTGGTCGCAGGTTCGAATCCTGTCGCCCCGACTTATCAAATCATTCTGAAAGTAAATTGCTCTAGTATAAGCGGGGTGTAGCGCAGCCCGGTAGCGCTCCTGTTTTGGGAACAGGTGGTCGCA
>ERZ772893.787-NODE-787-length-37484-cov-34.313286_pt1 | contig 37484 bp, 40 predicted proteins | sample MGYA00511482_ERZ772893 | MGnify/ENA primary metagenome ERZ772893 (study PRJEB29015, sample SAMEA2737687) | human gut metagenome | biome: human gut; feature: human-associated habitat; material: faeces | place: China | collected 2012 ... | reverse complement strand
CCATTGGACTTGTTGGTAGGGTGGTCAGGCGGTGCAGCCATGTGGAGAACCGGCTGTCGCCGCGGAAGCGGGGCAGGCCCCTCCATGCGGCCAGGAACGCCTCCTGCGCCGCGTCCTCCGCCAGCGCCGCATCGCCGCCGCACATACGCAGCGCCAGACGGTACACCGGCGCCTGATAGGTTTCCACCAGCTGACGGAAGGCATCGCTGTCCCCCTGTCCGGCCCGGCGGATCAGGTCCTTTTCCTCTATCATCGCAAATCCCTCTTGACCCCCGCCGACACGCGGTAGACATCCTCCAGTGTGTCCATGCGGACGATCTGCTCCTTATAATAATTGGCGTGGCTCACGCCCTTGAGATACCAGCAAAGCTGCTTGCGGGCCTCCAGCACGGCGATGTGCTCGCCCTTATCCGCGGCGGCCAGTTCCACCTGACGCACCGCCGTGGCCCACCGCTCCGCCAGCGGCGGCAGGGGTGGGATGGGCTCCCCCTCCAGCGCGGCCCGGGCCTGTTGGAACAGCCACGGGTTTCCGAAGCAGCCGCGGCCGATCATGGCCATGTCGGCACCGGTGAACTCCAGGATGCGGACGGCGTCCTCCGGTGCAAACACGTCGCCGTTGGCGATGACCGGCACGGAGACAGCCTGCTTCACCTCGCGGATGGTGGTCCAATCCGCCTGACCGGCGTACATCTGGGTGCGGGTGCGGCCATGGACAGCGATGGCGCTGACGCCCGCCTGCTCCAGCATTTTCGCCAGCTCCACGGCGTTGATGCTGCCCTTGTCCCAGCCGCGGCGCATCTTTACCGTCACCGGCACGGGGCTGGCCTTCACCACGGCCTCGGCGATGCGGGCGGCCTTCTCGGGGTCCTTCATCAGGGCGGAGCCGTCGCCGTTGGCCACCACCTTGCCCACAGGGCAGCCCATGTTGATGTCGATGACCGCCGCGCCGGACACCTCCGCCGCGATCTGAGCGGCCTCGGCCATGCAGCCAGCATCGCTGCCGAAGATCTGGGCGGCGGCAGGGCGCTCATTGTCCGCCAGCTTCAGAAGGCCGCGGCTCTTTTTATCCTGATAGCACAGGGCTTTGGCGCTGACCAGTTCGGTGCAGCTCATGTCAGCGCCCAGCTCGCGGCAGATCTGGCGGAAGGCCAGATCCGTGACGCCGGCCATGGGAGCCAGGTACAGTTTTCCGTTGACGGTAACGCTGCCGATCTTCATGGCGCACCTCCCTATGGCAGTTTGACAGGGTATTATAGCACAGAAAACCGCGGTTGACAATCCGGTTTGGACGGCAATGCGGCCCGGGGCAAAAAAATGCGAAAAAGGTGTTGACATCCGAAAACGTTCTTGCTATAATAATCACGCTTGAGTTCCAAGACGAAAGCGCACATGGCCAAGTAGTTCAGTTGGTTAGAACGCCAGCCTGTCACGCTGGAGGTCGAGGGTTCGAGCCCCTTCTTGGTCGCCACATTTGCTGCTGTAGCTCAGTAGGTAGAGCGCATCCTTGGTAAGGATGAGGTCGGCGGTTCGAATCCGCCCAGCAGCTCCAAAAAGTCCTGTTTTCGAGAGAAAACAGGACTTTTTCTTTACTTTTTGACCAATTTAATCTGTGGGTCAGGGTGGCAGCGCAGGCCGGAGGATGTTTTTCACTGCCCTCCGAAGATAGTGTGGCCTACACGGAGTTACTGTTTGATATTTGTCAGTAATTTGGCATCCACTATTACGCAGCAACAAAAAAGAGCGCTTTTTGTAGAGGCAGTGACTCTTGTCACTTGGACGAAACAACAGGAGGAGAACTCCTGTATTCCCCAGAACACCCTCTCCGCTTTCTCCGCCTGACCCACATTTTGCCCCCCACACGCGGGAAACATAGCCAAAACCTGCAGAGCCACCCGGCGGGAGCGTTGCTCTCCGCCCAGTGGCTCTATTTCTTCGTTTTGATACCTTTTTATTGTTTCCGGCAGCGCAAAATATGCGCCGATTTGCGTTGCCGCTTGGTGTCTGCCGGGTTAATAGAACGTCATTGTAAATCATCCCGAAATGTGTTATCTTCTTCACGGAAATATACGTGCGAAATTTTGCATTCTTCACGCGAAAGGGATTTTTTTATGCGCAAGATTCAATGCTGGTGCCGTACTAATGCTATGCTGGCCATTTCACTGCTGGCTGCGGCTGCAACGGCGTTCTTTGTCCCTCCCGACAGGGACTACTTAGGCTATTACGACCTCAAAACGCTTTCCTGTCTGTTTAGTGTTTTGGCGGTGGTAGGTGCTCTGCGAGACCTGCAGATCTTTTCTGCTCTTTCGCAGCGGATGGTACGCACCTTTTCCACGGTTCGGGGCGTATGTACCGCACTGGTGGTCATCACTATGTTCGGGTCTATGCTTCTGACCAATGATACCGCCTTGCTGACATTTCTGCCGCTTGGCTGGTTTGTTCTTTCCTCTACCGGTCAGGAAAAGCACGCCGCACTCCTGTTCATTCTGCAAAACTGCGCCGCCAATCTCTGCGGAATGATCACGCCCTTCGGAAATCCGCAGAATCTTTATCTTTTCAGCTATTACGATCTTTCCGCAAGGATGTTCTTTTCGGCAATGCTGCCGCCCTTCATTCTGTCTACCGTTCTCATTCTCTTGTGCTGCCTGGCATTTCCCAAAGACCGTCTTTCCGTGCCGGAAGTGCAGGTCACAGTAGACTCCCGCCTGGCTGCCGTCTATGGCGGACTGTTCTGTTTAGCCGTTGCCATGGTGCTGCGGCTGGTACCCTATGTTCTTGGCCTGACTGTCATTGTTCTGGCACTCTGGTTTCTGGATCGGCACGCATTGAAGACCGTAGACTGGGGACTGCTGGCTACCTTCGCCGCTTTCTTCACCTTTTCCGGCAATCTTGCCCGGATGGAATCGGTCCGGGCGCTGTTCGCCCGCCTTTTGTCCCACGGAACAATGCTGATCTCCGCGCTCACCTGCCAGATCATCAGCAATGTCCCTGCCGCCATTCTGCTCAGTCGCTTCACGCAGGATGCCCGCGCTCTTCTGGTTGGCGTCAATGTGGGCGGTGCAGGGACGCTGGTGGCTTCTCTTGCAAGCCTCATTACGTTTCGGGAATATACGCGCCGTGTTCCCAATGGCGGAAAGAGTTTTCTTCTCCTGTTTTCCGGGATCAGCTTTGCATTTCTGGCGATTCTTTTGACTGTCATGTCCATTCCGATGTAATAAGCTGTTTCCAACAGAATGCGCTTTGGGAAATCTTACGCTGCCTTTTATTGTTTCCAGCAGCGCAAAATGCACAAATTCTTTTCGCCCTGTGACACTCCCTGTCCGTGCGGTCTGCTATACTGCCTTTTACCACAACGGAGGAGGGCGTACAATGACAAAGGATTTCCTGTTACGGCTGACGGAGGAGCATTACGGCGCGGGGGTATTTCCCGTCTACGGGCGGCCGCTGGAGGAGCAGCGGCTGACGCGGGGCGGGCCGCTGCTGCCCATGTGGTACTGCACAGCGGCGCTGCGTCGAGCATTCGGCGGGGAAAACGTGCTGGTGTTGGGCTGCACCAACGATTCGCTGCTGGCGCACCTGCTGGGCGCGACGCCGGTAAACCCGCTGCCGCCCCACTACCATTGCCCCAACTGTCACCACCTGATCTTTGGTGCCCACGCGGACGACGGCTGGGACTTGCCCGACCTTGCCTGCCCCGAATGCGGCGCACCGATGGCGGCGGACGGTCACGATCTGCGAAGTCGGCCGCTGGTGGGTGAGAGCATCGTGTCCCTGCAAGTGCCGCAGGAGCGGTTTGCGCCGGTGTGCGCGTGGCTGCGGGACTACTGGGCGCAGCGGGACTGCCAAACCGATACCGAGCCGTACAGCGACGCGGAGGTCATGGGGCTGCGGCTCACGCTGCCGGAGGGCGTGCAGGGTGTGTTCGAGGTGCGCGTTCTGTACCCCACCGACCGGCTCGACCCGCTGCCGCCTGACGTGCCGCCGCTGCACACGGCATACCGGCGCATCAAGGGCATGGGGCTGCGGCTGGCCTCCAACGCATGGACGGGCGCGGAGCGGGACGCTGTAGAGCGAGGCCGCATGGCGTTTGAGGATGTTCTTACGCTCCGGGAGGACGTGTACGACCTGCTGCGGCAGCATACGTCGCCCAAGCAGCGGCGGGAAAGCGGTCTGCCGTGGGCGATCTCGGAGGACGTGCGCAAGGGCAAGTACGCCACGCAGGGGATGCCGAAGCCGGTCGAGAACTATCTGCGTAAGCAGCTGCGCATCCCGGCGCACTACATCGAGAGCATGAAGCACATCCAATATCTGCCGCGCAAGGGGGATTGCGTGGGGAGGATGATGTTCGAGGGGGAGAGGTGAATAGAGGGGGCAAAAGGGAGGGAGCTTGAAGCTCCCTCCCTTTTTCAACTTAAGGAAATTTGTTCAAAGTCTTGTTCCGTAATGAGAGACAATATATGCCGGTCAGTGACTTCGTGATCTACGCAAAACACTCGCTTGGCGTGATTCATAACTAAGTCATCGTAGAGATTCCGTACCAGGCAACCGTTTGAAAAGTTTTCATCTTTCGCCTGCACTTGCGTATTTAGAAAAGAGTGAATCTGCTGCAAAGCTGCTTCACTTAAGCTGTAGTCATTTTTGCGGCAGAGATTTTCTAAAATACCATATGGCTCATCGCCTGAGTAGTCCGGAAATTCAACAAACGTGTTAAAGCGTGATTTGAATCCCGGATTTGCTTCAAAGAAGTGCCTCATCGGCTCAGTATAGCCAGCAACAATGACAACCAGATCATCCCGGTAGTCTTTCATGCCCATAGGAATCACTATGATCGTTCTCCGTAATGCTGTAGGCTTCATCGATAAAGAGTACACCGCCTTTAGCGCGCTCAATGACCTTTTTTACTTTAAGCGCAGTTTGCCCCTGATAGCCTGCAATCAGATCCGTTCTTGACACCTCAATAAAATGCCCCTGTGAAAGAAGACCTATCTGCTTATAGATATGACCAACAATGTACGCTGGGCCAGCGCAACACCGCGAGAAAAGGCAGTCATCGAAGAGGTCGCCCGCGTAACCTATGAGAGAGACAGGGCGCCGCGGCTCGGACTGCCTCTGTCAGAAGTCCGCCCTTTCTTTGCGTCATAAACGCTTTGACCCACACAGGGAAATGCGCGAAGAGAACACATGGAGCAAAGAGTTTCCGACCTCATCCTTTTTGCGGTAAAAACGCCCGCAAAGCCTTATATACCAACGGCTGGAGGGCATTTTATCACTTGGTAAGGATGAGGTCGGCAGTTCGAATCTGCCCAGCAGCTCCAGAACAACACCTGAAATCTTCGGATTTCGGGTGTTTTCTTTTGCTTTTTGCAACTTTTGGAACAAATACGGTTTTGCGGATTTTCGTTGACCACATAAAATACCACAGACAGAACGAGGCGGAGTTCCTGACATAGCATCGGGAACTCCGCGTTTCTTCTTTGCGTGATTCATGCCGGGGCTTGGGGCTGCTGCCGCTGGGCGGCAATTTCTGCTTTCATTTGGACGATCAGTTCTGCCAGTTTCTGTTCGCATTCTTTCTCGCTGTGGGCGTAGACATTCCGCGCAAGGCGGTCGCCGTTGGGAAGTTTGGGAGAATACCGTCCTTCCCACAGGTTTTCATTGATCTGGCTGACGCAGCCGGTGCCGGGTTTACGGCGCTGCCCTTTGTGGGGCAGGAAGGTAGATGGAGCCGGTTTTCTTGGCGCTGTGTCTATATCTTGGAGGGATTCTGATTTGTCGATCCCTCGGTCGATTTTCGCAGCTGCGATTTTCCTCATCTAGTCTGTGACATGAGCGTAAACATTCAGAGTTGTTGCGGTGGAGACATGACCGATAATGGCGGAGAGAGTCTTGATGTCCATGCCGTGTTCCAGAGATGCGGTGGCGAAAGTGTGTCGCAGATCATGAAACCTGACGTGCTTGCAGTCTGCCCGTTCCAGTATGGTGGTCAGCCGCTTGCGGACAGCAGCGGGATCTCTGGGCGAGTCATTGTTCAGCGGGGAGGGGAACATCCATGCAGAGTTTATTTCGGTTTTGTAGTTGCTCAGCACCATCAGAACAGGGGGCGGGAGGATGACGCTCCGGTTGGACGTCTTTGTTTTCGGCTCGGACACTGCCAATTCTCCCTTGACCCGGTGTACCTGTCGCTTTACCTGAAGCTCTCCGGTATTGAAGCTTAGGTCGTCCCATTGGAGGGCGCAGATCTCACCACGGCGCAGGCCAGTGGACAGCTCCAGCAGGAGCAGCTCGAAGCAGCCGTCCTCTTTGGACTGGATGAGCAGCCGTTGGATCTCCTCCGGGGAGAGAACCTGCATTTCTCTGGCTTTTGCAGAGGGGAGGCGGCAGAAGTCGGAGGGATTTTTGGGGATGATCTTCTCGGAGACTGCCTTGTCCAGCGCCGCGTGGAAGGTGGTGTGGATGCCGCGGACGGTTTGGTCGGAAAGTCCTTTGCCATACTGTTCCTGCCGGAGCAGACGGCCATTTTGTTTGAGCCCGGTGTAGAACTGCTGGATGTCACCGGTGGTGAGTTTGTTCAGCGGAATAGGGCCCAAGTTCGGGATGATGTGCTGATAGATCCGCCGCTCATAGGACATCTGGGTGTTGGGGCGAAGATTTGGCTTTTTGTAGGTCTGATACCAAAAGTCCAGCCATTGGGCGGCTGTCATGATCTGCCGGGACGGTTGCGGCTCAGATCCTTTTTGTGCGGCAATCAAACTTTTGAGTTTTTTCTCACATTCGGCCTTTGTTTTTGCCAGCACATTTTTAGTTTTGGGCAGTCCTTTGTCATCATAACCGATGACCACTCGTCCTTCCCAGCGGCCATCGCTTCTCAGACGGATGGTGCCGCTGCCGTGTTTTCTCTGCTTTGCCAAGGTTTCATCTCCTCTCCAAGGTAATCGGTCAGGAAACCGCCCACGATCTCAGCGGCCCGCTTCTGCATATCGCCGGTGGTGTGCGTGTAGGTGTCCAGCGTGAAGCTGGCCTTTGTGTGACCAAGGATACCGGCCAGTGTCTTGGCATCCACACCGGAGGATAGGGCATGGGTGGCGAAGGTGTGGCGTAGATCGTGAAAGCGGATGTCCGGCAGTCCAGCTTCTTTCAGTAGTACTTTCAGGCGGTTGTATGCTGTACCGGGGGCGATAGGCTGCTCTGGATCAAAGGGATTAGGGAATATCCATTCGGTCGGCGCTGTTTTCTTTCGCTCCCGCAGGAGTTGTGCCGTGCTGGGCGGCAGGACGATCTTCCGTGTTCCTGCATAAGTCTTGGTATCGCCTGTGGTAAGCGGTTTGCCTTTTTCTTTGTGGAGGGTGCGCCGCACATGGAGCATTTCCTGCTCCGTATCAAAATCCTCCCACCGCAGTGCGCAGATCTCACCCCGCCGCAGACCTGTGGTCACCGCGGTATAGAAGAAATCATGCCAGAATTCATCCCTTTCAATGGCCGTCATGAAAGTGTCCAACTGTGCTTCGGTCAAAACTTTCATGGGAGCGCCAATAAATTTGGGCGGGTCAACTTCTGCGGCGGGATTGCTTGGGATCAGATTCTGCTCCATGGCCGTTTTCAGGGCGTGATGCAGTGTGGTATGAATGCCGTGGACTGTTCTGGCGGAAAGGCCAGGGGACTGTCCATCTCTGGGATGTGCCCGCCCGCTTTCTTGTAAGGTGCGGTAGAGCGACCGCAGGTCGGCGGCAGTGATTTTTGAGAGAGCTTTGTTTCCGAAATAGGGTTTGACATGGAGTTCCAGAGAGCGGCGATAGCCGTTCAGAGTGGTGGGACGAAGTGTGGCGGCCATATACTCGTCCAGCCATTTATCCAGCCAGACGGAGAGGGACATATTACTTTCTTCGGTCAGATCAACACCTTTATAGGCTTCGGTGAGCTGTCGCAGCTTGGCGGACAGCTCTCTTTGCGTTGGCGCGGAGATGTACCGGAAGATGGAGTCACCGTTGCTTTTGTGCCCCACCACAATACGGCCTTCCCAGCGGCCATCCTCCCGCTTACGCACCATGCCGTCACCGGACGGTCTTCGTTTTGCCATGGATTTTCACCTCCAATCGAATTTTGTTTTTGATCATGCGTCTGTATCGTCCTTATCATGAACCTGCGCTTTGCTGCAGGCCCGTTCCTCTTCCTCTCTGGCGAAGGAGTACACCGGTTCCTCTGCCAGTTCTCTGTGAATTCCGCAGGCGAGGCGGTAGCCACAGATGAAGCTGTGGAGGGTTGCGAGGCCCCGCAGGCTGTCCTCCATATCCACCAGCCGAAGCAGGAGTTTCCGGTCATCCTTCACCAGCCGGGAAGAGAGCTCTTTGTGAGTCCGGTCGACTTCATCGGACAGGTTCTGTATCGATCGGGGTTTGGTTTCGAACTGCCTTTGCAGTGCTTTCATGTAATCGTACATACTGTTTACCTCGCCTGCGGGAAGCGGTGCGGCTCTGCCACACACTGGTGCAGGACCGCTCCGCAGTTACCGCAGATCAGGAATTTGATGCGGTTGCCCAGCAGACCGTTCCGCTTGAAGGTCACCAGCGCATCGCTCTGCCAGCCGACCCGGATATCTTTGCCGCCGCAGTACTGACACTGCCTGACCGGAAGTTGATTCATCATAGTCGCTTCCTCCGTTTCTGTATTTTTGCAAACACACAATACCGGAAGAGCAGATGAATAGCCAATGAAAGAAGTGTCTGCTGCGAAAATTCTACGAAACCAACAATGCGGACGATTTGGGTTTTGCTCTGAGAATATTCTTATTGACTTCAGCAGCCCAAAATATGACGGTGCCGCACGGGTCTTACATAGACATGGTTGGCCCTTTGTACTCCTCGTACACATTGCCTTTCAGACCGTGGGCTTCACGCTTTTCCTGAAGCTGCTCCAACCGTTTGCGGTCGATTTGTATGCCGCCGGGGTTGGACTGCGGCAAGGAGTTCTCCTGGAAGATACTGCCCATGTGGTGGAGCAGACGGGTGACGCCCAGGAACACATTGGGAGGTCTGCCACTGTTCTGCTGTTGGAGAAGCGATTCGGCATAGGCATTACCCTGCACAGCGGATTTGGTTAACCAGTGGATGCCCATCGTTTTGTCGTACTCCACGCCCTGGCCCATGAGGTACAGCTTGCCCAGCATATACTGCGCATACTGATTTCCGTCCTGCGCCGCGCGGTCAAACCATTTTGCTGCTGCGGCGAGATTTTGCGCTACATTTTTTCCTCTGTAGTACTCCTTACCCAGACGGTAGGCGGCATAGCTGTTTCCACTTTGTGCAGCGGTTTTCAACCAGCGCATCCCTTGCTCAGGGTCACGCACCTCTACATCATTGGAGAGCAGCAATTTTCCGAGGGCGTACTGCGCATAGCTGTGTCCCTGCTCCGCCGCCTGCTGAAACCAGTACCGGGCATTAGTTGAGTTCGGTGTCAGCAGAGGACCATCCCGCCACAGCTTGCCCATGAGATACTGCGCGTGCTTGTCGCCGCTCCCGGCCAGTGCTTTCAGCTCAGAGACAGCGTCGCTGCGCTCCTCCAGAGTCAGGGTGTCATCACGGATGACGTCCCGCAGGTCCCAGTAGTCATAGGAGGCGTTGCGAAACTCCTCCGGTTCGCCCTCATGCTCCACGCCCTTGTCCTCAAAGAACAATTTGCACTGCCGGATATTTTCTGCTTCTTTTATCACAGCGTTTTTGATGGACCGGAATTCTTTCTGCTGTGACAGGGGCACACGCTTTAGTTCTTTGTCGTGGTAGTACGCATCCACCTTGCCCTGAAGGATCTGCCACTGCTCATAGCATTTGCGCACACTGGGAAGCCGCTCCATCTCATCCACGATCCTGTCCACCAGTTTCTTCTGCGGCTTCGGAAGATACCCGTAGGACTTCTTGCCCTTCACAGTTTCGAGCTGCAGAGCCAGTTCCAACATGAGCCGCTCCGCATCTGGATGATTGCAGATGCCTTCCTTCATGGATCGCACCATTTCTAGCATCGCCTTCCGTGCTTCGCGCACCAGTTCATCACGGGACACCGACTTCTGCTCATAGAGATGGAGCATCTCGTTCTGGAAGATGTGGTTGGTGAGCGTGGATTTGATTTGGCGGATACCATCTTTGGAGAGATATGCTTGTCCTGGTTTTGCAGACCACGCCATCATATGCACGTGGGGATGTTCGCCCTCGTCATGGAAGGCGGCATACCAACGGAAGTCGTTGGAGGGTATCTTCATCGCTGCGGCGATGTCGTTGCGGTGAGCGCGGAGCAGATCCCGCCATGCGGCGGCGTTGTCGAAGCCCAACCTTGCGGCATCTTTACGTTTGAGGGAGATGATGTGGGTCCAGACGTTTCCGGCGTAGTTCTCCAACTCGTTCATCGCTGCATCCAAATCGATCCCATCGCTGTCTCCGAACAGACCGTGTTCACCCAGACGTTCCGCGCGGGGACGGGTGGCGATGTACTTCATGTACCGTTCCGACTGCATCACCGAATCCCAATTGGATTCGAGAGCCAGCGTGATGAACGCAGAGGCGTTGGCCTTGGTGGGCTTGTCCATGTAGTCGCCGTACTCATACAATTCTTTGACCTCTGGGAAATCCTTCACCAGTTTTGTGATGAGCTGCTCTTGCTTTCGTGTGGGGGGGCGGTCATCCGGGATGATTTCCACCCGCTCACGGGTAGCGATGTACTTGAGGTAACCGGACGCACCGCCAGTACTCTTGATGTAGGGACTCTTGAGGATCAGCTTTGCCATTCGTCATCATCCCAATCCGTAGTTTCAACCCACAGCTGCGCACGCTTTTCCAGAGAGACGCGGCCATTGGTGGACTTCACATTTTTCACGCTCTGCGCACGGCGGCGTTTTAGATCGTCACGGTCGATCTGCATGGTATCCGCAATGATACCCATCAGCATGTCCAGTTCCACCGCATGGTTGAAGGACAGCGAGGAGAGATTTTTCTCCAGGATTTTAAGCCGTCCGTCCATAGCGGATGAGATCGCTCTGGGGAGCATGTCATTGCGGTTGGCGGAGAGCCAGTCCGCGTAGAAGCTGACGGCCTTGTCGATGAACTCATTCATACTGCGGCAGTTATCCGCTTCGTACCACTGCTCAATCTTCTGCCTGGTTTCCGACTCCGGCCGGTAGGTCAGGCGGTCTTTGTTTTCGCTCACAAATATCACTCCAATCTTCGTTAATGTCATATTAGATGCCGCTGGAAAGCCTGTGACCATCGGCGGTTTGGGGAAAGCAGACGCCAATCGTGAACAAATGCTCTGAAACAGACGTCAGAACACATGCACCTAAGAGGTGTCGCAACCCCCCCGTAAACTGCCCGCACTGCGGGCAGTTGTGGTTGCCCATAACGCCGGAAGTGGCGCCAGGGCTTTATCCCGCTTTTCCTTTCGTCCTCACAACCTCGTCCAAAAGGGGGCAAAACCGTCCCAACCCCCTCGTTGGGGCTGGGACTCCACCCAGCCCCGAAGGGGCGCACACAGCGGCACACAGGGGCAAACATGGGGTGCTCATGCGCTTTGCCCATCGCCCGCCGGGATGAACTCGATGCCCAGTTTCTCAGCTTTCGCCTTCGCTTTCTGCTGCATAGTAGCGAGCTCTGCTTTTTCAAATTGCCGGTCGTAGTATGCCTGCGTGATCTCATGCATTGAGACGAGGGTGTAGAGCAGGTTGCCGTTTTTCTTGATGCCGTTCTTTGTGATGATTTTAGTATGCTCCGTGATGATGAGACCACGTTCCTCCAGCAGTCGGACATAGCTTGCGACGGTGTTTCGGCAGTAGTGAAGATTTTTAGCCATAGTCGCAGTACTTGGATGACACTGGCCAGTCCTTCGGTCTGCATGACGCAGCAGGAAGATGTAGACAGCGATTGATCCACCGGGCAAATCGAAATCGAGAAGCTCGTTGGGGACGGGGAAGCAGTTTTTCACATGCTCCCAGCCAACGGGAGGTTTTGTTTTTCTCATGCGCGCTCACCGCCCTTCGCGTGCTCCTCCACCCACTGGATGAACTTTTCTTTCGGAACCACCATGCGACAGTTGATGTGCAGAGTGGGAAAATCTTTTTCGTGCATGAGTTCATATGCGCTGGACGGAGCGATACCGAGTGTTTTTGCAACAAGATCTGAGTTGAGGAACAGCGGCAGTTCATCGTAGCTTTTGTAGACAGATGATTTCATTTTTGATTTTCCTTTCTTTTTTGTTCTGATTTTGATTGTCCGCACACCGTACACCTTCCTGCCCCAGACTTTCTGCGGCGTTGTCCCGTGTTGGCACGCTCCCCTTTGCGGATCTTGGCGCTGCTTCCCTCACGGTGTATGCACTCCGGCTGCGGGTATTCAGTTGTCGAGGTGTCATGAAACTTTTCACTTTCGCTGTGTTCACCTTTATGTTAGAATAATTTCAAGGCGGCTTACATCAGGAAGTGATCTTTGAGGAGGTATCGGCATGGCTTCGGAATTGTACTTGATGGAGGTGGGCGATGGACGCTGTTCCATCCTGCTTTGTGATGATGGGTCAATCACGCAGATGCCCGCGCTGACTCCCGCGGAGACCTTGATCGCCTTTTCTGAACTGGACTATACGGACTACCGCAAAGCGGTGCGGTGGCTGCGGAACGAGCATCCTCTGTTTGAGGAGCGGATCGACATTCCTGTGAGCGACTTAGAGGACTTTGCCGCGGAGGCCATTTTGCTGACTCCGGATCTGTGTGAGATCGATCCTGTGAGCGGATTTGTTGTGACGGACATTCTGCACCGGACTTTGCAGGCAGAGGATGACGGCACGGCGATGTTTCTGCTGGCTGCTGGACAGGAGATCCTGCGGGTGATGGAAGAACCCCTCCGTGTACAGAACTACCTTCGGAATATCATGGAGGTCACCTTTGACGGCACGGCTGGATTGACACCGGCGGAGCAGTATGAAAACCTGTGGGCGACTTACGCCGACATCGCGCGGATCTGCGATCCGGCGAAGCTGCCGCAGTTGGAAAAACCACGGTCGTTCCAGCTTCGCAGTCTGATGGAGCTGCGGATGCTGGTGCTGGCGCTCTACTTCGAGCAGGACAATCAGCGGGTCTGCCGATGTGACTACTGCTGGGGCTATTTCATCCCGAAAACGAAAAAGGCCACCCGGTACTGTGACCGGGTGACCGATGGACAGAGCTGCAAACAGCGTGGCGCAAATTTGGCAAGGCTGGATAAGACCTCGGAGGATGAGGCACTTCTGGTTTGTAAAAAGCTGCGGGACAGAATGTATTCCCGCCTGCTGCGCTGGATCGACGCGGCACCTTCTGACCGTTCCAACCTGATGCACATGGACTACGAGCAGTACGACCAGTGGAGTGAGAATGCTCGGCTGGCACGGGAGGAATATGTTCAGGGGAAATTGACCGCAGAGGAATTCCTGCGAAAGATCGACACCACCCATGAGCTGACAAGTTACGAGGTGGACAAGATCGACCTGCCCGATGAGCCGAGCAGGTGGCAGCGACTTATTGCAAAGGACTTTACTTTTGACCCGGAGCGGTATTATCCGGAATCTTATGCGCATCTGAACCTGAACGATGAAGGTCCCCAGTGGAAGATCTTTTCGGCAGAGGAGCTGCGCCGCCGTGACCAACAGGGACACCAGAGCCTAAAAGAGAAATACGGGAAATGAAAAAACACTCGGGATCGGTTTGCGAGAACTGATCCTGAGTGTTTCTATTGATTACAGCAGCGCAGGATGTGAGGATTGTGAATGTACTCACTCAGTTTTGAGTTCCTCATGCTTCCCTCGTCGGAGAGGGAAGCCATACCATGTTCTGGAACAAATTAGTCATTGACTGGCTGGGCAGGTCCTGACAAAAATACGGGGTGGAGCATTGCTCCACCCCGCTTCGGAAGTCATTGCTTACTTCGGTGAAAGTTTTACCTGTATCCATTGCTCGCTTGTGTAATCTCTTGTGGTTGCTGTGAAATGATAAGAAGGCAAGCTCTTTTTGCAAATATTTAGTTTCCACCGTTGTTCCTATGGTGTCCCATGAACATTGCTCTCATTAAGAGCCCTGAAGTTTGATTTCAATAATTTCTTTTTGCGTCTCCTTATCTGTTGCGATTTTGAAATCATCATCGAGTGTAATAGAAAAATCGAAGCTCTTGTCTTCGGTAGTAACCGAGCCTGTCCCATTTTCTATTGCTTCCGCATCTCCTTGTTGAAGCTTCAGCGTTGCAGAAAACCACCCTCGCAGCGTGATTTTTCCTTTTTCTACTTTCCAATCAGACAGTACCATCTTCGGAAAATCCAGGAGTTCTACATGATCTGCCAAAGGATCAAAGCACTCTGATTTGTGTTTTTCTGCATACTCAAAAACGGCATTTTCTTGTGTCTGAGGGAATTCCTCTATCTGAGAAATACAGGAGATGCAAATATCAGAGACTTGTTTTAGTAGTAAGTAGGCAGATTTGAAAATAGCTTGCCACTCTTCATCCAATGGGCTGATTATTTCATGGAACAAAGCATTTCTCAATGCATATACATAGTCAGCAAACCACTCCACGGCCTTCGTTGCCATTAGCGGTGCATATTCACCTCTACGTATTGCATAGATGTTTTCCCGAGCTAAACGCCCAAAACCATTGAAGGGAACTTGATAGATGATCGCATAAGAGTTCGATGCTGCCAGCGGGTCTACTTCGTGAGGATATCTGTAGTTGTACTCAAATCGGAGTCGGAGTGCCGTGTCCAATCGCAAACAGGCATCTTTGATTTTTCCGGTTACGGTTTGATTGAAACCTTTCTTCGGAAGTGTTATATCAATATAATTTCGAAGCTTTTCCGAAATCTCTCTCATCACGGCATCATAAAAATCATGCACAAATTGGGCTTCATTAATAATGAGATTTTGATAACGATGCTTCTCCACAACTGCACGGATGATCGGCCGCAGATCAATTTCTTTTTTGATGCTCTCGTTATACTTTGTTGCGCGGAACTGACCGGATATGCCCAAGTAGAATTTTAGAATGTGCTTATCAACAATATGTAAATTTGCTTGATACCTTTCCTTCAAGTTTCCATCCTTATCCAAATCAATCGTCTTTTCCTCATAAGAGAACTCACGATTGATTTGGAAAAAAGTCTGAAAGAAATACTGAGGAAAAACATCCATTACTTTTCGCATACTGATGGGGTACATCGCAAAGAGTTCTTGGGCAAAATCATCCGCATTGACATTCTTTTGCACGATGGGCATTATGCCTTCTTTGTAAGCGTTCAAGAAGGGTTTGTCTCCTCGGGGCATGCCATCTTCAGTAAAAACGTCGACATCAGGATTCAATTCTCTCAATACGGCAATAAACGTAAACCATGTTTTGATGAAAAGTGTAACAAAATCAGACTCGGTGATTGCTTTCCATTGCTCGTGTTTTCTTTCTACCTGCATACTGTTATTCCACCTTGTCTTTCAGCCATGCCAGCGCAGCATCTTCTCCTTGCTCAATGGCCATTTCAACGGTTCGGATTACAATCGCTAAAATGTGCTCAGACTTTTCTCGCAGATTAAACGACGAAGCAACTTTTTGGTCAATAAGTGTTTGCACACTATCGTTGATATAGGGGACAAGTACTTCTCGTAATGTTTCCTGATTAAGTCTTTGCTGGACAGATCCTCTTGCCAATCTTGTAATTAGGCTTTTTATGATTGGATTATTGAAATATAACGCATAAACATTTGGCATATATGCTTCTGGAAGATGAAAACAAAGGATATTATCAGAGCAAAGTGCACCACTTAAAGTTTCATCAACCACACCAAATTTTCCTATTGTACCTACGCGGCCAGTCAAGATATCGCCCGAAGAAACAAACTTAGAGAAACCAGTTGGATCAATGAAAATGCTATTGTCACTTTCAATGTACCCGTTCGAAATGTCGGTTCCTCGTATATAGTTTCTCAAGTTTGGCAAGGCATCTTTGTCGAGGTATTCTTCTGCATATTCTCCAGTAAAGATATACTTTGCAATGACCCCAAGGGGTTTTATATTAGGGTCATAGTTAATCAATGCCGTTTCGAGTTTTCTATATTGGGGTTGGTAGTACTCCGCATCCAATCTTCCGGTGGCTTTAAAAGACTGAAGTAATGTTTCTGTGGAAGTAATTAGATCACATTTTTCCGCTTTAGATATTCCCAGATGCGTTTCAAGCAATTCCTGCGCTTCGGAATATGTTTGGATAGAGTGTTCTTTAATCCTATATGCCAAATCAATCTGCTGCTTTATAGCTTTACCTAAGGTGTCAGTAAAATGCGGAACGATGATTTGGTCGGTATCTTCTAAAATCAACCCCATTTGTACTGCGCCGCGAGTATATCTTTTAATTTGCGCTTGACCATACTTGCCTTTAAGGAAAGCTGCAATAACAGCTTCGGTATCGCTTTTCTTTGGGCGAAGAATTGCCAGTTTGCAACTGCAGGTCGCATCTTTGTTACTATAGACTAAAGAAAGCGCCCCGATAGTCCCCACAATAGACAGCAAAACATCTCCTTGCTTTAAGTGAGAGCGTTTCATAACCGGACGATTGAAGGTAATCTCATCTATGCAAATTGGATTGCTATTTTCAATGAAAAAAGCGCCTGCATCTTGCCCTCTGTAGTAAGGGATTCCTTCATCCGAAAATTGTTCGCTAATTCCCATGTGGTTTCCATCGGATACATCAACATACGCTGTTAACGGTTTGTGTGCAAGAGAGGAAAGCATATTATATATTTCGACATAATTTTTAGAGTAGAACTCGGAATCAATGCGAAGAGTTCTTTCCAGTTCCGATTTGCATACCTCTTTACATTCCAGCCCATCCATCAAAGCCTTGTACCTGGCTTCATTGAAAGGTTCAACGGATGGGCTTATCGAAAAAAACTTAGACCTTCCTTCTTTGCAAACTCAATAAATGCTTCTGCAATGCCGTCCGGAGTCAATCCGTCGTGACTATACAAGTCATGGTCAACAATCAAATGCCCATGATGATCAAGTACATTTTCTCCGGTAACAGGGTCTTTCACATAGATCTTATCGCCGGAGTTGTCTTTGCTCTGCTTCTGCATGGTAGCAAAGAAGATCGGGTAATCTTCCTTCTTCGGACACAGTTCATCATCCCACTTCTGAACAAACAGAACTGAGGTTTTGGTTCCGGTATGAGGTTTGAACACATTGCCATGTAAGCCTACAACGGCAAGGATACGGCAACGCTCAGCAATAAATTCACGGATGTACTTATCGCTGGAGTTGTTGAAGCGGCCCTGCGGCAAGACGATAGCCATACGACCGCCGGGTTTGAGGAAGTTCAGGTTGCGCTCGATAAACAGCACATCACGGCCAACCTTGTTTTGCCATTTACCAGCACTGTTTTTGCCAAGCTCATAATGAGAAATTATTGTGTTTTCCTTGATATCGCCAGCAAACGGAGGATTTGCCATCACGAGGTCAAACTGGAACTGGCTATAATCCTTCACACCAGCAGGTTGCAGCTTCTTCAGTTTCTTAAAGCCCTCGTTATAGGTATCGATCCAGTCTTCCTGTTTAGTAGTTTCGCCCCAACGGGAATAGTCCAGTGTGTTCAGGTGAAGCACATTGGTCTGACCGTCACCGGCGATTAGGTTCAGTGTGCGAGCAACACGAACGGTCTTTTCATCAAAATCAATGGCAAAGACATTGTCTCTGACAAAATTGGTTTCCTCAGGAATGCGCTCTGCAGCAGTGAATCCATCACCTTCGGGAAGTCCTTTTTCTCTGCGGATATCTTTCCAAACCTTGAAAATACTATGGACTGTAAAGCCAGAGCTGCCGCAGGCGGTGTCGATGATTTTGTCCTTGGTAGTGGGATTCATCATCTTGACGCACATATCAATGACATATCGAGGAGTAAAATACTGACCCTTTTCACCCTTCTGCGCTTTGCTCATCAGATATTCAAACGCATCATCCACAACATCAAGATTGTTATTGAAGAGCTTAATGTCCTGCAGAGAAGCTACGCAGACTGCGAGATGAGAAGGGGAAAGTAGGATTTTGCTTTCGTCGGTGAAGATGCCTTCCCATTTCTTTTTAGCGTCATCAAACAGACCCTGAATTTTTTCCTTCAGTTCATAGTCAGTATTTCCGTTGTTGCGGAACTGCAGATAAGCGGTGGGGTCATTGGCACAGATCAGCTCATCATACAGTTTAGCGAAAATCAGTTTAAAGATTTCTTCAAAGGAATCTACACCAGCACTGGCCAGAACTTCATCTTCCATCTCTTTAATCAGGGAACGAAGGGACTTCTTCTGGGTGCTGATTTTATCTTTACGCTTCAGATCTTCATAGGTAAACTTTTCGTTGATGATATCAGAAAGCTTCTGCGTAGCTTTGGGAATGTCACTGATTTCCTCAAAGAAATTGGGATCTTTTCGATTGTAGCAGGAAATTTGTTCGCCGTTTGTCCAAACGCCAATAGGTGCACCGGTGGCATTACAGTAGGATTTCAGCTGCTCCTTGCCATCAGTAAGTTTCGGCTTTTTCAACTCAACGATGATATACGGCACCATAGGACGATTTTTGTCCATAATGGCGATATCTGCTCGCTTTACCTCACGGCCAAAGTGAATTGGAGTTTCCAACTGAATGCGGCTGGCGGCATATCCGTATTCGTTCATCAGCTTGTAAATATAGAGCTGACGAACAGCTTCTTCGGGAGTAAGCTTGATTTCTTTGTCACGGATTGCGCAAGTAATATAAGGCACCTTGCTACCACGGACAGCCTTCATGAAAATGCGAGCACTCACCGCAGATTTGGCTTCAACAGAGAATAGCGTATCATCATATGTAGTATTTTTGAAAAGTTCATTCAATGTCATTTGTTGTTCCTCCTGATGCGGAAATGCCCGCATAAATAAGTTGCTCGATTTGTGTAATTTGTTCTTCTGATGGATCAACTGCAATTAGTTGTCTTATCAGACCCCATAGTTTCGGGTTCTTACTGAGTTCTGCGTTTATGTCTGGTGGCGATGTCCCTTTGGCTTTTGCGAAAAGGACCAACATTTTTTCACGCAGTTCAGGAGGTGGCTGGAGTTGTTCTATTAGTCTTAGTAGCAACTCTTCAGAAGGGAAGATCATTCCGCTTTCAATCGAGCTGAGAGAAGCGTTTGTGATATCTACAGCCAGTGCTAACTGCCGCTGAGAAAGATGCGGTTGTTTCTTTTCTCTCGATTGCTTGATCCATTTGCCAAGTTTCTTCTTGTCAGCAGCTGAAACGGCCATTGACTTTCCTCTCCTTCTTGTTGTTAGCTGTTAACTAACAGCTAACAACAAGATAGCATATTTACTCAAAGATGTCAATGTTGAGAACTGCTGCAAACTCTCACTTAGAATTACATTTGCTCAGAAGAAACGTAACCGTCAAAGCTGAGCCCGACTTGAAAGGCACTCTCCAATATGAAACAATACTCTCATATAGTAGCGGATAGTATATGCGACTATCATATAGTCGGTGGTAGTCTCACGCATCCGGCACATATGGGGGTATTTTTCATGGGCAGTGAATTACAGACAATGAATGGTCAGAATAAGCTGGCACTCTGGGCAGAGCGTGTATCGGCCTGCCGGAGCAGTGATCTGAGCGTACGAGACTGGTGCAAAGAAAATGATATCAGTGAGCCAACCTATTACCGGTGGCAGAAAAAGCTTTACGGAATCGCAAAAGCGCAGCAGGAACAGCCCCGCTTTGCAGAGATAACACCCACGCAGATAACTTCCAGCCCGGCAGCGGTTACTGTGCGGTTCGTCGGAGCGGAAATCGATATTCAAAACGGTGCAGATGAGGAGACCGTGGGCATGGTGCTGCGGCTGCTGAAGTCATGCTGAACGATTTTAGCGGAGCTGAAAGGGTGTTCTTAGCGACTGGTTTTACCGATTTACGCAGAGAAATTGACGGCCTGGCTGCCATTGTTCAGCAGCAGTTTGAACTGGATCCCTTTACCAACACCCTGTTTCTTTTCTGTGGCAGACGCTGGGGCCGAATCAAGGCGCTGTACTGGGAGGGTGACGGATTTGTGCTGCTTTACAAACGGCTGGAGTCCGGTTCCTTCCAATGGCCACGATCTGAAACGGAAGCCAGAGCACTCACGGCCCAGCAATACCGCTGGCTGATGGAGGGGTTGAGTATTGACCAGCCTAAGGCACATAAGGCCGTAAATGCTTTGGAAATAGTTTGAAAAAGGATAAGTTTTTTTGTACTTTTATGTAGAAATATGGTATACTGACAACAATGAGTAAAGCAACTTGCAGGGAGGGATTGCCGTGGCAGACCACAACCACATCGACTCCCAGATGAAGGCCGAACCGTGGCAGTTCATCCTTGCAGAGTATATTCGTGAGGGAGAGCCGGCACGCATCGAAAAAAGCTATCTCTAACAGGCCGCCATCGGCTTGCAGGCGGTGGACGGGCTAAAGACCTCCGATTATCTGCTACAAACGGATGTATAACCGCACATAACGGTTGCAATTGTGCAGAAAAATCTTGCTGTGACGAGACAGATGAATTGAGGAGGTGTGACAACAAAATGGACAAGAAATCCAGAAAAAAAGAATTGGCGCTTCGCAGTTCTGCCGCAGAATATCTGACCTTTGTGGCCTCCACCGGCGACAGTGACGAAAGTTTTGAGATGCGTTATGAGGATGAGAATATCTGGCTGACGCAGAAGATGATGGCGGTGCTTTACGATGTTGACATTCGCACAATTAATGAGCACATTAAGAAAATATATGATGACCACGAACTGTCGGAGGAGGCAACTATCCGGAATTTCCGGATAGTTCAAACCGAGGGGGGACGACAGGTCAACAGAGAACTGAAGCATTACACGCTTCAAATGATCATCGCTGTTGGATTTAAGGTCAACAATCCCCGTGCGGTGTAGTTTCGCAAATGGGCGGGGCAGATCGTGAAAGACCATACCAACCAAGGCTGGATCATGGATAAGGAACGCCTGAAAAAAGGACATATGTTCACAGATGAATACTTTGAGCATCAGCTCCAGTACATCCGTGAAATCCGGCTGTCTGAGCGGAAATTCGATCAAAAGGTCACGGACCTCTACGCTTACAGCTTTCGACTACGACAAGGATGCAAGAACCACTCGTCTGTTTTTCCAGGCCGTGCAGAACAAGCTGCATTATGCCGTTCATCGCCACACAGCGGCAGAGCTGATCGTGGAGCGGGCTGATGCGGCGAAAGAACACATGGGGCTGGCAACCTGGGAAAATGCACCAGACGGAAAAATCGTAAAGGCTGATGTGACCGTAGCCAAGAACTATTTGAGCGAAAAGGAAATGTCATATCTGGAACGGACCGTGTCTCTCTATTTGGACTATGCCGAGCTTCAGGCTGAACGCAAAATTCCTATGAGTATGGAGGATTGGGCGAAGCGTCTGGACGGGCTCTTGGAGTTTAACGGAAACGAACTGCTGACGGGACCCGGTAAAATCAGCGCGGAGCAGGCAAAGCTTAATGCCGAAACAGAGTTTGAGAAATATCGAATTATTCAGGATCGACTCTACGAGAGCGACTTTGATCGTTTCCTCATGTTGGAGCAGTCGGCGGAGAATTCTGTGATGGAGAACTAACTCTTATTGATTACAGCGGCCCAAAATATGAATGGGCTATTACGCCTGTTTTGGCAAAGAGGTTGGTATCAAATTGTGATACCAACCTCCTGATGACTATATCGACTTTCGAAGAAGTTGCGGTGTTATCTGCGGTACAGAGTCGATGTGATTTGCGCAGGCGCTGTCTGCACAAATCGCTGGTTGACCACAGTTTCACCACAGGCAGGTGTGGAAACAACGGAGACTGCGCTCTGCGAAAGTTCTGGAAAGAACGTTATTCGGAACAAAAACGACTAAAAACAAGTAGAAATTGTTATAAAAATCATTAAAAATCTCTTGGTAAGGATGAGGTCGGCAGTTCGAATCTGCCCAGCAGCTCCAAAAAGCATCGAAAACTTCGGTTTTCGGTGCTTTTTTCTGCATCAGCAAAAACACGCTCTATGGTCTCTTTTCTCACGGCGCAGAGTTCCTTGTCATTTCCGCTGTCGAGTATAGCGCTGGTGGCGGCGATAAAAACGGCTGACCTCCTGCGGACGCTTGCGCATCTTTCCGGCGGCTGGTACAATAGGGGCAGAGAGTGAGGTGCATGAATATGAAGCTCTATTTCAAGCAGCGGATGTTTTCGTGGTTCGACAGCTACGACATTTACCATATGGACGAGAGCGGTGCGGTGGCTTTCACAGTGGAGGGCAAGCTGTCGTGGGGACACTGTCTGCATATCCTCGACCCTATGGGGCAGCACATCGCCACAGTACAGCAGCAGGTGTTCACCTTCCTTCCCAAGTTTGACCTGTACATTGGGGAGCAGTGCGTGGGCACCATCCGCAAAGAGTTCACGTTCCTGCGGCCGTCGTTCACGCTGGACTTCAACGGCTGGCGTGTGGAGGGCAGCTTCATGGAGTGGGACTACACCATCGTGGACGCAGTGGGGCAGCAGATAGCCTCGGTATCCAAGGAGCTGTTCCACTGGACGGACACCTACGTCATCGACGTGGCGGAGAAGGAAAACGCCCTGTACGCGCTGATGGTGGTGCTTGCCATCGATGCGGAGAAATGCTCGCGGAACTGAGGAGAGGCTGGGCAGCGCTTGTTTATTCCGATGGTTTCTCTGTATTGTTCGTTCTGTGCATTAACCTAAATAATTTCAGGAAAAACAGGAAACGGTGCGAGCTTCATCACGCCGGAAGAATTCCAGCAGCGGTTAAGTGAATTACAAAGAGCAGGGAGCCGGTCGAATGACCGGCTCCCTGCTCTTTGTCTGCACCGACGCAGGTTTTGCATCGGTTAACTGCCGCAGAGGGCGGGAACAGTGTTTATTTTGTGCCCGCCATAAATTTAGCAAAAATTAAGTAAATTATGATTGAATCAAGCTGCATGTTTTGTTAAAATAGCACTGACGGGGAGACCCGAATACAAAATTGGAGGAAATCAAGATGAAGAAGTTCCTTGCAGCGGTCATGGCGGCCGTCATGCTGCTGTCACTGGCAGCCTGCGGTCAGAAGCCGGCCGCCTCTGACGGGGAGAACGAGAAGGTGAAGATCACCGTCTGGTTTTCCAGCGATGCTATGGCTGTGAAGGAGGAGGCTGTGGCCCAGTTCAACGCCGCGCATGATGACATTGAGGTGGTGGCCAGCTTCCAGAGCACCGACGGCCTGAAGGATGCCCTGAAGGTGGCGGCGTCCTCTGACACCATGCCCACCTGCTGGCGCACCTACGGCGGCTCCATCGGCGGGTACTTTGTGGACAACGACCTGTGCTACGACCTGACCGACTACGCCGCAGCCAACGGCTGGGACAGCCATTTCACCAGCTCCGCCCTGAACCTCTGCCGCTACGACGGCAAGCTGTTCGGCTATCCCAACAGCTATAACGTCATCTCCATGTGGTATAGCAAGCCGATCTTTGAGCAGAACGGCATCGAGATCCCCACCACGTTTGAGGAGTTTGAAGCCGCCTGCGACAAGCTGGTGGCCAACGGCGTGACCCCCATCTCCACCGCCGCCCTGTACGGCTGGCACACCATGCGTCTGGTGGAGCTGCTGGTGGAGTACTACGCCGGTGCAGAGCTGCATGACCAGCTCAACGCCATGCAGGCCAGCTGGGACTGCCCCGAGGTCATCCAGGCCCTTACCAAGTATCAGGAGTGGAGTCAGAAGGGCTACTTCCCCGAGGGCTTCCTGACAGCCGATCCCGACACCACCCGCTACTCCGTGTTCAGCGGCAAGGCCGCCATGGACATTGACGGTCAGTGGTTCGACAGCTACATCATCGACGACGGCATGAACATGGACGACTTCGGCACCTTTGCATTCCCCGAGGCGCGTCTGTCCTCCTTCGTGGAGATGTTCCAGTTCGACAAGAACATCTCCGAGGCAGAGCTGAAGGCCGTCATGGAGTTCCTGGACTTCTACATGGGCGATGAGTTCGTGAACGAGCACAGCTCCGGCTACAATATGCCGCTGCCCGTGCAGGGCTCCAAGGCTCCCGCGGATCAGGTCCACATCGACGGCATCTTCGCTGTCAGCGATGAGGTGGGTTCCTTCACCGTCACCGATGAGGCCCTGCCTTCCGAAGTGATCGACACGCTGTTCAACGCGCAGTCCGCCATCGCCAACAACGAGATGACGCCGGCGGAAGGCGCCGCGGCCATTCAGGCCTCCATCGAGGCCTATCAGGCATCCTGAACATAACTGATGAAAGGGCCGGGCCTCTGCGGAGCGTCTCCGCGGATGTCCGGCCCTTCACCGGGAGGGACTATCATGAGTAAAGAACAAATCAAAGCAGCCCGACGAAACCAGGCGGGGAATTACGCCTTTCTGGCACCCGCCGCTATCATCTATCTGTCCGTTATTGTCATCCCCCTGATCTATTCTATCTACATCAGCTTCCACAAGTGGAACGGCGTGAAGGCCATGGAGCCGGTAGGCATTGCCAACTATATCCGCCTGTTCACCGAGGACGATGTGTTCAAGACGGCCTTCCGGAACAATCTGGTCTGGATATTGCTGTCGGTGGTGGTGGCCACCGCGCTGGCTCTGGCGTTTGCGCTGGTGCTGGTCAAAAAATTCCGCGGCAGAACGTTTTTCCGCGGCGTGTTCTACTTCCCCTGCGTGGTGGCGCCCATTGCGGTGGCCATCATCTGGCGCTGGATGTACAACGCCGACTTTGGCTTCATCAACTCCCTGATGGAGGCGCTGGGCATCGACTACGCCCAGACGTGGCTCTCCAACCCCAAGACCAGCCTGCTGGCCCTGTTCGCAGCGGCCCTGTGGCAGATGGTGGGCGAGCCCATGATCTTCTTCCTGGCCGGCCTGCAGGCGGTGCCCAGCGAGCTGTACGACGCGGCGCTGGTGGATGGCGCCACGCCGGTACAGAAGTTCTTCTACGTGACGCTTCCCATGATAAAAGAGACATTCGTCATCGTGATCGCCACTCTCGTGATCAATGCTGTTCATGTATATGACATCGTGCAGGGCCTGACCAACGGCGGTCCCAACAACGCTACGCAGGTGCTGTCCACCTATATGTACACGCAGACATTCCGCTATAACAATCTGGGTTACGGCGCCGCCATCTCCATTGTGATGGTGCTGATGATGATGGTCATCGTGGTACCGTACATTATCGCCACCACAAAGGAGGACTGAGCATGCGCCATACGATAAAGCGAGTCGTGCTGTATGTGGTCCTGATCGTGCTGGCGGTGATCTGGCTGTCGCCCATGATCTCCATCGTGGCCACGTCGTTGAAGTCCAAGCAGGACTTCTTTTCCAACCTCAGTCTCTTCCAACTGCCGGAGACGCTGCACTGGGAGAATTTCAAAAACGCCTTCACCAAGGGAAATCTGTTCCACTACATGCGCAACGACCTGATAATCTGTCTCATCAAGGTGCCGCTGGGCATTTTCGTGGAGGCTCTGGCGGCCTACGCCCTGACACGGCTGAAGATCAGGCGGCCGCTGGCCATTTTCATCGTGTTCCTGCTGGGCATGATGCTGCCCATGCAGGTGGCACTGATCCCCCTGAACGTGGTGTACAACCGGCTGGGGCTCGTCAACACCTACGCCGGTCTGATCTTCGCCTATCTGGGCTTTGGCATCCCCACCGGCATCCTGATCCTGCGCGGCTTTATGCGGGGCATCCCCAAGGAGCTGGACGAGGCGGCCATCGTGGACGGATGCAGCAAGTGGCAGGTGTTCTGGCACATTATCCTGCCGGCCTCCAAGCCGGCCATCGCCACGCTGGTCATCACGGATACGCTGGCCACATGGAACGAGTACCTGCTGGGCAGCCTGCTCATCACGGACAACAGCCTGAAAAGCGTGCCGGCGGGCCTGATGACCTTTGTGGGCGAGCACGGCACGGACTACGGCTATCTGTGCGCCGGCGTGCTGATCTGCGTGCTGCCCATGCTGGCGGTATATCTCATTTTCCAGCGCTACTTTGTGGAAGGCATGGCGGGAGCCGTGAAAGGGTGAGTCATGATGAAGAAATATTTTTTTGAAGTACCCCCGCAGAAGCAGAAGCGGGTCATCGTCCACACGGATTTTCTCAACGAAGCGGACGACCCCTTCGCCGCGCTCCACGCGCTGCTGACGCCCTCCCTATCGGTGGAGCGGCTCATCGCCGGGCACTTTGACGCCTATCCCCAGGACTTCCCCAAGGGCACCACGGCGCAGGCCAGCTATGACGAGCTGCTGCACTTTCTGGCGGTGACGGGCCACGAGTCCTATCAGTCCCGCACCACCTGCGGCGCGGGATACGCGCTGCCGTCGGAGACGGAGCCGGTGCCCTCAGATGGCGCACGGGCCATCATTGACGAGGCCATGCGGGACGATCCCCGGCCGCTGTATATCCTGCTGCAGGGCGCCGTCACCGATCTGGCCAGCGCCATTCTCATGGAGCCCCGCATCTGCGGCCGCATGACGGCCGTCTGGGTGGGCGGCGGCGACTATCCCGAGGGCGGCGACGAATTCAATCTGTGGAACGACATCAACGGCGCCAACGTGCTGTTCCAGTCGGAGATGCCCCTGTGGCAGATCCCCAAGAGCACCTACAAGCAGCTGGCGGTGACGCTGGCGGAGCTGCAGTACAAGGTGCGGCCCTGCGGCGCGGCGGGCCGGTACCTTTTTGACCACATCGACGCCTACAACCGCAAAATGGGCTGTGAGGCCATCTGGCCCCATGGTGAGACGTGGGGTCTGGGGGACAACGCGGCCATCTCCGTCCTGCTGGAGGAGGAGGAAAAGATCAGCTACAACATGATACCCGCCCCCAGAGTGGAGGCGGGCAGTATGCGGTATCTGGCGGGCGGCGATGTCCGGCCGGTCCGCGTGTACCACCATGTGGACGCGCGGCAGACGCTGGAGGACTTCTTTGCCAAGCTGGCCATCTGCTGCGGCGGCCTCAGCTGAGACGCCGCACGGTGGAGCGCTTCACCAGCTCGGTGGATATCTCCACCTTTACCGGCGGCAGGATGGGGTCGGCGAACAGCCGCAGCAGCTGATGCATGGCCTGCGCGCCCAGAAAGCTCTTGGGTACGCAGGTGGTGGTCATGGGCGGCTCCAGCAGCTGGCAGGAGGGGATATCGTCGAAGCCCACCACGGACACATCGTCGGGGATGCGATAGCCGTGTTCCTTCAGGGCGCGGATGCAGTCCAGCGCGATAATGTCGTTGTCGGCGAAGAAGCCGGTGGGCAGCGCGGGGTGCGTATCCAGTATGCGGGAGAACTCCCGGTAGGCCACACCCTGCACCGGCGTGACACGGAATACGTAGGACATGTTCTTCTTGATCTCATTCTGGCGCAGGGCACGGAAGAAGCCGTCGGCCCGTTCCTCGAAGTTGCTGATGGCCCGGGCGGACTGGAGATAGCCGATGTTGCGGTGCCCCTCGGACACCAGATAGTTGGTGGCCAGGAACGCGCCGCGAGCGTTGTTGATGAGTACCGTAGTGAACGGCAGTTCATCGTAGTAGCTGTCCAGTACCACCAGTGGGACGTGGAGGCTCTGGAATGGGCGATAGTCCTCCAGAAACATCTCCGTGCCCAGCAGGATCACGCCGCTGCACCCGCTGTTGTTGATGAGCTCGATCTGCTCGGCGGCGGGGGCTACCTCGTTGAAGTAGAACAGCTGCAGCCGGTAGCCGGCATCGCGGCAGGTGGTCTCGATGCCCTCGATGACCTGGAAGAAGAAGGGCGTGTCGCCCACCACCTCGCCGTGCTTCTTGTAGACCACCAGATACACAGTACCCGGCGGCGGGGTCTTGATCTTGGAAAAGTCGTAGCCGCAGCGCTTCGCCTCACTGAGGACGAGATCCCGTGTCTCATCGCTGATACCGGGCTTGCGGTTCAGGACCATGGACACGGTGGCAGCGGACAGATGCAGCCGCTGGGCCAGTTCTTTCGCTGTGATACTCATATCGTGTACCTCATTTGTTCATGGTATTAGAATTATACTACCTGCGGCATCCTTTTGTCAAAAATATTCAGAAAAATTCATTAAAATCTTTTTAATTTATCCAAGTGAGAGAGGAGATACCCATGAAGCAAGTGACCTTGGGTTTTGTGCCGACGCGGCGAAACATTTTTTCCGCGCCGGCGGCAGTGGAGTATGCGGACCTGACGCGGAAGCGGCTGGAGCAGCTGGGCGTCCGCTTTGTGGACGTAACAGGCATCAATCCGGAGGGCCTTTTCTATGACGAGGCGGATCGGGCGGCAGTGAGCCGCCGCTTCCGCGAGGCCCATGTGGACGGCCTGCTCATCGCCCACTGCAATTTCGGCACAGAGTATGTCTGCGCCCGGCTTGCCAAGGAGCTGAACGTGCCGGTGCTGCTGTGGGGCCCGCGGGATGAGTGCCCCGATGAAAATGGTGTTCGCCTGCGGGACAGTCAGTGCGGTCTGTTCGCTACCGGTAAGGTACTGCGCCGCTTCGGTGTGCCGTTCTCCTATCTGAGCAACTGCCGGCTGGAGGACCCCGCCTTTGAGCAGGGACTGATGGCGTTTCTGGCGGTATGCAATGTGGTGCGCACCTTCCGGAACATCCGCATTCTGCAGATCGGGCCGCGGCCCTTTGACTTCTGGTCTACCATGTGCAACGAGGGTGAGCTGCTGGAGCGCTTCCACATCCAGCTGGCCCCCATTCCCCTGCCGGAGCTGAAGCAGGAGGTACAGCGTGCGTTGGCCGACGGTGATGACGTTCAGCAGGTAGTGGACTACTGCCGTGCTCATATGAACATCTGCGTCACCGAGGAGGAGCTGCACACCATTGCCGCCATGAAGGTGGCTATCCGACGGCTGGCAGACCGCTACGGCTGCAGCGCCGCAGCCATCCAGTGCTGGAACGCCCTGCAGACGGAGCTGGGCGTCATGCCCTGTGCCGCCAACTCCCTGCTGAACGAGGAGGGCTTCCCCGTGGTGTGCGAGACGGACATCCACGGCGCCATTACGGCCCTGCTGGCAGAGGCTGCCTGCCTGGACGACACCCGCAGCTTCTTTGCGGACTGGACGGTGCGCCATCCCGAAAACGACAACGCCGAGCTTTTGCAGCACTGCGGCCCCTGGCCCATCTCCGTGGCCGACGAGAAGCCCAGCATCTGCTATCCGCTGGCGTTCAGTTATCCCGGCGCCGTGGCGGCACGGGCGAAAAAGGGCAAGCTGACCATCTGCCGCTTCGACGGCGACAACGGCGAATACTCCCTGCTGCTGGGCAACGCACGGGGCGTGGACGGTCCCGCTACCAAGGGCACCTACATGTGGGTGGAGGTAGACAACTGGCCCCGGCTGGAGGAGAAGATCGTCAAGGGCCCCTATATCCACCACTGTGTGGGCATCCACAAGGACGTGGTGCCGGTGCTGTATGAAGCCTGCCGGTATATGGGGATCCGCTGCGACCTGTACGACCCCATTGAGGAGCAGGTAAAGGCTTACCTGAGAGGTGAATGACCATGCTGACACAAGCGGAAAAAGCGGCGCTGGAGCAGCGGAGCATCCTGCTGCGGCGGCACATACTGGAGCTGGTGCGGGCGGCAAAGGCCGGCCACATCGGCGGCGACATGAGCGTGGTGGACATTCTGCACATTCTGTATTTCCGGGAGATGCGGGTCTCCCCCGCCCAGAGCGGTGACCCCCTGCGGGATCGAATGATCCTCAGCAAGGGACACTGCATGGAGGCGTACTACGCCGTGCTGTGTGAACGCGGGTTCCTGGACTATCAGGACGTGCTGCAGGGCATCGGCACCTTCGGTACCCCCTATATCGGCCATCCCAACTGCCATCTCAACGGCGTGGAGGTCAACAGCGGCTCTCTGGGCCACGGCCTGCCGGTGGGCACAGGCATGGCGCTGGCGGCGAAAATGGACGAGTCCCCCAGCCGCACCTACGTGGTGACAGGCGACGGCGAGTGGGAGGAGGGCAGCAATTGGGAGGCGGCCATGGCGGCAGCCCAGTACGGACTGGACAACCTGTGCCTCGTCATCGACCGAAACCGCTTACAGATCAGCGGTACCACGGAGCAGGTCATGGCTCACGAGAACATGGCGGAGCGGCTGAGCAGTTTTGGCTGGCACACCGTGACCTGCCGCGGCAATGACTACGAAAGTCTGGCGGCCGCCTTTGACGAGGCCCGCGGCACCCGCAGCCGACCCACGGCCATCCTGGCTCAGACGGTAAAGGGCTGCGGCATATCCTTTATGGAAGATCAGGTGGGCTGGCATCACCGCGTGCCCACAGAAGATGAATATCAGCAGGCAATGCAGGAACTGGAGGTGAAAGCACATGGCCTCTGCCAATAAGCAGGTGATCTGTGAGGAACTGATGAGGCTGGCAGCGCAGGATCGGGACGTTCTGGTGCTGTGCAGCGACTCCCGCGGCTCCGGCTCCATGACGGATTTTGCCAAGGCCTTCCCCCGCCAGTTCGTGGAGGTGGGCATCGCGGAGCAGGATCTGGTGGGTATTGCCGCAGGTCTTGCCAAGTGCGGGAAAAAGCCCTATGTGGTGGCGCCGGGCAGCTTTCTGGCCTGCCGCAGTCTGGAGCAGATCAAGGTAGACGTGGCGTATTCCGGCGCCAACGTGAAGCTCATCGGCATCAGCAGCGGCATCAGTTATGGTCCGTTGGGCATGAGCCACCATTCGGCACAGGACGTAGCCTGCGTGGCGTCCCTGCCCGGGATAGAGGTCTACGTCCCCTCCGACGCCCAGCAGACCCGCCGCGTCATCCGCTGCATCTGCCAAAGTACGGCGCCCGCCTATATCAAGGTAGGCCGCAGTGCGGTAGAGGACATCTATACGCCGCAGGATGAGCTGTCCGGCATGACGCCCCACGGTGCGCCGCCCACCGGCGTGCTGCTGGTTGCCTGCGGTGAGGTAACACAGGGTGCGGTACAGGCGCTGCGCCGGCTGCGGGAGGCGGGCTATTCCGCCGCCCTGCTGGATGCGGTGTCCCTGAAGCCCTTTGACCAGGAGACGCTGCTGCGGTACGCCGCCGCAGCCCGCGTGGTGGTGACGGTGGAGGAGCATGCGGCATGGGGCGGTCTGTACGCCGCCGTCAGCAGTGTGCTGTCGTCCCGCATGCCCCGCCGGGTGGTGGGGCTGACCCTGCCGGATGCGCCGGTACCCGCCGGCAGCAGCGCGGAGGTGTTCCGTTTCCTCGGTCTGGACGCGGACGGCATCTTTGAGACGGCCCGCCGGGTGCTGGAGGAGTGAGCCGTATGCGGTACATTCTGGGTATCGACCAGAGCACACAGGGCACCAAGGCCGCGCTGTTCGACGAGACGGGGCGTGTGGCGGCGGAGGGCCGCCGTAAGCACCGGCAGATCGTCACCGCCGAGGGCTACATCGAGCACGATCCGGCGGAGATCATGACCCAAGCCGCCGCTGCGGTACGGGATGCGCTGGAGAGCGGCGGTATCGCGCCGGGCAGTGTACTGGCCATCGGCCTGTGCGACCAGCGGGAGACCGTGGTGACATGGGACCGCCGGACAGGAAAGCCCCTGACCAACGCAGTGGTGTGGCAGTGCGGACGGGCGCAGGCGCTGTGCCGCGCCATAGCGGAGCCTGACGCCGCCTATGTCCGGCAGACCACCGGCCTGCCGCTGTCGCCCTACTTCAGTGCCGCCAAAATGGCGTGGCTGCTGCGGCGCTGCCCTGCGGTGCAGGAGGCCGCCCGACAGGGCACGCTGTGTCTGGGCACGGTGGATACGTGGCTGCTGTTCTGCTTGACGGAGGGCCGCACCTTCGCCACGGACGTGTCCAACGCCTCCCGCACTCAGCTGATGGACCTGCTCCATACCCGCTGGGACCCGCGGCTGCTGGCGCTGTTCGGCATCCCGCCGGAGGCGCTGCCGGAGATCCGGTGCAGCGACGACCTGTTCGGCACCACTACGCTGGGCGGGCTGTTCCCCCAGGACGTGCCCATCCGTGCCGTGATGGGGGATTCCCATGCGGCGCTGTACGGCGCGGGCTGCGGCCGCGAGGGTATGGCCAAGGCCACCTACGGCACCGGCAGCTCGGTGATGCTTTTCACCGGACGGCAGCCTGTGGTCAGCCGCCACGGGCTGGCGGCCACCGTGGCGTGGGGACGGAACGGGCAGACATATTACGGACTGGAGGGCAATATCAACTATGCCGGCGCCGTCATCGAATGGCTCATCCATCGGGCGGGCCTTCTTACCTCCGCCGATGAGGCAGAGACGCTGGCCCTGCAGGCCGCCCCGGCGGACAGCACCGTGTTCGTCCCGGCCTTCACGGGACTGGGCGCGCCCCACTGGGCGCCGGAGATGCGGGCGGCCATTGTGGGCATGGGCAGCACCACCGGCCGGGCGGAGATCGTCAGAGCGGCAGTGGACAGCATCGCCTATCAGGTGACGGACGTGCTGCGGGCCATGGCGGAGGATGTGGGACAGCCTGCTGCCCAGCTGTTCTGCGACGGCGGCGCCGTCCGGAACCGCTATCTGATGCAACGTCAGAGCGAGCTGCTGCGATCGGTCATCCGCGTGGCGGAAAATCAGGACGGCTCCTGTGCGGGAGCTGCCAAAATGGCAGGTGAGGCGGCGGGCCTCTATGGCGGCGATACCGTGTTCGGCGCGTGGCAGCGGGAGTATCGCCCGCAGCAAAGCGCCGCATGGGCAGAAGCCGAGTATGACCGCTGGCAAAGTGCGGTCAAGCAGATAAAAGGATAAGGAGTAACGAGCATGCTGAAATTTGATGAAAAAAAGCTTGTAGACAGGATCAACGGCGCACTGAAGCTGCGTCCGCAGGTGGAGAAGGTCGTAGACCGTCTGTGGGACAGCGGCCTGCGGAACATCTGCTTCATGGGTATCGGCGGCACCTACGCCTCCGCGCTGGATGCCGTCACCGCCATGCTGGAGAGCACAGAGCAGGAGGTATACAGCGTCAACGCCGCCGAGTACAACACCACCGGCCATCACCGTCTGGGGAAAGGCACGCTGGTGGTGATCTCTTCCGTGACCGGCAGCACAGCAGAGATGATCGACGCCGTCAACAGGCTCCATGAGGCCGGCGCCTATGTGCTGGGCTTCATCGACAACGCCGAAGCGCCGCTGGCCAAGCTGGCAGATACCTGCATCACCTTCGCCGGTGAGGAGCAGATGAAGTTCAGCATGGTGGTGGACCGCCTGCTGTGGCACGAGGGCAAGTTCGCCGACTACGATCGCTTCTACGACCAGATGGAGCAGTATCTGGCGGAGGATCTGGTGGCTGTTGAGAAGCAGGCCGATGCTTTCGGGCGGGCCTTCGCCGAGAAGCATGTGGACGATCCCCTGCACTACTACGTAGGTGCGGGCGCGCTGTTCGGCATCACCTACTCCTACGCCATGTGCTACTGCGAGGAGATGCACTGGCTGCGCACCAAGTCCATCCACTCCGCCGAGTTCTTCCACGGCATGCTGGAGATCGTGGAGCGTGATACGCCGGTGACGGTCATCATCGGCGAGGACAGCCAGCGCTGCCTGGGCCAGCGGGTGCGGAATTTCCTGCCCCGCATCTGCGGCAACTATGAGATCATCGACACCAAGGACTATCCCATGCCCGGCTTCGACGAAGCCTTCCGCGGCCGCCTTCAGAACGCCATCTTCCACCGCGTCATCAACCGCATGGATATGCATCTGGAGCAGATCTCCTGCCATCCCATGGAGATCCGCCGCTACTACCACCGGCTGGACTATTGATCCGGCAGTATGAACAGACAGCCGTTTCTGGTCGCCGTTGGCGACAACTGCGTGGACTACTATGTGCAGACGCGGACAGGCTATCCCGGCGGAAATCCCGTCAACGTGTCGGTGTATTTCACGCGGCTGGGCGGCAGAGCCGCCTATATCGGCGCGGTGGGCACGGATGAGGGCGGTGCGCTGATCTGCGACGGTCTGCGCCGGAAAAACGTGGACATCTCCCACATCCATACGGTTCAGGGCCGCACCGCCGTCACCCGCGTAGCGCTGCGGGACGGCGACCGGGTATTTCTGGACTACAACGAGGGCGTCATGGCGGACTTCACGCTGACGGAGGCGGACATGGACTTCCTCTGCACGGCGGACATGGTGGTGGGCGGCATCTCCGGTCACGGGGAGCGGTACTTCCCCCGCATCCGCAGCGATGGCATTCCCACGGCCTTCGACTTCTCTGACGAGTATGACGATCCGGCCGCGGCGACCATCTTCCCCTGCGTGGAGGTGGCCTTCTTCTCCTACGACGGCGGCGACGCGGCGGGCTTCCTCCGACAGATGCGGGAGCGGGGCCCGGCGGTCTGCATTGCCACGCTGGGAGCCGACGGCAGCATGGCCTATGACGGACAGCACTTCTACCGTCAGGGCATCGTGCTCTGTCAGGTGGTGGACACCATGGGCGCCGGGGACAGCTTCATTGCCGGGTTCCTCCACAGCCGCCTGTCCGGCGCGGACATCCCCGCCTGCATGGCCGCCGGCGCCCAGTCCAGCGCCGTCACTCTGGCTTACAGAGGCGCGTGGTGACAAAAAGCAGCCGCGAACATACCCTTTTACCGCTTCCACCCGCGCAAAATGTGACCATTCTCCCTGCCATTGAGAATTGACCCGCACGCAGAGCTGCGCGGAAAGTGCCGATGGCATCTGCACTGTTCCCGCCGCGGCGGACAACACCGTGGTGGCCGTATCTGCCGGCCACATGGGCGAGGGCGACGAGGTGCTGTTCCGGCGTGCCGGTCTGCCGGGGCGGATGATCCCCGTTCCCTCTCAGATCGCGGCGGGCTGCGGTCTGGCGTGGAAGGCGCTGCCGCAGGAGCGGGACGCGCTCTGCACCGCATTGGACACAGCAGCCGTCGGTCATAGCGGCTGCTTCCTATTGGAGATGTACTGATGGAAAAGCTCATCTATCTGGACAACGCGGCCACCACGCTCCGCAAGCCGCCCGGGGCGCCCACGGCGCGTCCATGCAGGCGTCCCGCACGGTGTATGAGACGCGGCAAAAGCTGGCGCGGCTGCTGGGCTGCCCGCGCCCGGATCATGTGGTATTTACTTCCAACTCCACCACGGCGCTGAACATCTGCGATTGGGACTCCGCCGAGGTGTCGGACGTGCTTTATGCCGACTACGGTATTGCCACCCGCCCCGGCGCACACTGTGCGCCCCGGCTGCACGAAGCCCTCGGCACGGTGCGGCAGGGCGCGGTGCGGTTCAGCTTCTCCGTGTTTAACTCGGAGGACGAGGCGGACATGGCCATTCAGGCGGTAAAGGAACTGGCACAGAGCAAATAGGGAAAAGGCATCCCCGGTCGGGGATGCCTTTTCCCTACTCCTGCCGCCCCCGCTCCGTCACAACAGCGGAGACGCGGATGTCGTGTGTTTCCTGCGGAATATCCGGACACAAAAGCCTTTCCCGGCACAGCAGCAGCGCGTCGCCGGTATACCGGGCCAGAAATCGGTCGTAGTAACCGCCGCCGCGCCCAAGCCGGCGGCCATCCGCAGCCGCGCCTGCGCAGGGGATAATGGCCAGATCGACGCATTCCGGCGGTACTGCCGGCGCATTATCCGGCGGCTCTGAAATGCCGTAAGCGCCGGGGCGAAGCACGGCCAAGTCAGGCACCTCACGACATTCCATGACGCCGGGAGAGGTACACAGCGGCACGCACAGCCGTTTACCGTCCGCCAATATCTGCTCCAGTAACGGCCGCGTGTCGATCTCATCGGCCCGTCCCACAAAGGCAAATACCGTGCGGGCGAGGCGGTATTCCTGCGTATTCAGTACATGGTGAAGAATGGCGCTGTCGGACGAGCGTTTTTCCTCCGGCATCATAGCCCGCTCTGCCGCTTCCAGCTCCCGCCGCAGCGCCTCCTTTTTCTGCTGTATCGTATCCATGAATGCCTCCTGCACAGCAGGCAGAGAAGCGCGGTGCGTTCCTCTGGCTGCTGTGCTTTACGCTAATTTGGACGCCAAATTCTCCACGGCCTCGCCCAGCGCCTCCTCGAAGGAGGGGTGAGGACGCATGACGGTCAATAGCTGCTCCACCGTCAGACGGTTCACCATGGCGGTGCTCAGCTGGGAGATCATGTCGCTGGCGTGCTGGCACATGAGCTGTGCGCCGATAAGCTCGTGCGTGTCCGTGCGCGCCACCAGCTTCATGAAGCAGCGTCCCGGGTCTTCTATGATGGTGCGGGCGTTGCTGAACAGGGTACACTTGCCGGACACGGCGGGAATGCCCTGCTCCCTGGCCTCGGCCTCTGTGAGCCCCACTACGGCGATCTCCGGGGCGCTGTAAATGCAGCTGGGGATCACGTTCAGATCGATGCTGCCCCTACCGCCGCACATCCGCTCCACGCAGTCCGTGCCCTGCGCCGCAGCCACATGGGCCAGCTGCACAGCGGCGGATGCGTCGCCGATGGCGTACACGCCGGGGATGCTGGTCTGATAGCTTTCGTCCACCAGCAGCCGTTTCCCGTTCAGCGCCGGGGTCAGCCCCGCGGCAAACAGGCCGTCGAAATACGCCCGGCGGCCAATGGCGCACAGCACCTTCTCGCCGGTGACGGTCAGCTCCTTGCCCTTCTGCTCCAAATGGACGCAAAGCCCGTCCGCCGCCTGCTCCACAGACTGCACCATGGCGGAGGTCAGCACCTCCACGCCCTGCTTTTTCAGGATCTGCGCCAGATTCTGTCCCAGCTCACGATCCAGCTGGGGCAGCAGATTGGCCATGCCCTCCACCAGCGTTACCTGACAGCCAAGATGACTGTAAAACGCGGCGAATTCCACACCGATAACGCCGCCGCCGATGATAACGATGGACTGATACGGCGTGTCTGTGCCCTCCAGCAGCTCGTCGGAGGTCATAACGCCCGGCAGCTCCAGTCCGGGAATGGGCGGGCGGACGTTCACCGAGCCGGTGGCGGCCAGGATGCGTTCCGCGGTATACCGTGTCACGGCGCCGTCCGCGCCGGTGACATCCACCTGACCGGGAGCGGCGATCTGCGCCGTACCCTCGATGACGTCCACCTTTGCGCCCTTCAGCAGCGCGTGGATGCCGGAGCGCAGCTTCTCGCTGACGCTGCGCTTGAAAGCGAACATCTCGCCGATGTCGTAGGAAAGGCTGCCGTGAACGCCCACACCCGCGCCGTTCACGGCGTCGTAGTAGACCTGAGAGGCGTGAAGCAGCGTCTTGGTAGGGATGCAGCCCCGGTTCAGGCAGGTGCCGCCCACCTCCCGGCGCTCCACGATGGCGGTATGCAGTCCCAGCTTGGCGGCGCGCAGCGCGGCGGTGTACCCGCCGGGGCCCGCGCCGATGACGATCAGCTGATAGTCAGACATAGGAGTTCCTCCTGTGTTTTCAGATGTTTTGTGCGCGGATAAGGCGGCACAGGTCGTCTCTGA
>ERZ772893.764-NODE-764-length-38148-cov-136.528102_pt1 | contig 38148 bp, 48 predicted proteins | sample MGYA00511482_ERZ772893 | MGnify/ENA primary metagenome ERZ772893 (study PRJEB29015, sample SAMEA2737687) | human gut metagenome | biome: human gut; feature: human-associated habitat; material: faeces | place: China | collected 2012 ... | reverse complement strand
ATGAACTGAAGAAGTCATACGACGCGTTGCAGTTAGATACACAAGGCCTTGACCGAATTTGCCTTTCTTGTAATAACAGGGGCGTTAAATACCGTACTGTATGAAAGTTATAACCGATTTGCGAAATAAGGTTGCACAAGCCGAAAACAACATAAATAGCGGTAAATGGGTGCAGCAAATAATATACGACAATGAGGCGTATATCGTTGACCTCAATGCTGAAGAACAGTTGTATGAACAGGGTGTAAATAACCTTGGTGTAAGTATTTCGGATTATGCGCCTTATTCGCCGGTTACAATTGAGATAAAAAAGGCAAAGGGCCAACCAACCAATCGTGTAACCCTGCGAGATGAGGGCGATTTTGAATCCTCTTTTTTCCTCGATGTAGGGCAAAATCAATTCGAAATAAAAGCGTCAGACTGGAAGACTGAAGAATTGATAAAAAAATACGGTAGGCAGATTTTAGGATTGACAAATGAAAACATAGAGAAATTGATTTGGGATTTCATCTATCCCGATTTGTTATCAAAACTCAAAAATGAATTATATGGTTAGAAATGTAAAAGCGCCAACGGTTGAAAATCCCGAGTTGCTCGACAAGATTATAGCAAATATTCAAAATGGTTTGGTCGACAATATTGGGTGGCTTGACAAGGCATTCGGAAGAGCTGAAAGGCTCGTGAAATATGATGTAAACGGCAAAAAAATCTACACACCTAATGTGTACGCCGGAGAGAATGATTACACATGTGTGACGCCAGATTCAGGCATAGGAAATTTTTCTTTTTTCTGGATAGATGACCCCCAGAATGTAGAATGGGAACCCGGCGTCTCAATAGGTATTAAAGCACCCTTTTCTCTTATTGTATGGTTTGATTTTCGAACGATAACCAATAGCTCAAATATTAGAGACAAAGAAAGTGTAAAAAGGCAGATTTTAGATGTTCTTAATGGGGGATTCTGGCTAAAATCTGGAAGCATAACAGTGAACAAAGTATATGAACTTGCGGAAAACATATACAAGGGTTTTAGTCTCGACGAGATAGATAATCAATTTCTTATGCACCCTTACGGTGGATTTAGATTTGAAGGAGAGTTACAAATTTCAGAGAATTGCGTATGATTACATTTGTTTTTCAAATAGTTTTAGTATCGCTTTTGGCTTCGTTCTTGTTGTCTTTGGCGATAAAGTGGGGCATCGTTGAATATGTACAGGTTCATGGTAATGCCTTTTTTTCAAAAATGTTTAGTTGCTATTTCTGCCTTTCGTTTTGGTCTGGTGTAATTGTTTCGATTGTTTTCGCAATTTTCACGGGCGATTTGTTATTTTTGTTTTGTCCTATATTTTCAACCAACGTAACAAAGAAAATGATATGAAGACCTTAAGACTCGGCAAAAATGATGTTGAAATCTACGATTCTATCGAAGACCTCCCGATAATGAGATTTCACAAATACAACAAAATGTTGCTCGTCGATTCTGGTATAGGTTCAGACCTTGCAGATTTCGACCGGCACATAGAAAAAGCTATGCAGTTTGTAAAAAATCAATCTACAAGCATGGCAATAACCGAACTTGAAAATATGCGTCAAAACGTGTATTTCATTCAATCGAATCTCTCACCACGATGCTTGGCGTTCGCTGTACTGGTGACCAAAATAAACGGCGAAGAGTGTAATGATATTTCAGACGAAGCACTACACAAAATTGTCCAGCGACTCGGGAATGTGCCGATAAAAGAATTGACCGCTCAATTAGATGCGGTCAAAAAAAAAATAGATGAAGAGTTGAGATTGTATTTTCCCCAGGTATTCGAAGATGCTGCAATAAAGGAGTATTTCGAACAACTTAGAAGAAGAACAATTGTAATTCTTCAAACGGTCATATCTGGGGAAACAACCGAAGCGCAAAGAAAAGAAATCGATAACATAACTGGCGAACTTATAACGTACTTTGCACCGCATAATTTCGTAGGAAGCGATAGCGCAGAGATTAAACACGACAAGCAATTTGAAAAAATGTGCTTGCTATTATCACAAAATCTTCACGTTGACCCCAAAAAATTCACCGTTATCGAGTATTACAATGCGTTTGAGTACATGCAAGAAGAGGCAAAAAGAGTAAAAGGCCAAAATAAGGCGAAATAAGCGACGATAATGTGATTATTGATAAATTACACTATCGGAAAAAGAAAATGCAATAGAAGCGAAATTCATAAAAAATAACGAGACAATGGCAGAGAACAATAATCCGATTAAATATTCGGACTTGATAAAGCCCGATAATTCTATTACCGAGCTAATTAAACAACTCGACCAGTTATCCGATGCGTACACCAACGCATTGCAAAACATTAAAAACGAAGCAATACAGTTGTCTGCAACTTTGCAAAAAGTTTCCGGCGCCACGGACACCGGACGAAAAGCAACACAAAAAGCAGCAGACGACGCCGACCGGCTTGCGCGCGCTCAAAGAGAATTGGCGTTTGCGGAAAGCGAAACCGCAAAGCAAATAGCAGAGTTGAAACAAGCCCAGCAAGAAGCAAACCAGATTAACAAATTGACCGTAAAACTCAATCAATCCGCAGAGGGTAGTTACAACAGACTTTCCGCACAATATTCTTTGAATAAAATTTACATTAACAATATGACCAAGGCGGAAAGAGAAAACACAGAAGAAGGTCGAAAGCTCGTGGCCCAGACGCGCGAAATTTATGAAGAGATGAAGCGATTGCAAAAAGAGACGGGCAAAAATCAACTCAATGTTGGTAATTATACAGAGGCCTCCGATGCGTTGATTGAGTATGGGGATAGATTGAAAGAGACTTTAGGGCTCAATTCTAAATTCGGCGAAAGTCTTTTGGCCCTTGGACGTGGAGGCGAAGATAGTAAAGCGGTATTTACATCGATGGCCGACGGCGCAAAAGCCCTCGGAAAAACATTGCTTACGTTGCTGTCCAACCCCGTATTTTTAGCGATAGCAGGAATAGCCGCTGCCGGCGCCGCGTTCAAATGGTGGTATGACTATAACGCCGGATTGGTAGAGGCAACGAGATTGACGCAACAATTTACCAATAAACAGGGTGACGATTTACAGGCATTCAGAAACGAGGTGCAGGCAACGGCCGACATGTTCAATTCTGATTTCAAAGAAACCCTAATAGCCACCAATGCAGTAGCACAGCAGTTTGGTATTTCTGCAAACGAAGCTCTTAAATTAGTGCAAGATGGATTCATCGCCGGAGGTGACGCAAACGGTGAATTTTTAGATACGTTGAAAGAATATCCGGCGTATTTCAAGGAAGCGGGGATTTCAGCCGACCAGTTTGTCGCAATAGTAGCACAAACGAATAAGATGGGCATTTTTTCCGACAAGGGCGTCGATGCAATCAAGGAGGCAAATTTGCGCCTTCGCGAAATGACAACGGCAACCGCCTCAGCATTAGAAGGTATCGGGATTTCTTCAGAACAGGTTCAAGCCGATTTACAAAGTGGAGCCAAAACAACATTCGATGTAATACAAGATGTTTCGGAAAGACTTTCGGAGTTGCCAGATAGTGCGGCGGTAGTTGGAACCGCGATTGCTGATATTTTCGGCGGGCCCGGAGAAGATGCTGGGTTGCAGTATCTTCGAACTCTCAAAGATATATCTACAGATTTGGACACAGTAAAAGAAAAAGCCGGTGTTCTTGGTGAGTTGCAAGAAGAACAGTTGAAGAGTCAAATTGAGTTGCAAAACGCGTTATCTGGACTTTTCGATTTGACAGGTGGGAATTTTGAGACATTGACCACAAAGGCAAAAATATTCTTCAACCAAGGGCTGACCGCCCTAATTAAGGGCGTTATAAGCCTCGCTAATTATTTTATCGAAATATACAACGAAAGTTTGCTTTTGCGCGCCGTATGGAACAGTATATCGGTTGTTGTAAAGAATTTTTTTGATGGCGTCGGGAATCTGTTTAATTTCTTCATTGATACCGTTAAAGCAGTTGGAACAGCGTTAAAAGGTGCTTTTACCCTTAATTTCAAAGAATTAAAAAGGGGATTGAGTGATTTTGCATTGTCGTACAAAAAACTTGCAACCGCCCAAATTAAAGATATGAGCAAAAACGCCAAAGAAGCATTCGAAGGAATGAATAAAAAAATAAAGCCAATAACTATCCCGGTATCTGTTGAGACAGGGGAGACCGGCAAAGGCTCTGGCGTTGTAACCGGAACAGTAACAACCGCAAATAAGGGAGATAACGTCGAAGATAAAACAAAAGAAATTGAACAGGCATATAAAAAAAATATAGAGTTGACCAGAAAATTACAAGATGAGCAACTCAAATTAGAAGACGATGAATGGGCCAAAAAAAGGCAGAAAACGATATATCAGTATGATAGGCAAATAGAAGACCTTCGGCACCAGTTAGACACAGAAAAAGAGCTAAACAAAGAGGGCCGAGAAAAAATATTAGAAACGATTGTTGCATTAGAAGCACAGAAGACTGCCGACCTGTTGGCAATCGAAAATGAAAGGCAAAATAAGGAACTTGAGATGCAGAAAAAAGGCATCGAATTGAGATTGTCCGCCGTTAAAAAAGGCACAGAGGAAGAAATAAAATTACGTCTTCAATTACTTGAAGTCGAAAAACAGATTGCAATTCAACAAAGTGGTCAAGGCGAACAAGATGCAATTATAAAAGGATTTGAACAAAGCCGAATGGCTATAAATGACGAGTATTTGCAATTGCAATTAGAAGCATTTGACAAACAACAAGAGTTGGCACAAAGTGAATTTGACCTTTTGAAAAATTCAGAAGAAAAGAAAACACAATATCGATTGCAGGCAGAAAAAGCAAGATGGCAGAAAATTCTTGAAATCAACAAGGAAGCGAGCAATAAATTGTCAGATGTAGATGTGGCGATTATTGAAAACACTATAAAGAAAATCGACCAAGAAATCGAGAGTTCGAAAAAGGCCGAAAAGAGTAACGATATATATGGTCTTTTTGGCCTCAATCTAACGGACGAACAAAAAGAAGGCATAAACACGTCTTTGCAATATGCAATCGATGCACTAAACGAGTATTCAGAGGCTCGCGTAGAAGCAGCCAATAATGCAGTGGAGCAAGCAGAAAAAGAGGTGGATGCGGCGCAATCTGCATTAGACGCTGAAAGGCAAGCAGCAGCGAATGGGTATGCAAACAATGTAGCCCAAGCGCAAAAAGAATTAGACCTTGCCAAAAAGAATCAAGACAAAGCAATACAAGAGCAGAAAAAGGCCCAGCAAGAACAAGAAGCAATTCAAACATTGCAACAAGTTGGCAATCTTGTTACTGCCTCGGCCTTAATTTGGGCACAACTTGGATTCCCGGCTGCGATACCCGCAATTGCTTTAATGTGGGCCAGTTTTGCAGCATCTAAGATAAAAGCCTTTCAAATGGCAAGCACCGGAACAGAAACATACGGAGATGGCACAGTTGAGTTGCTGCAAGGAGGTTCGCACCAATCCGGGAACGATGTTGATTTAGGCACAAAACCGGACGGTACCAAACGACGAGCAGAAGGTGGGGAATTTTTTGCCGTGATAAATAAACGCAGTTCGCGAATGTATCGGCGTGTCATTCCCGACGTTATTAAGAGCCTCAATAATGGTACATTCTTGAACAAATATGCAGGAACAGAAAATGGAAATGTAAATGTGACATTTGCCCCAAAGAATGGACGATTAGAAAAAGACGTGGAAAAAATTCGCCAGCAAACAGAAAAGAAAATATACGTCGGCGACGGCGTAATTGTTGAGCAATATAAGAACCTTAAAAAGAGAATTAGAAAATGAAAAATCCGATATATAGATTTTTTTTGGTTGACAGATACAATAACCAATTTGTCAATTTCTCTTCCGGAGAACTTGACACCGAAGATGGCAGTGTTACAAGCTCGAAAACACACCAAACAAGCGATTTCGCAGAGGTAGACGTTCATAGCTGCATTTGTGCCTATGGCTATACAGAATTGTGCGTATATGATGAAAATAAGGAATACATTAACGGCTTTGATTCGACAGTTACAAATGCGCCGGGCTATGTGATTTTACCGGAGACTGCAAAATACATTCGTGCTTCGACAGAAAACACACACACGGACAAAGTGAAAATCTTTGTCGGGAAACGCAGTTACCCGATTTATGGCCAAGACCTTAAAAAGAGTTACCAGAAAGAAGAAAATGAACAATTCTTTCGGGAAAAATTAGAAGGCGATTTGTTTTTTGTCGGGTCTGATTTTGACTACATAAATAGTCAAGATATAGAATTTGAATATGGTGTTGTTATCTTCAAGTCTAACGATTTCAAATTCTATTTTGGGCAACCATTTTCAAAGTATTATGATGGAAAATTCGCAAAGACAGATTGCGAGTTTGACGCCGACAACAAACAGGTAAATGTTAGCGTTGAAACAATAGACGAATATAACGACATTCTCGCCGGAATAGAAAATGAGTACGATTTGGTTCGCCTTGCGCCAGAAATTGAAAGTATCAACTATAAAAAAAGGCCTATTATTCAAGTCGCAATTCCTGGGGATAGCGTTGTTTCATGCTATTGGGGAGGTAATTTTTTCGAAATAGACGCCGATGTTCCAGATGATGAAAATGTGCTTTACAATGATTATTATTTTGCGAAGTCATTGGAATATAGAAATGGTTATGCAACAGTAACGAGAATTACAGAAGATGCAGCAGGTGCGTATGCTGGTAAAATTGTATATATCAACAAAGATAACCTGTCGTGGGAGTTGAAAAATTCAAATGATTATAGACTTTCTTGCGCAAGTACAAAAGTCAAAGAAAATAATTACATTCATGTTATAAATTTGTATTCTCCAAATGGTACACAATTATTTCCACAATTGCGGTATAAAGATGTGAAATTTCCTTCAACTATTACATTTAGAAAAGACGATGTAAGTATTGAATTTGTTGGACTTGCAAACATTTCTTTGTTCATGCGTTATATAACAGATGTTGAAAGCGTAAATGGTGTACCTACGAACACAATACCGGAAAATGATTTTGTGACAAACAATCAAAATTATAAGCGTTGTATTCCCTACAAAAATGAAGATTGTTTTAATTTCAATTATGCTTTGTCCGATGAATCAACGATATATGGCAAAGGGTATAACGGAAAGTATTTTACACAACCGTATACATGGGCGAATGTATACTATTACATGACAGGCCGAAATTATTGGAATTACATATCATTATGGTTTACACCTCCGTGGTTCGATGCTGTGCAGGAAAGTTTAATGTGGTCAGATATTAGATTGAACGACGCATTTCCTATATATTCATGTATACAAAAGCTAATACAACAGATTGCGCCAAATGTTACGCATGAGGGAACGACGCAATACAGCGAATTTTTGTATGGACAACCGAATGTAGTATCGGGCTATTCATTTACCTTGTTTTTAACCCCAAAAACAAACATTCTTTCGTCGTACTATAAAATAACCGCGCAGACTGCAAAAATAACGCTGCGCTCAATCTTTGACATGCTACGCGACACGTTTAGATGTTATTGGTTCGTTGAAAATGGTAGATTAAGGATTGAACATATTTCTTTCTTCCAGAACGGCGGGTCTTACGAGGGTAATAATAGACAAATATCGATAGATGCAACACAAATAGTTAATGCAAGAACGGGCAAAACATGGGCATTCGGTACAAACAAATGGACTTATGATAAAGAAGAAATACCAGAGCGGTATGAATTTTCGTGGGGTGATGATACAACCGAAAATTTTGCCGGAAATCCTATTGTCGTAAAAAGCAATTTTGTATCGAAAGGAAATATAAAAGAAATTACAATATCGGATTATAACCCCGATGTTGATTTAATGTTGCTTAATCCTTCAGCAATGAATAAAGATGGATTTGCGTTACTTGCGGCAACCGGCACATCTGGGAATTACACGCTACCAATAGCTCGGTTTAACGTCGGAACCCAAGAATTTCGATTGCAAAATGGTTATGTTGCATTTTATGTTCTTCAACCGTTATACTACATATATGACCTTCCGGCCAAAATTGTAGAAATAAACGGCATTGAAACGACCGCAAGAAATACAACAAAAAATAAAATACAAGACATAACACTGCCCGTAGGTGTAGATGACCCGGAAACAAAAAATCTAATTAAAACGGGCCTCGGTCTTGGTGTTATTAACGAATTATCTATAAATTTACAGAGCCGTATGGCCGAAATAGAATTGAGCTATGAAACAAACTAACAATCTTTCACCTCTGCCTATATATACAAGTATAGAATGGCAGAATTATAGGCTGCCTTGGTCTTTTGGCGAGATTATGAGGCCATATTTTTGCCCGGCAAACGGTATGCTTCCTTTTCAATTTTCACGAACTCACTCTGAAAAAACAGATATAACCGTTAAATTGTACGACAAGGCTGGGAATTTCATTCTCGATGTAACGTCGACATTGGTGCAAAATGGGTTGGAAATCTTACAATATCCAGAACGCGGGTACGATGTTATAATGTTCCCCGGAGTAGCTATAATACTGGTGGGCGGTTACTATTTCCAAGAAGGTTTTTATTTCCTTGAAATAACGTCCGGCGGTAACAACTGGTATAGCGATGTAATTTGTTTTGTGAAAACAAGCATGGAGCAATACATCGAAATTTCGTGGTATGATATTGACGACCTTTTTTATTCTGGCGGGCAAATACCATACTCGGAAGGGTACAGAAACAAAATTTACATTAAGGGCGAGATTTGCCGTCCAGAATACGATTTTGAAGAAGAGGTAACAGAGCGCGATGGATATACATTCCCGCAATACCAGATTTCAAAGAAAACGTATAAATTCACTTTTACGGCACCCGAATCTATGTGCGATGTTATGCGCCTTATACGGTTGTCGGATTTTGTTACGATTAAGTGGCGGGGCCTTACATACCAAGTCGATAGCTTCCTTATGACAGTTACATGGGAAGAGCAGGCGAATATAGCGAGTGTAGAGGTAGAATTTCAGACTGATACAATCGTGAAAAAGATAGGAAGGGGGTGGATACCAACCAACAAAGGAGATTTTAACGATGATTTCAATAACGATTTTAATTCTTAAATTATGGCTAACTATGCAGTGCTTAAAAATAACATAGAAAGCACTATAAAACAAAACGGAAACCAAGAGATTACAGGGCAGTTGTTGCAAAACACATTACTCGAAATTGTAAACTCGCTAACGATTGGTAAACAATTTGTTGGGATTGCCGACCCTTCAACTACGCCTCTCGCGGCTAATACAGATGCAAATGTTTTCTACATTGCAATAACGCCGGGCGTTTACTCTAATTTCCAAGGGGTAGGAGGTGCAACCCTAACGCTTAATTCTGGAAATATAGGTGTTATTTACAATCAATCCGGGTTTTGGGTTATGTCTCAAATGTCAATTTCATTTGCTGAAAATTCTATTCCAGCGTCAAGCCTACAACAAGGGACAATCCCACATATTACAACAGATTTTCAAAACGCGTCAGAGGAAGATGTTCCGGCAGCCAAGTTAACAGCAGAATTGTTCACAAATAAGGTAAACATTTACGGTCTCTTTTCCATGCGACCTTTTGCTAATCGAGTCGCATCGAGTTTAGATATTACCGGAAGAAAAATTGCCGTGTATCACCCCCTTATATCGCTCTACAACGATTCAGACATCGGAAAAATATTGCCTTTCCAAGAAATCGAGTTGGTGCTGATGGTCTATCAACGAAAAACAGGTAAAAAGAGAGCCAAACAAGCAGAGCGAGGGACAAATAAAAAAGGTTGGTGCGCATCTTGCGAAAAAGAATGGGTGACATTAAATGAGGTTCAATTGGGCAAAAATCTGACTTTCCAATTAACAGAATGGGTAGCCGGTTCAGAATACGTTTTAATCGACGAAAAAACAGTACTTGATTGGATTGTCAAGAATTATGTTGTGATAAAAGGAGTCGCAAGAAATCAAATGGCGCAATATAATAGCGAATCGCTTAAAAATTATGATTTTGGGAAAGTTTGGTTCGGAAGATCTGGATCCCAAAAATCAAGATTTTTCGGGCTTGCTATTCGTGCAAGAAACCCACAATGGACAGGTGCATACAATTTCGATTCCACGCGAGCAGACGGAGTAAATAGATACCTTTATACGGCTGTGTGCGCGTTTAAGGCTAAAATAAGCCCGACAATGGGTACGGATTCATCAGGAGTGAAAAACATGATAGGAATTTCAATGTTAGGCTAAAACAAAATAATATGAGCAATTACAACAACCTAAAAACAGCTATTCAGCAAGTAATAAAGAAGAATGGTAAACAGGAAATTACCGGGAACATTCTGAAAAGTGCGTTACTTGCAATGGTAAATAGTATTGGCGAAAATTACCAATACGTAGGAATAGCAACACCAGAGTTAGACCCGGGTAGCCCAGACCAGAATGTGATGTACATAACATCGAAAAATGGTGTGTACACTAATTTCAATAATTTGCAAGTAGAAAATGAAATTGCCGTTTTGACATTCAACGGAGCATGGGCAAAACAGACAATTTATAGCCTCGAAACGATTAACGATGTGCAGAGCCGAGCATCACAGGTGTATGAAAACCTTGCAGCTATCGAGGCAAGCGGAGAGACTAACCCTAACAAAATCTACATTGATGGGGAGACTCTAATACCTTATGTTTATAAAGATGGAAAGTTTATGCCTTTCAAAGGAGAAGTGAATAATGAATATTACAATGAAAATATTTATATACCTTTCTACAAATGCTCTTTGCCGACACAACATAAAAAATCAGAATTTGCAATTCCTATAAATGGAGATTTAGATGATTTATTTGTTTTTTCATATCTAAATTTTGCAAGTTCTCAAATAAGACGTGTAAAAAATGGGAAAGTAATATGGGAGATATTACAAAATATTTATATAGGTATGTTGTATGAACATACTGTAAACAATGACGTAGTTTTTTATGGTAATTATGCTTTTGTAAGAGGTAGAATTACAGGACTTGCAAAAATAGATTTAAGCGATGGAATAGTCGAATTTAACAAAGAAGTAATAACAGAATATGAAAATATAAGTCTATATAAAGATTATATAATTGCAACGGGGGAAAATAAAATTGTAATTATTGACCCAAACTCATTCTCTGTTTATAAACAAATAGATATTGAAGGTGGCAAGACTAATTCTATAAATAGTTATGCTGACAGGGTTTTAATTTCTTGCAGTAAAAATTTATACATTATAAAAGATATTGATTCTGACCCAATTGTAATATCAGGAAGCAATATTATGAGTGCATACTACATAAAACATTTAATAAATTCAAATGTTGATTCTTATCTTTTATACGATAGGGGTATAACAAGACTTTTAACAGAAGATAGTAGTATAGACTTAACATCTAATAAAATTTTTAATTCACTTGGATTTTATCCTCAATTTGTTATAAATAATTCTGCTTATGCAGGTAATGCAATTATATATTGTGTTTGCCATAACGGATATTTAACAATAGTAGGATATGCTGATACAATAAAATTACAATCATTAGTAAGTGATTTTATTACTTATAGCAGAGTTGAAGAAATTATGAAATACTTCGGCAATGACTATTATATAAGGAGAGTAGGAGACATTTTTTATAAAGTAAAAATTATTGGTTATGCCGAAAATTAAAATAGACATTGAAAATAAAGTTACCAATATCTATAATGGTGACGAAGAAAAACAAGGTTGGATAGAAATAGATTCTATTCCCGAACCCGAACAAAAAGAAGGATATATACCTATCCCTTATTATAGAGATGGGAAAATAGTCTATGAGTATGAGGCTATACCCGAAATGCCGGAAGAAGAAATTCCAGAGGTAGATGAAATCGAGATGATGAAAGCATCGACAGAAGAAAAGGTAAAAACCATGTTCTTCGCCTATGGAATACCTTCTGTAATCAACAGATTTGGCCTTTCAAATAAAGAGGCTATTTCGGTCAAAGAGATGTTTCCATGGTGGAATAAAGACCTCGGAGAGGTGGTAAAAGGTGAACGATACAATTATGGCGAAAATCTCTGGGAGGTAGTTCAATCACATACTACACAAGAAAATTGGGCACCGAGCCTTCAAACGTCGAGCCTTTGGAAAGTGGTTAATGTTGAAAACGAAGGAACAGAAGAAGATGCAATACCGTACACGCCACCGATGGAAATTTTCGCCGGAAAGTATTACACGCAGAACGGCGTAAAGTACAAATGTACACGTGACAGTGGAATACCGTTGAGCCACGACCTTAGTGCATTGGTTGGTCTATATGTTGAGATTGTATAAAAAAAATAGGGCATTCAGCCCTATACAGTTATCGTAAAGACTACCATTAAGACAGTTATCGTAAAGACTACTATTAAGACAGTTATCGTAAAGACTACCATCGAGACAAAAGTAATAAAAAAATGAAACTAAAAGAAGAAATGGAAAGAATTTTTAATTTCGAGCAAATGCGGATTATAGCGGTGTCTATAATTAGCCCAGTAATGGCGATTACAACCCCGATAAAAGGGTTTATTTGGGCGCTTGTAGTAATGTTTGCCTTCAATATCTTTGCGGGCATGAGAGCCGACGGTGTAGCAATAAAGCACTGTAAAAATTTTTCATTCAAGAAATTCAAAAATGCGCTTATTGAGCTGCTTTTGTATCTCCTGATTGTTCAGGTGGTTTACATTGTAATGCGGAGTTGTGGAGATGAGGCTGCCGCGTTGATTGTAATTAAGACGTTGACGTATGTGTTTATGTATGTGTACTTACAAAATGCCTTTCGCAATCTTATACTCGCATACCCCCAAAAAATTGCATTCCGGGTAGTATACCACATAATTCGATTTGAATTTACACGGGCTTTACCTTCGAATATTCAACCTATAATTCAGCGATTAGAAGAAGAGTTCGGTAAAGATGAGAAACAGAAAAAAAAACAAAAAAAATGAACAGAAGGACAGTAATAATTCTTGACAATGGCCATGGCATTGAAACGCCTGGGAAACGGTCTCCAGTATGGAGTGATGGCTCGCAATTATATGAATGGTTGTTCAACAGAGACATTGTCAATCGTATAGCAATTATGTTATCGAATGAAAATGTAAAATTCAACATTCTTGTTCCAGAACAATCCGATATATCATTGAAAGAGCGATGCAATCGTGCAAACGAAATTTACAAAAAAAACGGTGGAAATGCTGTGCTTTTCAGTATTCACGGTAATGCAGGGGGTGGCACAGGCTGGGAATGTTACACGAGCGCAGGAGATACGCAAGCCGATGAGATTGCAACAGAATTGTGCAAACAGGCAGAAAAAGAGTTTGCGCCGGAAGGCTGGAAGATGAGATTCGATTATACAGACGGAGACCCAGACAAAGAAAGTCAATTCTATATTTTGAAGCATACGGTTTGCCCAGCGGTATTATCCGAAAACTTTTTCTATGATAATGAAAAGGATTGCCGTTTGATGTTATCCGACGCATGGCGTGAACGTATAGCAAAAATTCATTATTTAACCGTTAAAGAGATTTTGAAATGACAAAACAGGAGCCATGAAAAAATATATCATAATATCAATTATTGGATTGATTGTTGCCTCGTTGGTGACGATAGCAATTCAGCAAAACAGAATTTCAAACCTTAAAAAAGAGCGCGACAAATATCGCGAAAATACTGAAATTCTTTTGGGCCAAGTAGAGCAGTATGCGACAAAAGACAGTTTGCACGCCGCAACCGTTGGGGTTCTTCGATTGAAAATCGAGGAATACGAAAAATATAGGTCTGCCGATGCCAAACTAATCGAAACGCTGAAAATCAAAAACAGAGAATTGCAGCAAGTAACCACGACGCAGTTGCAAACAATTGATTCAATTCGGGCAACAGTGCGTGATAGTGTATATATATATAACAACGATACCGTTGAATTGCAATGTATAGACGTACATAACCAGTGGTTGGATTTGAAAGGCTGTGTCTCTAATGGTGAATTTAGAGGAGAATATGAAAGTAGAGAAAGCCTATTGATTGCAATGACTGTACAATACAAAAGATTCCTCGGGTTTTTATGGAAGACAAACAAGGTAAAAAATAGGAAAGTTGACATAATTTCGAGAAACCCAAACACGAAAATTGTAGGATTTGAGATTGTTGAAATTGAGAAATAACTATATTTGCAAGGAAATACGATTCTTGCTATCGACGAAAGAGGGTTGGCCGTAAGGTTAGCCCTTTTTTTATGCGATGAATTTCAGGCCGTTTTTAGGCCCGTATTTGCATTATCGCATTTTTATGGCATAATATACCATCGAGATAATAAAACGCCTTAAAAATGAAAATTCTCCAAAAATAACTCTTGAAGGGCACAAAAGAATTTTTTTTATCGAAAATCACAAAAAACAAAGAGAAAATTTTGGTAATTAAAAAAGCTATTGTATATTTGCATCGTAATCAAACAACCGACCGGGCTGATACCCGGGAAATAAAAAATAGAAAATATGAAAGCAAACGAAATCGTATGGAAGAGCGTATGTAATCGTTATTTCAGTGCAAACGCGAAAAGTGGTCAATACAAACAATTGATGAAATGGGGTAGAGTATTCCCAACCACAAAGGCACAAGCAAAATATTTCATTGAAGAACGTGTGCAAATGGACGTCTTAAACAACAAAGACGTTGAACGTATAGAATATTTGCTGAACAAACACGGTTATACAGGAGAGTATAAATTCACAAAATCGCGTGAGTGGGTCCGGATCGAAAACTACAAAGACCTGTACAGCGCATTGAAAAAAGAATATAACATCTAAACTTACAAAACAATGACACTAAATTTTAACGATTGGCTTATCAAAGTACAAAAATGCGAAGGAGATAACAATGTTTTTGTCGCCGAATTTTACATACCAAAAACAGACGGCTCCAAATGTTTCCAGCAGTTCTATAAGTACATAGGGAACAGCAAGACAACACACAGTTTTATACTTGAAAGAGTGAAAAGAATAATTGAAACATTTTACCAATAATCAACGCCGGGGATATTCCCCGGCTCTTTATTATGAGCGAAATAATAGCAGACATTAAAAGCATTTTATCTTTACCATTGGTCCCCAGGCAAAGAAAATACTATGAGGATTTAATCGCAGTTGCGAAGCCTGTAAAAATCTCCCGTGCGCACGATGTTATCGATTCGTACATGCTTGATTTCATAAAGCACGTTGTAAAACCAGAGAAAAAAAGATGTTACAGGAATGCGCATCTTTTGTGCGAGGCATTTCCGGACATGGTAACATACTGTGAAGGAAGGGCGAATGTTCCAATTCCTATTGACCACGCATTTAACAAGGTAGGCGAGTATTACATCGATGTAACATTTGAGTTTGCATTGAGAGAAGACCCCAGCCAATACGATTACGCTATTTTTGGCGAATATACAGCAAATGAAATTTCAAAAATAGTGAGAAAAACGGGGTCTTATGGCGAATATTACAACTATCTGTGGAAAGACAAAAACCCCCTCGCGATTTAGTCGGGAGGGGGCGGAAGGAGGTACGCAGTAACCGAGAGCGAAATGTGGTAATGCGACACCACAAAAATAGTAAAAATTATTTGTTCACGAAAAAAAACAGATAAAAATAAAAAAACAAAGAGAAAATTTTGGTAATTAAAAAAGCTATTGTATATTTGCATCGTAATCAAATAACCGACCGGGCTGATACCCGGGAAATAAAAAACAAAAGTTATGAGCGCAGAAAAATATTACGAAGGTCTCGAATACACAACAACCGAAATTAACCGTAATTTCAAGATTAAGGTAAACGGAATGTTTGAAGGTAAAAAAATCAATAAATTAGTCGGTGTTTATGGTCTTATCAACCTTGTAGGTATAGAGATTGCGAACAAACTTTTTCGCCGTGCATTTCGTAGTACAGACGATGCCCAGCATTGTAAATTGCGCAGAGGATTGAAAATTTCGTTCTATTGCTATTAAAAATGGAAACACAAGATACATCTTTGATTAAGCCTGCAAGTTTAATGGCTATTCGCAGGTTTGTTGAAAATAAAATCATAACGGATTGCGAAGAGTACATTGAGCGTGATAAAATATTGCACGATGAGTTTTCAGAACCTGTTGAATGCGATGATGAAACCCTATATGTGGACGTAGAATGGGAGGGCTACAACGGAAGACGATGGACAAAAGGCAATTATTTTACACCGGAAGAATCAGATGGTGAAATTGTATTGATGTACACAGTGAAAATATATGATGAGGACGAAATACAATGCGGAGAATTTAATGACAAAATATTCATCTAAAAACAATATAGCTATGAAATTGAGAGTAAATGAAGCAATTGCCCGTTCAGAGGCAAACGGAAAAAAGGTTTTCAAAAAAGACATCGCAGCACGTTTATTTGCCGGGGCGAGTGAAGCAGCCCAGCAAGTAAACATGACGAATTTGTGTTCGGGCGTAACAAAAAGAATTTTGCCCGAATGGGTTGTGATTATTTGTGAAATGTGCGGTTGCTCCGCCGATTACCTTTTCGGGTTGGAGGATTGAGGAATGAAAGCGGAAAAGAAAATAATCGCGGTTGTAAATGCCGCATTTTCTGAAAAATTCCAACGCCGTTTAATTGTCGTTTTATTAACGATATTTGGCGTTCTTGCGCTTATGATGGCGCGTTTCAATGGTGCGCATGTAGTAACATCGGCGGTGTGTTTTATTGCCGCGTTTTTGGTTAAAAAATAAACAGTAATATGAGAGCGAAACGTAATGCGGTCAAAGATACCGCGAAGACATTGCAAAAAGTAGAGCCCAAAAAGAAAAAGGCATCTATAAAAGAAATTGTACCACCTTTTATCCCTGTTGAAAATGAAGGTGCAACAGGAGCATTCGAAATTGCACCGGGAATGAGTGCCGAACAAATGAAGGCGTTATTCTTTGATGAAAAAACATTGATAGAACCGCCGTATAAGGTGTGGCAGTTGAATAGTAGCACGGGGCGATATTACTACACATTTGAAGATAATGGCCCAGTCTTCTACCCTTCAGTAACAACTATTCTATCACAGACAATGCCTAAATCTGAATTTCTTGTGAAATGGGTTGCGAGCATGGGGTATGATGAGGCAGAAAGGTATAAGGCAGAACGTGCTGCTTATGGAACATTTATGCACGCTCAATTTGAAAGCCTTTTGATAAACAGGCTTTACAATTTGGACGAACTGAAAGACAAGTTGAAAGAATACATAATTCAACAACGATTGCCGGACAATTTTATTCATTACTGCGATGATCTGAAAAAGGACATTTTGTCTTTTGCTCAATTTGTTGTTGATTACGATGTACAGCCGTTGGCTGTTGAAATCGCACTGGTACACCCAGACTTAAAATATGCCGGTATGATTGATTTGCCGTGCAGAATGAGGGCAAAAATAGGTAGCGATGAGCGTATAAATGCGATTGTCGATTTCAAGAGTGGGAGGAAGAATTTTTATGAGGACCACGAATTGCAACTTGCATTTTACAGAGAGTTGTGGAATTGGAATTTCCCGGAAACAGAGATAACGAGAATTTTCAATTTCAGCCCGAAAGATTGGCGGAAGAAACCAACGTACAACCTAAAAGAGCAGACCAAAAGCCCAAATATTGCAAAGATGCCTTATTTGCTCGAAATCGCAGCTATTAACGACGAAAAGGCCGAAAATACATTTACAGCTATTAGCGGGGTTATTTCTCTCGATGAGGTTAGCACCTTGCCCGCTTGTGTTACAACTCTTACATTGTCCGAAATCGTAAAAAACAAAACAAAATGAAGGGAAGAATCGAAAGGCCCGAAGCACACAAGCCTCGGTTAGTTTTGCCGCGAGTCGGTAAAATAAGAATAGGCGTGAAGAACGCGAAAGGATACCCGCAAAGTCTCGACTATTTCATCGCAACGGGTAAGTATGCAGGATTGTTTTTACAGGCGTATGGTGATAAGCCGCAAATAATACAAATTGTCTTTCCGGACGATGACCCAGAAAAAGTATGTTGCGAGCGGTATGAGTATCGAGACGATGAAGGGAATCTGGTAGCATATGGAGACGGTTGTAATTTCGATGTATGGAACCCCAAGACCAAAAGATACGAGTCGTTCAGCGCGAAAGATTACCCGCAAATAATGCAGTCGATACAAAATCGATACCCTACGAAATTGTCGCAAAAGACCGGCGATGGATGGAGGGTTAGATTAACCCTAAATTTCATTATACCACTCGTTAGGGGTGTTGCGGGTATATGGACGTTTGAGACAAATGGAAACGCATCAACGATACCGCAAATTCGTGAGACATTCGATTGCATGTTGCTCGAAAGAGGATTCTGCAAAGGCATAATTTTTGACTTGTCTGTTCAATTTGCCGTATCGCAGAAACCCGGTGTAAATTCAAGATACCCCGTTGTATCGCTTATTCCCAACGAAAGCGCGGACAATGTTCTGAAAGTAAAGAAGGCTTATGAGCCAATAATGGAGGTAACAAAATGAGTGTGCGTGATAGTAATTTTGTTACCATTTTGGCCCCGATGGTAACAATGCTAAAATTAAGAGGGAATGAACTTTTGGTGTTTGCTCTTATTCATGGATTCAGCCAAGACGGCGAGAGTACTTTTAAGGGCTCTTTGAAATATTTGAATGAGTGGACAGGTTTGGACAAAACAACTATTCTTAGAATATTGAAAAACCTATGCGAAAAAGAGTATATAACCAAACATGAAGGAAGCAAAAACGGGGTAAAAGTCTGTGAATATTCGTCTAATTATTGGGCGGTAATGGGGTGGTTGCAAAATACCACCACCCCCGGTTGCAAAATGCAACTACCCCGGTTGCAAAATACCACCACCCCCCTGGTTGCAAAATGCAACCCTATATATATATATAATAATATAGATAATAATATAGATAATCCGATGGTTGAAACATCGTCTATTTTTAGTGCTGAAATGGTAGAAGAAAAAAAATTGAGGGGGACAACGGAGCCGCGAAAGTGTTTGTTCGTAAATAGTCGTTTCTCCAAACTTGAGGATTTTTTGAAATGCTTCGATAAACCAGAGTATGAAGAAATAGACATGGTGTATTACTACCATGCGGTAGCAGATTGGAGCGCAAGTAAAGGAAGCATGCAGAAAGATTGGATAGCACAAACAAGGAATTTTGTTCGTTCCGATAGAGATAAAGGGAAATTACATCTCAAGCAGGAATATCAACAGAAGAAACAAAAAATAGATGTAGCAAGCGCTATTGAATACCTCGAAAATAAATTGTAACTATGATTCCAGATAAAAAAACAAATATCAATTCTTTGTCTTTAACGACAAAGAACAATCGAACAAAAGCGATAGAGATTCGACGAAGAATGGCGGAGGTTCCCGAACTTATGGCTGGATTGTCTAAAATAGAGACATATATATTTTCCGCATCAACTAAATTGCAGATAAATGAACTAACAGATGAGATTTTCGTCAAAAAGTCGGCCCAACTGTTCAGATTCATTGCGATAGATGTTGGATACACAATACCTTCACAAAATGATTGGAGCTATATATGCACCAGATTGTTAGATGTTTTGAAAAGGTATTTTTCAAATTTGACTTTGTCTGAAATTAAGTTGGCTTTTGAACTGGCATTGACTGGTAGTCTCGATGACTATTTGCCAAGAGATGGCCGAGGTAATCCAGATAAGAAACATTACCAACAGTTCAATGTTGACTACTTTTGCAAAATTCTGAACGCATATATCAAAAAAAGAGGTGAAGTAATAGAGAAGGTATATAAATCGTTACCGGCCCCGGAAATACAAGTTGAAGAAAAAGAAAAATACCACCAACTTTCATTCAATAGGTTGTTGAATGTTTTTTTGCGTTACAAATACAAGGGCACATTTAGGCTTGGTCTTGTTGATGGAATGTTTTTTTACAATATACTTAAAAAGGCATCTATAATCGATGAAATAAAAGAACAAGATGAAGACAGAAGAAAGGCTCTATCTATTTACTTGCAAAGGGTTGCAAAAGGGTTTACAAATAGGTATGAAGCATACAGGGTTCAGAAAAAAAGGGTATATTCCCCAGAACTCGATTTTACTGCCTTTGAAATTGCGAGAGACAAGGAAATTCAAAGAGCTTTTTATTTTATTGCCAGCAATGAGATTCAAATGACAGATTTATTAACGTCTTATTTTAGAGGGAATGAGTATTGATTGCGTTATTGGAATTGACCCCGGGAAAATGGGGGCGATTGCCGTATTTAGACCCGGCAAAAAAGTAGAGGTAATCAAAACGCCAAAAGAATTGTCCGAATTGAAAGAATGGTTTACATACATGAAGAGTATTTGCGAGCCTATTGCCTTTGTTGAGAAATTGCAGTTGCGCCCGGACGATTTAACGGAGAATCCGGGAAAGGCTTTTCGTGTTCAAAAAATGCTCTCCGATTTTGAGCGGCTCAAAGCAATAATAGAGTTCTGTAATGTGCCTTATGTTCTTGTGCATCCCCAAAAATGGCAAAATGAACTCAATCTAAAAATAAAAGGGGAAGAAAAGCCGCAAAGGAAGCGGCGATACAAAGATGTTGCCGCACAATATTACCCGGGAATAAAGGTAACAATGCAAAATTGCGATGCACTTTTAATCATGCACTTTGGGCGGCATGTTCTCGTTGCGAATCCTACATGGGTTCGGTCTAATCTCCCGACAAGAATACTTATGGGCTTTTTAGGGCCCAAATAAGCGATTTATTTATAAAATGGGTAGATATATGATATTTGAAGAAAAACACCCGGAAAACGAAAATTCCAAAGAAATAACTATGAAGGAATTTTTATTGCTTGTTAAGGACATGAGGCACCAACAACGCCGGTATGAAAGATTTGGTAAAATGGAAATAAAAGAAACAAAGGAAAGAGCCGAGCAGAAAGTAGATGAAGCACTCGGAAAGATTTTTAACTCACAAATGAAATTATTTTGACATGGATATAAACCAAATAGAACGAGAATTTGCCGAGAAAATTGAAAAGGCATTGAGAAATAACGACTATAAAAAAGTAGACAATCTTATGCGGCAATTTGACCGAATCAAAAACACCCGGGAATGTGTGCCAGCGAAGAAAATAACTGACGAAATGACGCCGGAAGATAAAGAGCGATGCAACACTCTTTTGCGGGTAATTCCTGTATTGTCTGATATTATTGAGGGCACAGGAATTGACTTATTGGAGATGCTGAAAAAATACGACGGCAGCGTGTCTCTTCCAATGCTTGAAATAATAAAACGAATCAATTACCTTTCAAAAAAGGTTAGAGAGATTGTTGACAATGTTAAAAGCGAATCATTCGCAGAATCATTTGGGGATACATGCGATTATTTGAAAGATGTGATATTTGATTTTTTTGAAAAAGAACAAAATGATACGAGTTTTTGAAGCGTTTGCAGGATATGGAAGCCAGTCTATGGGGCTCGAAAGGCTGAAACAAGACTATCCGCAGTTCGATTATGAGGTTGTAGGAATTAGCGAGATTGACAAATACGCTGTAAAAGCGTACAACGCCACGCATGAGCCAACAGCCAATTATGGAGATATATGCCTCATAGATTGGGATAGCGTACCCGATTTTGACTTGTTCACCTATTCTTTTCCATGCCAGGACATATCGAGTGCAGGCAGGCAAAGAGGACTTGAAGCCGGTAGTGGTACGAGAAGCAGCCTTTTATGGGAATGCAGAAAAGCAATAGAAACAAAACGTCCGAAATATCTGCTCATGGAGAACGTAAAGGCACTTGTAAACAAAAAGTTTATCAATCATTTTAACGATTGGTTGCTTTATTTGGAGAGCCTGGGATATAGCAATTTTTGGCAAGTCCTTAATGCCAAAGACTACGGTGTTCCTCAAAACAGAGAGCGGGTTTTTGTCGTGTCTATACTTGGGAATAACGAGCAGTATAAATTCCCAAACACGTTTGAGCTTATAAAACGATTAAGTGACGTTTTGGAAGAGTGTGTAGATGAAAAATATTATTTGTCCGAAAAGTTTTATAATTGTATTTTATCGCATACAAATAGAAAGATTCAAGAAGGATGCGGGTTTAAGCCTCAATTTATTACAAGTAATGAAGCGCCTGGCACAATTACAACAAAATACGGGCAAAGGTCAACAGACCCATACATTATCCAAAACGGGAGAGGATATGTAGAAACAAAAGAATTTGAGTTATGCCCAACTATTACCAGCCACGGATTCGAACGAAATAATTTTGCTTTTGTATCATACACAAGAGATAAAAAAGGTAATGTAGTTGACAGGCATTTGAAAGATGTATCAAACACAGTGCACACATCGACAGGTAGCGGAGGTAATACTGATTGTTTTGTATTTGAAACAAAAATTAAACAGTTATGCAATATATTGAAAGAGGGTAATTATTCTAATCCGAAGAGAGGCAGAGTTTATTGCGTAGATGGTATTAGTCCTACGCTTGACACTATGGCAGGAGGTGGACGCGAGCAAAAAATATTATCTAAGTACAATAGTATCCGCAAACTTACACCTCGTGAATGTTTCCGCTTAATGGGAGTATCTGAAACTGATATAGATAAAATACAATCGGCCGGTATAAGCAACAGACAGCAGTACAAGATGGCAGGAAATAGTATTGTTGTAGATGTATTGTATTTTATATTTAAGAATCTTTTTTTTGAAAGGCCAAAAATATTTCAATTGAAATTATTTAAATAAAAAACAAAGAATAATCTTTTGTAATTAAAATAATAGTCTTATATTTGCATCGTCAATATAAGACAAACCGACCGGGCGAGTTCCCGGGAATGCTAAAAAAATAAAAGCAATGAGAGCGAAAACAACAATCAGCGATTTCCGGTTTGAGTTTGCCGGGTACGGACATTACAAAGTAACTTACACGTCGCCCGTTACGGGTAAAAGTTGGACGGCAAAAACAAATGATATGCCGTTAATTGATGCGACAAAGAACGCCGACGACCCCAAACGTTGCGATTTGGAAACCCTTAAACGAATTTGCAAAAATGGATAAGGACGAATTGGGAGCCGTTCGCCATGCAATGACGGCAAAAGAGTTGAACGACCTGTATAAGCGTTTGGAAAACTTTATTGCCGATTGCACCCGGTCGGAGGTTGACGCCAACCGGGATGCGCTTAACAAGGTGCAAAGCATGATACACCAAAGAATGATATTAACAAACAAATAAGTAGTAACCGCCGGGGGCAACCCCGGCATAAAAAGAGAGATAAAATGATTATCAAAAAATTAGAGTTGTCGAATTTCCAAGTAATTAAGGAGTTCAACGCAGATTTTGAGGGTAATGTATATTTCATTACCGGGGACAATGAGTTAGGAAAATCCACGCTATTAAAGGCAATCGGGGCGTTGTTGACCGGGAAATTTCGTTATTCTTTTCGCAAAAGTTTTGGATAAGGTCGCAACCGGGTATTCGTCGAGCGAACGGGCGTTTATCCGTGCGGTTGGAATGACAGCGTTTAATATCACAATGCAAAAGTTAATCGACGATGAGAAAGCGAGAAATAACGGCAACGGGGACAATTAACCACGACGGCCGTTTGGTTATGTATATGGGAGAAATAAACGAGTTTTTTGCCGGTTGGAAAGGACAGAGGGTTATAGCTCGTTTTACTATTGCATCGCCCGGGACATCTGAAGCATTGCGTGGCTATTACTTTAATTGTGTTGTCCCAACATTTCGGCGCGCACTTTGGGATACCGGCGATAGAATGACGGAAGAGCAGGCAGAAAGAAAAATGCGAGAATATTCTCCAATAATGCACGAAGAGGTTGCCGACGTAAATACTGGGAAATATACACATATTCTTCGGAGCGTAGCCGAATTATCAAATGCCGAGCTAATTGAGCACATAGAAACTATAAAGCAGATTGCTGCCGAAGAGTTTAACGTGTACATCGAAGACCCAAGAATATTATAGATTATGGATATAAAAGAATTAAAATATCGTCAAAGTTGGACACTGCATCAGAAAATCGACCATAGTCTCGGTGTGATAGACCAATTCGTATCACGTCTAAACGGTAAGGTTTACGTTGGGTTCAGTGGCGGGAAAGACAGTACCGTATTACTTGACTTATGCCGGATTATTAAGCCGGATATTAAGGCCGTTTTTTGCAACACTGGAAATGAATACCCGGATATTGTTAGATTTGTTCGAGAATTGAAAGCGACAGATGGCTACAATATTGAGATTATTTATCCAAAAATAAAGCCTGCACAGGTATTTGATAAGTATGGGTTTCCATTGATAAGTAAAGATGTAAGTGAATGTGTATATGATATTGTGCATTCTACATCTGAATTTCTTGTTAGGCGTAGATTGTTAGGATTAAAAAAGAACGGTGAAAGGAAAAATACAAGTTGCGGAACCATACCACAAAAATGGTTGTTTTTAACAAAAGAAAAATATACGGTTAGTTCATTTTGTTGTAAAAAACTAAAAAAAGAGCCATTTCACAATTACGAAAAAGAAAATAAATTATTCCCAATACTTGGAATAATGGCGTGTGAATCACAAATAAGGGGATTGTTATACATAAGAAATGGAGGGTGCAATGTATTTGCAAAAAATAAAGGGAAAACAAAATCGTTACCTCTATCTATTTGGCTTGAAGATGACATTTGGGCATACATTAGAGAGCGAGGTCTGAAGATTGCAGATATTTACCATAAAGGGGCAAAGAGAACCGGGTGTATGTTCTGCGGTTATGGTTGCCAATTCAAAGATGACAACAGGCTACAACTCTGTTATGACTTATATCCGAAAATGTACAATCATTTTATGAATTATACAAATAATGGCGTGACGTATCGTGAAGCTATGAGAAAGGTTTTAAGAGTAAATGGTCTTTTCCTTCCAGATGAAAGGCCAATGAATCTTTTTGATAAAATATAAAATATGTTTTGCAAGTGCGGAGAAAAATCAAAAATGTATCCTTTGCCAAGTTGGCGAATTATACGTTATAAATATACGCCCTGCGGATATAGCAGAATAGTCTGTAAAAAATGCGGGTGCACATGGATTTCACGAGCGGCGAAATATGTAGAAAAAACACAAAATGATGAAAAGAGATTATTTAATCAATAACCGCGCCGGGCGGGTTCCCGGCAACTAAATAAAAACATTATGAGCGAAAAAAAAGAAAACATGGTACAGGTACCGAGCGAAAAGGCTTTTGCTTTATCAAAAGTGAAAATGTTGAAAGACGGTGGTCTTGATGTGCATTATGAGGTCACCGAAACGGTTGGTAACGAGAGTTATGTGAACAAATATCACGTTGAAAGCGTGAAAGACATTCACCCAGATTTGCGAAATTGTTTCAACCGGTTGCGCCCTATAATGGGCAGAATCTTCAACATTACATCGTTTCTTTCGATGGTTGAGACGGAAGATTTCAAGGCTACAAAATCGCAGCAAGAGAAGGCGAGAGAATTTGCCGATGAGATGCTTAAAAATATAGAGGTTCGCGGCATTTCGTACTCTGGGAAAGATGACAATGTTGGCGTTGTTCTTACCGGTCTTTTTACTGTTTCGAACAACCAAAAAACAGCCATAAATTCGCCCCGACTCAAATACAGTACTGAAACATTCGGTTTTGAAGAAGAGTTGGAAGACATCGCGGCAGACATCGAACGGGAGGTTTACGCGTTTCTTTTCAAGGGTAAAAAGGCGCAATTGGAGTTGTTCGGGGCTGATGGCGAACCCGCACCGGGTTTGAGTGCCGAAAAGGTAGAGGACAACGGATTGTTCCCGAACGTTGACGACCCGGCGGACGAAAACGAGGAAAACGACGAAACCGGGGATATGTAAGGCAATGGAACCGTATTTGCTAACAGACCGGGACGAATACAATTATTGCATCCAAAGGGGGTATAATCCCCTTTTGGATTTGCGTAATTTCCGCATGGATATTCGTTTGAGGGTTGAGATACAACGGGAGTTGTTCGGGCATTGTATTACGGGGCGGGGCGCAAATATCATGGCGGCAAATGAACGCTTTTTCCGTTGGGTTTGGGAGCATAAGCCGCACCGATGCGAGGAATGTTTAAAGCCGTTACGGAATTATTCCGCCGTTTATTGCTCGCATATATTGACCCGTGGAGCGTTTCCCGAAATGGCGCATGATGCAAGAAATATAAATATACTATGTTTTGAACATCATTCATGTTGGGAGAATGGGGATAAAACGAAAATGCGTATATATTCCGGCAATATGAGAATGATTGAATTAATGAAAAATGAGTATGCAAATTTGGAAAGATATTGAGGGTTACAAATGGAGATATAAAAAATGAGAACAAAAAAGAGAACGCCCGATTTTGGGGCAATTTCCCGGTCGTCAATCAAAAAAGACTTTCAGAGGGTACAAAGATACCCCGCCGAGGAAAAACGCCCGCAAATCGAAGAATTGCCAAAAATAAACGCCGAACGTCGCATTATTCATATATCCGAGGTTAGCGGGTACGCCAAATTTGCCCGTTATATTGTTGGTAAATTGGTACGACTGAAAGAAAAAGCGAACGTTGGCGGCAATTCATGGTATTGTGAATTTGTCCATGATGATGATAGAATAGCCCTAAACAAGGCGGCAGGTTGGAGTGAGAATAAAAAACTTTATTTGTTTGATGGAGTTAAATTTAGGTAATATGAAAATAAAAGCAAAAACGGGATTTAAGGTCGTATTTTGGGCCTTTGCTATTTTTACAATCGCTTCATATATTTGGGCGATTGCAAGTTTGATTTTAATCATTAAATACATTTTGTTATGAGTGTCAACAGAGTTGTGTTGCTGGGGAACACAGGAAAAGACCCAGAATTTAAGGAGTTCGACAATGGAGGTTGCGTTGCTCAATTTTCATTAGCAACAACCAAACCCGGTTATAAAACAAAAGACGGGAAAGAGGTGCAAGAGCGCACCGAGTGGCATAATATTGTAGCCCTTAACAATTTGGCGAAAATTTCGCAGCAGTACGTCAAAAAAGGCGATAGGCTGTATATTGAGGGCGAGTTGAGAACACGCAGTTATGAGGATTCAAGCGGCGTTAAACGATACATTACAGAGGTGTATGCAAACAAAATAGAATTGTTGACTCCAAAACCAACAACGCAAGCACCTCCGCCTTCTCCGGAATGTTATAATCAAGAACCTCAACAGGAAGGTGGATTGCCTTTTTAGTGTATGAGAGAGATAAAAATACAAATTCCAAACGATAGCCGGTTAGTAGGGGTTAGAACAGAGGGCAATGTTATAATCGTGTCCTATGAGCCAGCACCTAAATCGGTTATCGTTGGATTTCTGGGCAAAAACAAGAGAGCAAAAACCGATGTAGAAATAATCATTAAAACAAAAAACGATGCAATATCCGAGTAAAGAATACAATCCAGAAAAGCACGATGTTTTTAACGCCTTGACCGTTAAACAGCCTTATGCCGATGATTTAGTTACGGCTTCGAGAAAAGACGAAGATGGAAATATCTATGGTGTGAAATCAATCGAGGTTAGAAGCCGAAATACAACATACCGAGGCGATGTTCTTATATGTTCATCGAGAAACCCGGTGTTACCCAACCTTCAAAGTGGGGTTACATTGGGGCTTGTTGAACTGTATGATGTTAAGCCCGTTTCTGAATTTACCACGGAAGATTGGGAGAACACGCGAATACCTGTTGAAAAAAGAGCAAAAGTAACAAAGGGTTATGGCTGGTTGATGCGAAACCCCAGGCGCGTTATTGAATTTCCAATCAAAGGCCAATTGGGAATCTACAAGATTGTGTACACAAAGGGAGAGATTATAACATACCCCCAAAAAATAGTAATAGACAAAAAGGGGTGGAAGCACATACAAAAGGAGGCAAAAAAATGATTTCCGGGAATTATATACGTGGCAAACATGGTTTGTTCGTAACTGCTTACATTATTCGAAAATCTGAAATATACATTTTGCCTTCGGTTGTATGTAGTCTTACATACAAATACGACAAACGATTCCGTTTGCAATTTCAATTTATAAAACTGGTAGTAACTATTAGTGTTGTAATTCTGCGATGAAAAAAGAAATTATAGGCAACAACGAAAAAGAGTTGTTAGAACTTATACAAAAAGTGACGGGAGATGAAAATATGGTTGTTTCAATTGGTGAAGATTGCATTGTTGTAACGGCATTTTCATCAAGCCCGGAAAGTTTGATTTCAGCAGTAAAAAACTGCGTTGGGAATCGGTTGGTAAAGTTTTATGAAAAATACAGTTATTGCACATTTGTTGTATCCACAGAGGGAGGCCAAAAAATTTCACAGAAAGAAATTTTTCAGATGTTCAATTCGCTTTTTGGCGAAGATGTGCATGTAAGAAACCAGAAACTCAAAGAAGAGGTTTTTGAATATTTCGAAGCGGCAAAAAATTATTGGCTAAACCCGTCCCAAGAGGCATACGATGCAATGATTGACGAGCTTAGCGATACAATGGCCGTTATGCTTCATATCTGTTCAATTCTCGACAAAACCCCGGAGCAACTTTTGTTAATGGCTTATGATAAGGTAAATGGACGATTGAATAATCCAAATTACAAACGAAAACACCCGCATAAAGAGAAAATATTTTGAAATAAAAAGAATAATTTTTATTTTTGCTCTTATGAAATTAAAAGGTCATGCAGGAAATCAATATTTACGAAATAGACGAAAATAATGCGTGTATTTGCGTTTTTATTTGAAATATGATAGAATTATCATTTCAAACACGAAACGTGCTTAAAACAAAAATTTATGGAAAATAACATACAAATAAAATTCGTACCGGTAGAAGACTGCGAATTTAATGAAGGACAGATACCTGGGTGTCCTTCTAACCCAAGAACGAGGGAGGAAGAAAGACAAAAGAAGCTCTCGAACTCTTTAATCTGAATTGCAATGGCAAAGTATAACAAAGAAATCGTCAAAAAAATCTGCGAATACATTCGTGATGGAGATTCGAAGAAATTAGCCAGCAAAAAGGCCGGAATAAGCGAAAGCACATTCCACGAATGGGCGAATACAAAACCCGAGTTTTTGGAGGCTATAAAAAAGGCAAAGGAAGAATTTCAAGCAACTATCACGGGAAAGCTCGAAGCTACGTTGTGGAAGAGGGCAATGGGGTACGAGGTTACCGAGACAGAAACGGAATTTGTCCGAGATAAAGAAGGCAACCAGGTTGTTAAGAGTCAGAAAAAAAAGGTAAAGCACATACAGCCAGACACTGGCGCCTTAATTTTCGCCTTAACCAACGTAGCCCCGGACAAGTGGGTTAACAGGCAGAAAACAGAAATACAGTCAAGAATTGAAACGACTGAAGATTTAAGTGCATTTGAAAATCTGCCCGAAGGTCTTTTGTTTGAGATTGCCGATAAGATTCAACAACAGCAGTATGAAGCAACAAGAGAGAACAAAAGCGAGTAAAAAACAAATTGAAGAGATACACACATGTGGCGAATGTTTATTTGCACAGTGGTATTATACCCCGGGTAATCTGGACACCCGGGGCTCTCCTATTTGTTGCAGATGCAAATATTCAAAGAGGGCGAGAATAAGAAGCGAAAGATGTTGTAGTAACTGGAAAGGTAAAAAATGAACAATAAGGCAATCCAATCAATATTGAAACTTGCGGCGAGAAAGAGGCTAATCAATTTTGCGAGGTATACGCAACCAAATTTCGTCGTGGAGCCTTTTCATGCAATATACTATGAAATTCTCGATAGGTTTGCACACGGTAAGATAAAAAAGTTGATTATTCAACAGCCGCCCCAGCATGGAAAATCGGAGGGGTCGAGTAGGAAATTGCCTGCATTTATTTTGGGCCTTAATCCAGATAAAAAAATATGTATCGGTTCATACGCCTCAACAATCGCGCGCGATTTCAATCGCGATGTTCAAAGAATAATCGACACAAAGAGCTATCGCGAATTATTCCCAAATACATTTCTAAACGGCTCAAACGTCGTAACAATGGCAAACACCTATTTGAGAAATTCCGATGTGATAGAAATGGTTGGGCACAAAGGTAGTTTGCGTGTCGTTGGCCGTGGTGGCTCTCTTACCTCGAAAACCGTCGATATTTCAATTCTCGACGACGTATATAAGGATTACGCCGAAGGTAACAGCCCGATAGTTCGCGAATCTGCGTGGAAATGGTATACAACTGTTGTAAGAACACGTTTGCATAACGATAGTCAAGAATTGATAGTGTTTACACGATGGCATGACGATGATTTGATTGGAAGAATAGAAAAAAGCGGCGAAAAGGTAATCGACGTACATTCATGGTCAGATTTGGAAAATGTAGAAAAGAGTGCTTGGGTAAGAATCAATTTCGAGGCATTGAAAACAGGGCAGCCGACAGAATTAGACCCAAGACAGCCGGGGGAAGCATTATGGGAAAGCCGGCACAGCAGGGAAAAACTCGAAGCACAGAGGGCACTCGACCCTGTACAATTTGAGTGTCTTTACCAAGGTAACCCGGGGTCTGCCGAAGGTAGGTTATATTCTCCTTTCAAAACATGGGTTGAGAAAAGCGAATACGGGCAGTATATAAGAACAGGGGCTTACATAGATGTGGCCGATGAAGGTGATGACCTTCTATTTGCAGCGACATACGAAATTTACAAGTCCGACAATATGGCGTACAATGAAAAGACAAGAAGAATGGAGCCTATATTGTTCGCCCTTATTACCGATATGGAGATGACCGACGAAAATACAGATGTAACAACGGTAACGGTGCCAGCTATGATTAACCGCAACGGAGTACAAAAAGTGTGGGTTGAAAGTAACAACGGAGGCGCAGGCTATGAAAAGGTAATACGAAAGAAAATGCGCGCAATGACAGAGCCGTTTTACCAAGGGGGTAACAAAGAAAGCCGAATAATTACAAACTCCGCAATGGTAAACACGCAGATTGTGATGCCGTTTGGGTGGGAGAATAGATACCCCAAAATATACGAGCATATAACCGGATTTTTGAGAAATTTTTCGGCAAATAGGCATGATGACCCCGAAGATGCGTTAACCGGCATATACGAAAAAGAGATTGCGGACGGGTTTGTTATGCCATACGGACACGAACATAGAGGTGTAAGGAGACGCAATTAGAAAAAAAATTGTTATAAACAAATTTATTCCGATAAAATTTATACTTTTGTATCGAAGGGTTAAGGGAAAGCCCGAAAGTGAAATTATTTTTTAACGTTAAAACAAAAAACTATGATTTGTAAATGCCCGGCGGCAACGGCTTTGCCCGATATTCCCGCCGTAACGTGCCCCGAAAGTTTTGGGCAGATTCAAAAAGTTGCCTTTCAACGATTGATGAAAGACGCGAGTACTAAAAATTTCTTTGACAGTGCCGGAGAGCCGCCCAAAGATATTACGAAACTCGCATCGTGGACGCCTTTGCTCGTAGCATCTGACAGCACGAAAGTAGTAGTATCCCCGTATATCCAAGCACCCACCGCAGAAGCAGGCGCGGCCCGTACCTTCGGAGGAGGAAATGAAACCCCCGACGGCATCGAAGAAGTCATCGGCCGGGATTCCACGCCGTTCACTGGAGTCTTTCGCAAGGTACCGCAATCTATTATCAAAGCGATAAAGGAATTGCAATGCGAAAGCTATGGCGACAATCTGGGTGTGTTCCTGTTCGACAACAACGGAAACATCGGCGCAATCCAAGATGCAACCACGAAAACCAAGTATTACCCAATTCCTATCCGGTCGCTTTTTGTCGGAGATAAGACCCTCGGAGGGTTTGAGGCGCCCGATAACAACGCGATTCAGTGGTCATTCCTGCCCAATTGGTCGGACAATCTGGCTATCGTTACGCCGGAGGATTTCAACCCCTTAACCGACCTTAAAAAGGCGTAAAAGAAAAGATTTATGGCAAAAGAGACAAAGGTAGTGTTAGTATGCCCAAAGCATAACATAACGCGAGAATTTGAGGCCAGCCACGCAGAAAGGATTCTTAGAATGAAAAATAACGGTGGTTGGCAGTTACCGGAAAAAACCAACTTTGAATTTGACGAAAATGGGCTTAGATATAAGAGAAATAAAAAATCGGATAGCGGAGCCCCAGAACAGGGCAGCGATAAGTAAGGCTATATTCCACCAGAATAGGATTCGCTTCCACGCGCAAACCGTTGTAACGCCTTACATAGCACAGCCGTTAACCGACTTTTTGGCTTTTGTTTCTAACCTTATTCCTCACGACAAGTTTAAGATTTTCAAAACATTGTTCCGTTACCCCGTTAAAACCAACGAGGTAACGGGCATTTGTTTTGATAAATTGAGCCGAATTTTCGACGGAAGAAACCCGGCTTTCAACTACCAATTTCTCAATACAGAACAACGAGCTGATTGGGAGTATTACAGACAGAATATTCTGAAGGAGCCGGAAATCTGGAGTACCAAGGGGTGGGAATTTTTCAAAACCGAAATAAACAGTGTTTTGATTGTCGATATGCCGGCCGAGCAGGCTCCAGGCGATAAATATCCAGCGCCGTATTTCTATTGGTTGCCTATTGAAAGCGTCGTATCTTATGATGCTGACAAAACAACCGGGATTATGAACTGGATTATTTTCAAACAACGAGACGATAAAATTGCGGTTATAGATGATGAAAGTTACCGAGTTTTCAAAGTTGAAAGTGGAAATATCGGAACCTTGATTATCGAGAATCATCACGATTTAGGCTATTGCCCGGCTCGTTTCTTTTGGAATGAATCAATAAGCCTTCAGGACCCAGATGTTAAAGCGTCGCCACTATCCAAACAATTAGAGAGCTTGGATTGGTACCTTTTTTATCACATTTCAAAAAGACATCTCGATTTATATGGCGCTTATCCGATTTACTCGGGTTATGAGCAAAGTTGTGATTTCAGTAATGGCCTAAACGGAGATTACTGTGATGGTGGATTTTTGAAAGATAAACAAGGCCACTATAAACTCGATGCTTCCGGCATTCTTATGAGGTGCCCAAAATGTGGAGACAAGAGAATCGCTGGTGTTGGGTCTTTCGTTGAAATTCCTGTTCCAGATGGAGACAAGCAACCGGATTTGAGAAACCCCGTTCAAATGCTGACCGTCGACCGCAATAGTCTTGATTATAATGTTAGCGAAGAAGAGAGATTGCGAACTGATATAATCACGGCCGTTGTAGGGACAAACGAAGAAATAACCACCCGTGATGCGTTGAATGAGCAACAAATACAAGCAAATTTTGAGAGCCAGAGTACAATTCTCAATAGGGTAAAAAAGGGTTTTGAAGAGGCTCAACAGTTTGTTGATGAAACAATTTGTCGATTGCGGTATGGTAGTGATTTTGTGTCGGCTAAAATCAACCTCGGTACAGAGTTCTATTTGTTCGATGTTGAGAAATTGAGAGAACGATACAAAATTGCGAAAGAAACAGGTGCAAGCGAATCAGAGTTGGACATGCTTCAAAATCGCATTCTTGAAACGGAATACAGGAACGACCCCACGCAAATGCAAAGAATGTTGATTTTGGCAGATTTGGAGCCTTACCGGCACATGACGCGCGATGAGGTTATAAATCTGTTTGACAAAAATTTAATTTCGAGAGATGAGTTGCTCGTTAAATTGAATTTTTCTACATTTGTGAAGCGGTTTGAGCGCGAGAATGCTAATATATTAGAGTTCGGCACGCAAATACCGTATACCGAAAAAATAAACAAAATAACTAAAAGATTCAAAGAGTATGCAAGTGAAAACCGACAGCGGGAAGATTAAAGACGTTGATTTGCTTGACGTAACCCCGCAAAATTTCATTGTTCCGAAAGGCGAAGAACATTTGTATCATTGCCGAATCGAGATTAAAAAATTTGACCCGGAGACCGGCGAAAGAAAATCGAAGCCCCGGATTCAGGTTTTTGGCAAAAAGTCTTTTGAGACTTTTGTGCTTCACAATCTCCGAAAACAAGGTTATACCGTTGATGTTTTGCACGACCCCAACGAATGGGTTAAAGCTAAAAAGGCAGAGGCGGAAAAGGCTGCACAGGAGAAAGCGAAAGCAGATGCAGAGGCAAGCGAGAAAGCAAAGCAGGAAGAGCGCGAGAAAATGCGCGCGGAGATTCTCGCCGAACTTGAGGAATCCGGAATGCTGGTGAAAGGAAAAAAGAAAAGCGGAAAAGGTAAAAAGGCCGAGACCAAGCCCGAGACCGTAGAAACGGACGAAGGAACGGAGGCTGAAACCGCCGAAGAGATTGAAGAAAAAGAGTAACAACAAAAAACAAAAAAAATCATGGCACAGATTGCACAACAAGACAATTTGGTTATAACCACCACCACTACGGCCGCCGCGCTTGATGGCCCCACCAAAAGTAAACTCGTTGAATGTATCGAGGGAGGCACGATTTCAGACGTTGTTCTGGTTACTACTGAAGTAGCAAACAAAGTGAATAGTTCGAAGGTTGTAAGTTGGCTTACCGACACTACCGGAGACTCTCCAAAATACACAATCGTAATTGTTAACGCAAATACCGGCGCGCTTGCAAGCATCGCCCTTAACTAAAAAGAAGAAACTATGCTAACGAGAGAAATTTTAATTGCGAATGCGGCATTGTCTACTTTGACCGACGAGCAGATTGCCGCAATTACCAATTTGTCGCAAAACGACGAAAATAGCGTAATTGCAAAAAAAACCGGTGAAATCTACGGTGCCCTCGATGCGGACATTTTGACCGTTTCTGGCATTGCAAAGAATGGCACTGAAAAAACCTACGACTACGCTAAAAGGGTACTTAGTGAGTTGAAGGGTAAAATCGAGACTCTGCCCCAGATGCAAAGCCAGATTGACAGCCTTACGAAAGAAAAAGCGCGCTTGGAAAAAGCAATCGCCGACGGCACGGCTGATGCAGAAACGGCCAAGGCATTGAAACAGGCAAAGGCGGATTTGTCGAGCATCACGTCGCAGTTCAACGAACTTAACACAAAGTATCAAGAAGCAGAAACAAGGCACAGGGCTGAAATTTTTGGCTTGCAGGTAGACAACGAACTGCGCGTTGCTTCCTCTGGTCTCAAATTCAAAGCCGGTTTGCCCGAAACGGTAACACGCGTTATTCTCGGGCAAGCTACCGAAAAGATTAAGGGCATGAACCCCGAAATGATAGACGATGGTAAAGGGGGCAAGATTCTCGCCTTCAAGGGTGAAGATGGCGCGATTATGAGAAACCCCAACAACCAACTGAATCCCTACACCCCCGGCGAGCTTTTGGCGAGCGAACTCGAAAAGATGGGCGTTTTGGACATGGGTAGAAAAGCCGCGGGCGGAGGAACACAATCGCCGAGAGAAGGCGGTTCGGGTGGTTCAACGGTTATTGATATTTCCGGTGCCAGAAATCAAACGGAGGCTTACGATGCAATCGCGAACGCACTCAAAGCACAAGGCATTGCCGCAGGAACAAAAGAATTTCAATCGGCGATGAATCAAGCATGGAAAGACAACAACGTCAAAGCATTACCGACGAGATAACCGGGTCAAGGGTAAACCCCAAATTATAAACCAATAAAAAACAAAAGTTATGAGTTTAGTTGCAACCAGACTGCAAAATTGGCGGGTAGAAAACCCCGAGTTTGATAGAAACATGACCCGCCCGTGCGAATACGGCGCACTCGATTTTTTCATCGAGCAGACCGACGCACAAAATTCTATTATCTCCCCCAACCTTCGCGACCGCGCATTCGAGTCGATTGGTAACACGGTTCAGATTCCCGTTATCAACTACGACGGAGATGTACAGGTTAGCAATGTTCGTTCGTGCGTGATTGCCGACGACGAAAATACCTCGGCGCTGTACACCGTTGTATGGGCTACATACGCAATTGGGTTCACGATGGTGCCCGCTGCATACATGAACAACGAAATCTCCTACGACCACGATTTTATTCGGAAGATGGAGAAGACAATCCGGGCCCTCGCGAATGCTCTCGACCAAGGGGCTGTGGCCGCTCTTGAAGCAGCAAAAACCCAAGTGTTGAAAGATAAGTTGAATTACCAGTTCGCCGGTAATGTTATCGAGGTGCCGACGCAGATGGCTACGGAAATCATGGGCGACATCGACCCGATTATGCGAGCCAACTGTTTCCCGGAAATGATTCACATCGTAGGAAACGCCGGTGTCGATAGCCTCATTCGCAAGCTCGCACAGCATGACGTTTACAATGACGTCAACAAGCGAATGGAGTATGCGAACAAAGTGCTGCACTACACCAATAACGTCGTGAATGAAGCCGGGAAAAACGGTACATTCTTTGCTGTTGCAGATGGTAACGTGGGTGTGCTTACTCGCGTAGACCGCGAAGCATTGCGTCGAACCCGTGCTAATTTCCACGAATGGGACGTTGTTCGCCTGCCCTACATCGACCTGCCCGTAGGTTCGCATTACTACACGTCGGTTGGCGACCAGTCGCAGATTGCCGGAGCGGCAACGCAGGATTTGACCTGTGCTCTGAAAGAGTACTTTGGATTCTCCGTCGATGTTGCGTTCTTGGTGGCTTACAACAGCGACACCGAAACGGTAGCAAACCCGGTAATCAAGGCCGAAATCGCCGCAAGAGCAGAAAATACGCCTCTTGGTATGCCGGTCTACGTTACCAACGACGCCGAGACGCCAATCTACACTCAAACGGTGTAAATTTACATTTCTGCCAATCATGGGGGCGGGGAAAGAACCCCCGTCCCCTTTTTTTATTTACAGAGCCATGTATAGAATAAAAGAAATACAAGATGCGTTATTGCATGTAGTCGGATGGGAGCAGGCTTACAACCCGGCTAAATCAATCGATGAAGAGTTGACCAAAACGGAAAGCGGCCTTTATTTTCAAGGGGCTCACCCTCTTGTAACTCTCGATAGTATGGCGGCGATAATGCCCGATGAATGGAATTTTCAGTACCCAGAATGGAATATGATTTTGCCATACAAAGCCGGGCAAAAAGTACGTCACAACGACATTGTGTGGATTGCAAAAATAGACAATACAGGGCAAGAGCCTACCGCCAGCGATTTCAACAATGATTTCAGCCGTGACGATTATGGTAACCCGTATTGGAAACCATATAACGTCATATCTGATTTTCTTGAAAGATTGACAAGAAATGGGATAGCAACGGCAATACAGACATTTACACAGATTAAACAACTCGAAAAAGAAACGAGAAATCTTTTAGAACGCCGTACATTTTTCGACGGCGCCGGGCGTATACGGGCAACAGTACAAAATTCGCATAAATTAGTAGGGTTTGAAATTGTGCCGGTTCGCGCTATGGGTGTGACGGCAAAAATTGAAAAGATAGGTTTGCAAATGACCGGGGGAACAGGAGTTGTACGAATGTATCTTTTTCATTCTTCACAGATAGACCCGATTAAAACCTTTGATTTGAATTTTACGGTTACAAATGGAGGGTTTCAGTGGTTTGCGATAGATGATTGTTATCTGCCGTATATAAGCGATTCTAACAATGCCGGAGGGTCTTGGTTCTTGTGTTATAATCAAGACGAGTTACCCGCAGGAATGGAGGCAATAAATGTTTCAAAAGACTGGAGCCGTGAGCCTTGCGGAACATGCAACATCGGCTCTATTGAAGCATGGCGAGAAATGACCAAGTATTTACAAGTTTCTCCATTCATGTACAATGCGCCGGAGACATTTGAGGAGTTCCCGGAGTTGTGGGACATCGCAAACACAATTTACACAAATACAAGAAACTACGGGTTGAACTGTGAAATTACGGTAGGCTGCGACCTAACCGATTTTATCATTTCCCAGAGACAAATTTTTCAAACTGTCATACAAAGACAAGTCGCTGCGATTGCATTGAGAACCCTTGCAATGAATCCAGATGTAAGAGTCAATCGTATACAATCGAATGCAACGCGAATGGACATACTATATGAACTCGATGGCAATACGGCAGGCGTTCGACCCGGCGGGTTGGGG
>ERZ772893.760-NODE-760-length-38183-cov-10.219996_pt1 | contig 38183 bp, 35 predicted proteins | sample MGYA00511482_ERZ772893 | MGnify/ENA primary metagenome ERZ772893 (study PRJEB29015, sample SAMEA2737687) | human gut metagenome | biome: human gut; feature: human-associated habitat; material: faeces | place: China | collected 2012 ... | reverse complement strand
GCGGCGCAGCTCCGCAGCCGCCGAAAGCCCTGCCGGGGCCGCTACAGCGCCCAGCTCGATGAGATACAGGTCAAACCGTTCTCCCTCGGTGTCCCGGCGCAGCAGCGCATCTGCATCCGGCAGCTGCTGCACGATGCACGCATCCTGCCGCCGGGCAAAATATTCCATGCACTGGCGTTCCAGCCCGCTGCGCAAGGCCGCGTCCGGGCTGCATACCGCAATGTGAAATACCATCTCACATTCTCCTTTCCGCCAGCCGCCCGCCTTGATTTTTGCGCAGGGCTGGAGTATGATAAATAAAACTTTGCTGCATCGAAAAAAGAAAAAACGGAGGGACCCGCCATGCCGCAGCCGCTTGTCAGCGTTATTGTGCCCGCCTATAACGCGGCGGGCTTCATCTCCCGCTGTGTGGAGAGCATCACATCCCAGAGCTACCCGGAGCTTGAGATCCTTCTGCTGAACGACGGCTCCACCGACGACACCCTTGCTGTCTGCCGGAAGCTTGCTGCCGCCGACAGCCGCATCCGTGTGGTGGACAAGCCCAACACCGGCGCAGCAGACACCCGCAGCTGCGGCCTTGCCCTTGCCCACGGCGAATACATCCAGTTTGCGGACAGCGACGATCACCTGCTGCCGGGCTGCACCGCAAACCTGGTGGCTGCTATGCAGCGCAGCCATGCCGACCTTGTGCTGGCTCCCTACCGGATGATGGTGCCCCGCAAGGATGGCGGCTATGACACCCGGGAGTACAGCCTGCTGCCCGCCGGGGTGTACAACAAGGTGGATTACCTGTGGCAGCTCACCGGCAATGCCGCTGCCTTTTACTACGGCGTGCTCTGGAACAAGCTCTACCGCCGGGATCTCATCCAGATGGCGCACATCCGGTTCGAGCATGTGGTATACGCCGAGGACCAGCTGTTCAACACCCGGTATCTGCAGGTGGCACAGCGGTTTGCCGCCATCGACGAAGCCGCCTACTGCTACATCCAGAACCCGCAGAGCGTATGCCATACGCAGGTGAGCGCGGCGGACATGCTGCGCCACCGCAGCCGGATGTACCACACCTACAAGGAACTGTGCATCCAGCTGGGCGTGTACGATAAATTTCGCCTGCGGCTGCACGGCATCTATCTGAGCCTGTTTGAAAGCCCTCTGCCCAACGGCCCGGTGCAGAAGCTTTCCGACGCATTTGCCCGCACCCACAGCCGCATCTGAGAAAAGGAGAACCTATGGAATTTCCCCTTGTAAGCATCATCGTGCCCATGTACAACACTGCCGGGTGCATTGCCCGCTGTGTCAAAAGCATCTGCGCCCAGACTTATAAAAGCATTGAGATCCTGCTGCTGAACGATGGCTCCACCGACGACACCCTTGCCGCTTGCCGCGCCCTTGCCGCCAGCGACCACCGCATTGCACTGGTGGATAAAACCAACACCGGCGCAGCGGATACCCGCAATCAGGGCATTGCGCTGGCCCACGGCAAATACATCCAGTTTGTGGACAGCGACGACTGGCTGGCCCCCGATTTTACGGAAAAGCTGGTCTCCGCCGCCGAGGCCCACACCGCCGATCTTGTGATCGCGCCCTTCTGGATGGTGTACCCGGAAAACTATGTGGAGCACATCCGCCCATGGGAAAAGGCGCTGCAGCATGTGCTCCAGCGCAATCCGCCCCGCACCCGGGCCTATGGCTATCTGCCTGCCGGGGTGTACACCGGACAGGAGTACGCAAAGCATCTGATCCAGAAGCCGAACACCTTCTACTATGGCAGCCCCTGCAACAAGCTCTACCGCCGTGACCTCCTGCGGAAGCACAGCCTCCATTTCCGCAAAGAATTGTTTGCGGAGGATCAGCTGTTCAACACCGAATATCTGCGCTATGTGCGCACCGCCGTTTCTATCCCGGACATCGGCTATTACTACCTGCAGAACAGCCAGAGCGTCTCCCACTCCAGAGTGACCACCGCCGACATCCTTTCGCTGCGGCGGCGGGTGATGCTCCTGTACCGGGACATCTACACCGAACTTGGCATCTACCCGGAAACGCGGGCGGCCATCCTGCGTTCGCCCTTTGGCGAAAACGAGTTCACTCTTCCGCCGCTGGACACCCCACAGACGCACTGCTGCAAGCTGTGACCTTATAAAAAGCACCCGGCTGCCGCCGAGAGCCGCTCTGGCTCCTGCACGGCTCCGGGTGTTTTTTGCGCTTTCTCAGCAGCCGATGGCGGCACACTTCTCCGCCAGCCAGCTGCGCTCTTCGTCGTTCAGGTGCGGTGCCAGCTTTGCAAACACCTGACGGTGGTAATCGTTCAGCCATGCGATCTCGTCCTTATCCAGCACACCGGGCAGGATGGGAGAGGTGGCAATGGGCACGAACATCAGCGGTTCAAAGCCAAGGAAGGTACCGTACTGGTTATCGGCCTTGTGCACGCACACCAGCTCGTTCTCGATGCGGATGCCCACGAGGTCGGTCTCGTAAACGCCCGGCTCGTCGGTGACCACCATGCCGGGGCGCATCCGGGTGGTGTTGCGGCTGTTCAGGGCATGGGGGCCTTCGTGCACGTTGCCCACAAAGCTGACGCTGTGACCGGTGCCGCAGCGGTAGTTGATGAGGTGCCGCCACAGCGGTTCCCGGGCAATGGTGTCGATCATCTTACACTCGCAGTAATCCAGCCAGACGGCCTTGGCAAGGTCGATGTGGCTCTGCAGAGTCCATGTGTAGAAGCGCTTTTCGTCCTCGGTCAGCGGGCCAAGCGGGTAGGTGCGGGTGATGTCGGTGGTGCCGTCCATGTAGGTGGCACCGCTGTCCACCAGCAGAAAGCCCTTCTTTTCCAGCACAGCGTGATCTTCCGGGGTGGCGTGGTAGTGCATCATGGCTGCGTTGCCGCCGTAGGCCGCAATGGTGCCAAAGCTTTCCACAAGGAATTTATCGTCCGCACTGCGGTACTTGTGCAGAATTTCATCCACCGTCAGCTCGGTCAGGGTCTCACCGGCAGCAAGGCGGCTTTCCAGCTCGATCTGGAACCGCACCATGGCCACAGCGTCCCGGATATGGGCCTGCTTTGTGTGGGCAAGCTCCGTTTCGTTCTTCACGCCCTTCATCATCAGCAGCGGGTCGGTGCCGTCCTTCACGGTGAGGGCAGGGTTCTGCTCCAGCACCTGATACACGGCGTAGTTCACCGTGGAGCACTCGGCCAGCACAGTCTGAGGTTCCGTCTCAGCAGCGAGGAACTTCAGCACATCGTCGTACTCCGCCAGCGTGATGCCGTTGGCTTCCAGCTCTGCCTTTGCCTCCGGGGTGACGCGGGCCGTGTTGATGAAGAGTACCGCGCGGCTGGGGGTCACATAGCAGTAGGCCATGGCATAGGGAGTGCACTCAATGTCCATGGCGCGCAGGTTCAAAAGCCATGCCAGATTATCCAGCTTGCCCACAAACTGAGCGGTGCAGCCCAGCTCCTTAAGCTTGCTGCGCAGCTGATCCAGCTTTTCCGCCGGGGAGAAGCCCGCATATTCCTTCGGCAGGATCCACGCTGGGGTATCCGGCAGGGCAGGGCGGCCCTCCGTCCACAGCTCGTCCTCAAGGTTCAGGGTCTTGATGGAAGCGCCCTTCTTTTCCAGTGCCTTTTTCAGGTCGTTCACGAGGGCCGTGCTGGCGGTCAGGCCGCACAGGCCCAGTGCTTCGCCCTCATTCAGGGCATTTGCGCAGTATTCCTCCACGGTGGGCACGCCGGGTTCCCCCATGCGCTGCAGCTTGATCTCGGTACCCGCAATTTCCTTCTCGGCCTGCACAAAATAACGGCCGTCGGCCCACAGGGCGCTCTCGGTGCGGGTGACCACGAAGTTGGAGTTCTCGCCGTGGAACCCGGAGAACCAGGTCAGGCTGGTGTAATGGCAGGGCAGGTATTCGCTGGCGTGGGGATCGCCCACAGGGATCAGATAAACGGCCACGCCGTTTGCAGCCATGGCGGCACGCAGAGCGGCAAGGCGCTCGGGAACGGTATTCATGCTCATATGATTTGCTTCCTTTTCTCTCACCGGAAAGCCCGGCAGCGGTGCATTTCTGTTTGGCCTTATTGTATCATTCCGGGAAAAAGATTGCAATGCAGGGGGCGCTGAACCCTCTCAGGCAAAGCCTTGCGGCTTTGCCAGCTCCCCCGAAGGGGGAGCTGGCGAACGCAGTGAGACTGAGAGGGTTCGCTCTCTGAGGGAGCCGGCACGGCAACAGCCGTGACTGAAGGAGTTGTTTTCTTCTTTTTTCTTGAAAACGCAACTTTCTTGCAAAAAAAGTTACAATTTTTTCTTGAAAAAGGCCGTTTTCCCATTGACAGCCTTGTTATAATAGGAGTGTAAGATTTTTGAGCCAGCACTCTGCGGCTCTGTGTGCTATTCGAAGAAAGAGGCAATTGAATCATGACCAAAATCGATATTTTCTCCGGCTTCCTTGGTGCCGGTAAAACTACCCTGATCAAAAAGCTCATCAAAGAGGCCTTTGCCGGCCAGCAGGTGGTGCTGATCGAGAACGAGTTCGGCGAGATCGGCATTGACGGCGGCTTTCTGAAGGAAAGCGGCATCCAGATCAACGAGCTGAACGCCGGCTGCATCTGCTGCTCTCTGGTGGGCGACTTCCGCACCGCCCTGCAGCAGGTGGTGGAGCAGTACCACCCCGACCGCATCGTCATCGAGCCCTCCGGCGTGGGCAAGCTCTCCGATGTGACCCGCGCTGTGGAAGGCGTGGCCGAGCATCTGGATGTGCAGCTGAACAGCTTTGTCACCGTGGCCGATGTGAACAAGGTGAAGATGTATATGAAGAACTTCGGCGAGTTCTACGACGACCAGATCAGCCACGCAAGCTGCATCCTGCTCAGCCGCACCCAGACCGCCAGCGAAGAGAAGATCGCCGCTGCGGTCGCCATGCTGCGCGAGAAGAACCCCACCGCTACCATCGTGACCACCGCATGGGACGAACTGACCGGTGAGCAGATCCTGAAGGCCATGTCCACCAAGGACGACTTCAAGGCAGAGCTGATTGCCATGGCTGCAAAGGCCAATGAGGAGCACGCCCACGAGGACGAGGAAGAAGAGCATCACCACGATCATGACGACCACGACCATTGCTGCTGCGGCCACCATCACGACCACGATGATGACGACGAGGACGAGCACGAGCATCACCACGATCACGATGAGCATGAGCACCATCATCACGACCATGACGGCCACTGCTGCTGCGGCCATCACCACCATCATCATGACCACGATGCCGACGAGGTATTCACCAGCTGGGGCGTTGAGACGGCCCGCAAGTTCACCAAGGCAGAAGTGGAGCACGCCCTCACCGAGCTGGATACCGGCAATTACGGCATGATCCTGCGCAGCAAGGGCATCGTGAACGGCGGCGCAGACGGCTGGCTGGAGTTCGACTATGTGCCCGGCGAATGGGAAGTGCGTGCCCGCGGTGCAGATGTGGGCGGCAAGCTGGTCGTGATCGGCTCCAAGCTGAACGAAAAGGCCATTGCAGAGCTGTTCGGCTGCTGAGCTTAAAGTAAAAAGGAGAAACCATTCCTATGGCAAAAGAAATTCCGGTCTACCTGTTTGTGGGCTTTCTGGAAAGCGGCAAGACCAAATTCATTCAGGAGACCTTTGAAGACCCCAACTTCGACTCCGGCGACAAGACCCTGCTGCTGATCTGCGAGGAGGGCGAAGAGGAGTACAACGAGAAGAAGTTCGCCTTCCCCGGCGTGACCGTCAAGGTGCTGGAGGACAAGGCCGAGCTGAACCCGCAGAATCTGCTCAAGCTGGAAAAGGAATCCGGTGCAGGCCGTGTGGTCATTGAGTACAACGGCATGTGGCTGCTGCAGGATCTGGCCGAGGCTCTGCCCGAGAGCTGGATCGTGTACCAGTGCATCGCCACCGCCGACGGCACCACCGCCTTGACCTACGCCCGCGACAACTCCATGCGCAGCCTGCTGCTGGACAAGATCGCCCGCAGTGAGCTGATCGTGTTCAACCGCGCTGAGGCCGTGAACAACGACGCCGCCCGTCAGGAGCTGCACAAGCTGGTGCGTCAGGCTTCCCGCAAGTGCGATATCGCCTACGAGTTTGCCGACGGCAGCGTGGCCTATGACGACATCCCTGATCCGCTGCCCTTTGACATCAACGCGGACATCATCGACATTCCGGATGACGATTTCGGCATCTGGTACATGGATTGTCAGGACGAGCCCCAGAAGTATACCGGCAAAACGGTCAAATTCCTTGCACAGGTGTGTCAGACCAACCGTGCCGGCAAGAACAGCTTCGTGCCGGGCCGTTTCGCCATGACCTGCTGCGTGCAGGACATCCAGTTCGTGGGCTTCCCCTGCAGCTACGATGGCTACAAGGCGCTGGAGCAGCGCGCATGGGTGCGGGTTACCGCAAAGGTAGGCTACAAGTTCCATAACATCTACCGCGGCAAAGGCCCGGTGCTCACCGCCATTTCGGTGGAGCCTGCCGAAAAGCCGCTGGAAGATGTAGTAACATTCTCTTGATCTGATCTTTCAAGGAGGTCCCGGCATGAAAACACTGTTTCGTATCCTTGGCACGGCCGCTGCTGTGGCCGTTACCGGTGCTGCCATTGTGGCACTGGACAAGATCCTGAACCAGAAAGACCCGCTCCATGTGGAGGAAGTAGAGTTCCCGGAGGACGCCGAGCAGAACGCTGAGGAAGCCGCCAAGACTGCCGAAGCCTACGCCGAAGCGGAAACCAAAGCCTCCGATGCTGCCAACGAAAAGGCTGCAGAAGAAGCTGCGCCGGAAGCTCCTGCCGAAGAAGCGGCAGCTGCTGCCCAGCCCGCCGAAGAAGCCTCTGCCCCGGCGGCACCCGCGGAGGGCGGTGAGAAGCCGGTGTTCGACCCGGAAGCTCCCAACCAGAACCCTGTGGAAGCAGGCCCCGCTGTTGCTCCCAAAGACGAGAGCGGAAAATTCGACCCCACCAAGATCGCCGAAGCCAGCGACTTTGGCGACTGGGAAGAACAGGGCTGCAAAGGATAACCTATGACCCAAAAAGGGACGATGTGATGTTCACATCGTCCCTTTTTTGTTATTCTCCTCTTGCCAGCTGCTGCAGCTTTTTCCTGTCCAGCACCTGCACGCCGCCCCGGAACAGCCGCACCCAGCCCTCCTGCGCAAAGTATTTCAGCATCCGGCTCACCACCTCGCGGGCAGACCCCATGTATTTTGCCATCTGGTCGTGGGTCATGCGTACCTCATCACCGCCGGTCTTGGCCAGCTCATCGGTAAGAAAAATGGCAAGCCTGCGGTCTGCGCTCATGAACAGCACCTGCTGCATGGTCCACATGCTGTCGGAAAAGCGCTCCGCCGTCATCTGATAGGCGTAGCAGCGCACATGCACGTTCTGCTGCATCAGCCTGCGGAAAACGCCCGCGCTGATGCAGTAGGCCTCGGTGTCCTCTTCGGCATCAATATACAGGTCGATGTTCACCGAGTCCATCACGCAGGATGCCGACAGGATGCACACCTCCCCGCCGAACAGGCGGTAGAGTGTCACGTCCCGCCCATCCTCCGAGAGCAGGTAGGCCCGCAGCTGGCCGCTGCGCAAAAGCAGAATGCCCACGCAGCTTTCCAACGGGCTGTGCACCCTTGCCCCCTTTGCGTAGTGCACCGGCCGGGTGTAGCGGCAGAGCATGTCCTGTTCGTCGGGTGTCAGGTCGTTCCAGAAGGGAAAACCTTTGGCCAGACAATCGCGGTGTTCCTTTGTTGTTTCCGACATTGCTTTTCATCCTTTCCGCAGGGCCTTGGCGGCTTCAGTGCCCGCCTGCGCGCCCTCATACACGGCTTTTGCCACCTGCAGAAGGCCGCCGGTGCAGTCGCCCGCCGCATACAGGCCGGGCACGGTGGTCTGCATTTTTTCGTCCACCACGATGCGATTCCCGTCCACCTCTGCGCCGATCTTCCTAGCCAGTGCGGTGCTGCCCGCCACGCCCAGTGCCACAAATACACCGCTGACAGGCAGCTGCACACCGCCGGACAGCTGCACGCCGGTGACAACGGTTTCGCCCAGAACAGCCTCCACGGTCTGCGGATAGACTGTGACCTCCGGCGGGAAGTCCGCCGTCAGCGGTGCGCCGTTGGTCAGCAGGGCAACACTTTTTGCCACCGGCAGCAGAGCCTGCACCTCGTGCAGGGCGTACTCGCCGCTGCCCAGCACCGCCACGTCCTTTCCACGGTAGAAAAATGCGTCGCAGGCGGCACAATAGCTCACGCCGTGCCCCTCCAGCCCGGCAAGGCCCGGGATGCGCGGCACCGCCCGGGATGCACCCGTGGCAAGGATCATAGCGTCCGCCGGGTAATTTTTATCCACTGTTTCTACGGTGAGTTTATCCGTATAGGTCAGGCCCACGGCTTCGGCTGTGACGAATCTCACACCAAGGCGCTTTGCATTCTCGATGCTGCGGCGTTCCAGTTCCGCACCGGAGACCGGCTCGGCAAAGCCGTAATAGTTTTCAATTTTTTCGGCGCGGTCCAGCGCACCGGGGCCTTTGGTGAGCACCGTGGTATCCACACCGGCGCGGACAGCGTACAGCGCGGCGGATACGCCCGCCGGGCCGGAGCCGATGATGACAATATTGGGCATAACATTCTCCTTTTATCATTTTCTTTAGTATACACCAAATTCCCCCAAACTTCTGTGACCGGGTCGCAAAAATTGCGCTTTGCGGCGGCTGGCCGCTTTTCAAGCGGAAAAGAGTATGTTATACTGTTTCAGTCATCTGAATTTTCTGCCACGGAGGCTTATTTTATGACCAAGCAACGTATCCTTTTCATCACCACCGGCGGCACCATTGCCAGCGTACGCACCCAGCAGGGGTTAAAACCCGTGCTTACCAGCGAGGAGCTGCTTGCCCATCTGCCGGAATTGAAAGAACTGTGCTGCCCGGAAACGCTGGCGCTGTGCAGCATTGACAGCACCGACCTTGGGCAGGAGCACTGGCTGATGATGGCACGCGCCATTCAGGAAAACTACGCTTTGTACGACGGCTTTATCATCTGCCACGGCACGGATACGCTGGCGTACTCTGCGGCGGCGCTCTCTTATCTCATCCAGAACGCGGATAAGCCCATCATCCTCACCGGCGCGCAGCAGCCCATCTCCAACGAGATCACCGACGCCAAGAAAAACCTGCGGGACAGCGTGGTCTGCGCCATCGACCCGGGCAGCCGGGGCGTAATGGTGGTGTTTGGCGGGCACGTCATTGCGGGCACTCGTGCCAAGAAGAACAAGACCATCAGCTACGACGCCTTTGCCTCAGTCAACTTCCCGGAGCTGGCGCTGGTGCAGGGTGACCGGCTGGTGCGGTACATTTCCTCGCCGTGGCCCACCGGCCCGGTGGAGTTCAGCCGTGTGCTGGACCCGAAGGTGTTCCTGCTCAAGCTGACCCCGGGCATGTCCCCGGCGCTCATCCCGGAGATCTTCCGCCTGTACGACTGCGTTATCGTGGAAAGCTTCGGCGTGGGCGGCATTCCGCAGCAGCTGATGGATGCCTTTGCCGAAGGCCTGGGCGACTACGAGACCACCCATAAGGTGCTCATCATGACCACGCAGGTCACCTACGAGGGCAGCGACGTGGGCGTTTACGAGGTGGGCAAGCGGGTGAAGAACCGCTTCCGCTTTCTGGAAGCCCACGATATGACCATCGAGGCGGTAGTGACCAAAAGTATGTGGCTGCTGGCGCAGAACTGCGAAAGCTTTGACCAGCTGCAGCAGCGGTTCTACCGTCAGGTGAACTTTGATACCTTCTACCATTAAATCAGATATGCAAAAAGGACACGGCATGCCGTGTCCTTTTTCTTTCAGAACACCAGCTGCACCAGCAGCACATAGCACAGCGTACCGCCTGCGACACTGAGCAGGGTCTCATGCTTCCACTTGTGCAGGCCCACCGTCACCAGCAGGGCGATGACCTCCGGAATGCCGCGGCTGCCCGCAAAGGGGGTGACGCTTTTCAGGCAGTAGACGATCAGCATTCCAAAAATGGCTGCGGGCAGCACCCTGCCCAGATACCGCACCACCTCCGGCGGCTGCTGATCCTTGGAAGAGAACACCACAAAGGGCAGAAAGCGGGTGAGCATGGTGGCGGCTGTGCACACCGCAATGGTCAGGCCCATCTGGACTGCGGTCATGCGCCCACCTCCTCGCCGCTTTTTTCTGCTTCGGTGCCTTCGGCCTTTTCGATCGGTTTACGCAGAACCAGCAGCAGGATCAGGATGCATCCCATGGAGGGCAGCAAAAAGCTGCTGGAGCCAAAAACCACCAGACACGCCAATGGGGCGGCAAGGCCGATCAGGGCGCTGTAGTGCTGCTCATCTTTTTCCCACTGATTGAGAAAGATCACCGTGAACATGGCGGTCATCACAAAGTCCACACCCTCGGTGCTGAAGGGCAGCACCGAGCCCACCACCGCGCCAAGACCGGCACTGGCCACCCAGTAGAACTGATCCAGCAGGGTGATGAAGAACATGAACCAGCCCCTGTCCACCCCTTCCGGCGGCTCGGCCGAACAGGTGATGGAAAAGGTCTCGTCGCTCATGGCAAAGATCATATAAAAGCTGCGCAGGCCGTAGCCCTTGTAGCGTTCCAGCATGGCAAGGCCGTAGAACAGATGCCGCGCCTGGATCATGAGCGCCATCAGAAACGCCGAAAAGGGCGAGAACGCGCTCAGCAGCAGGCTTGCCAGCACAAATTCCAGCGAACCGCCGTACACCACGGTGCCCATGAGCATGGGCATCCACACCGGCAGGCCCAGCGACTGCACATAAATGCCATAGCCCATCCCCAGCACAAAATAGCCCGCCAGCACCGGGATGGTCTGCGGTGCGGCGGCGCGCAGTGCCCGCCATACGGTGCTCTGCCGCCTTGTCAATTGTTGTCCGGTTGCATATTCCATTGGCCTTTCCCTCAAAATACGATGCCGGTTTCCTCTTTGGCCTCATTGCCGCCGATAAACCCATTCTCTCGATATGAATATGTCTGTATTATAACAGGTCTCACGACTTTTGCAAAGGTGTATCCCCCACTGCTTTTGGCAGAACGACAGATTTTTTCTTTAAATTTTATGCAATTTTAAACGGATACAAAGTGACTCGCGGTCAGCGCTTTATTATTTTAATGCAGTAAAAGTTCTTTGCAGGATCCTGTTCCTGAAATATCCCTAAATGCCGTTTGTGCTTTCGTCATACTCATTTGACAGATGCCGTCTTTTCCGGTATCCTGTCCGTATCACAAGGACGGCGGGCCGAAAACACCCGCCTTTTTTCGTTCATTCTGTATTTAGTGGGAGGACATTTTATGGCAACCATGAAGGACATCATCCAGAGCCCGGTGTTCGAGCTGCCCGCCGTCAAGACGGCCTCCAGCTATCTGCTGCCGGCCCTGTTCGGCTCCATGGCGCTGGGTCTGTTCGCCAGCTCTGCCAGCGGCAGCAAGGTGGTCAAGGGCGGCATCAAGGGCGTGCTGCCGGTTCTGGTCATCATGACAGTGCTCTCCCTCGCCGCACGCCTTGCAGGCTACGGCTCCGTGCTGGGCGGCCTTGTGGGCATCTTCATCATCGTGATGCTGCCCATCGGCATCCTTACCTCCTATGTGCTGTGGAAGAAGGGCAAGATCCAGGTAGTAGATAAAGAGCAGAAGTAAGGGGAAACAAAAGAACTCCCGGACGGATGTCCGGGAGTTCTTTGTTGCTTATTCTGCCTTTTCGTCCTTCTTGAGCATATCCAACTCGGGCATCAGCTCGGTGCTCACAATGGTGAGCATCTCCTCCAGCTTTGCACAGTCCTCGGGGGAGAAGCGCTCTCTTGCGCGCTCCACCACAGTGTGCAGATAGGAATAGCTGATGTTGTAGTAATCGATATACTTCTGGGTGGGGCGCAGGTGATACTCGCGCCGGTCGGTGGTGGACTGGATCTTTTCCACATAGCCCTTCTTCACCAGACTGCCGATCTTATACGCCGCATTGGGGGTGGAGATCTGCATCATGCGGGAAAACTCCGCAATGGTGGGTTCGCCCATGGCCATGATGCCCTCCATGCAGAAGGACTCCACCGTGGTCAGCGTGGCTTCCCGGGTGGCAAAACGCTGAAAAACGTTCTGGTAGAAATGCAGCTTGAATTTGGTGTATACGTCCTGAAATGCCTGTTCCAGCATAGGTCGTGTGCCTCCGATAGTTCATTTTATTTAAAAATACCACGTTTTGGCCGCGGCGCAAAGCGAAACAGCTGAATTTTTGGCAGGAATTTATTCTGCCGCCTTTTTGTTCGTGCGCACACGGATCACGCTGAGCACCACCAGCTCTACGGCAATGGCAACGGCCAGCAGGATCAGCGAGGTGAACAGGCTGCCGTTGGCACCCAGAAAAGCCTGTGCAATGCCCGTGATCACATAGCACACTGCCGCGCAGGAAGCCGCCGTAATGGCGTAGGGCAGCTGGGTGGACACATGGTTCACATGGCTGCAGTGGGCACCGGCGGATGCCATAATGGTGGTGTCCGAGATGGGGGAGCAGTGGTCGCCGCAGACGGCACCGGACAGGCAGGCCGCAATGGAAATGACCAGCATCTCGCCCTCCGGGAAGGCATGGCACACGATGGGGATGAGGATGGAGAAGGTGCCCCAGGAGGTGCCGGTGGCAAAGGCAAGGAACACTGCCACAAGGAAGATGATGACCGGCAGCATGTACTGCAGGGCAGCGGCAGAGCCACTCAGCAGGTTGGCAACGTAATATTTTGCGCCCAGCAGGCCGGTCATGCCGGACAGGGTCCATGCGAGGGAGAGGATCAGCATGGGGCTGACCATGGCCTTGAAGCCCTCGGGAATGCAGGCGGCAAAGTCCTGAAAGGTCATCACATTGCGCACGCGGTAGAACACAAAGGTGAACAGCAGGGCAATGCTGCTGCCCAGCACCAGACCTGCAGAAGCGTTGCAGTCCGCAAAGGCGGTGACGAAGTCCACGCCCTCAAAGAAGCCGCCGGTGTAGATCATGCCAAAGATGCAGGCTGCGATCAGCACCAGCACCGGGGCGATCAGGTCCGCCACACGGCCGCAGGTATCGGTGCCATCGTCCACATCGTTGCCGTAGGGACGGTCGGCGGTGGTAAACAGGTCGCCGTTTTTGGCGTTGTCCTCGTTCAGCTTCATGGGGCCGAACTCTGCCCCGGTAAAGATGAGGAACAGGCTCATCACCACGGTCATGACGGCGTAATAGTTATAAGGAATGGTGCGCAGGAACATGGTAAAGCCGTTGATGCCGGAGCCTTCGGGCACGCTGGAAGTGACCGCAGCTGCCCAGCTGGACACCGGTGCAATGATGCACACCGGGGCCGCAGTGGCGTCGATCAGGTAGGCCAGCTTTGCGCGGGACACCTTCTGCCGGTCGGTGACGGGTCGCATGACAGAGCCCACGGTCAGGCAGTTGAAGTAGTCGTCCACAAAGATCATCACGCCCAGCAGCAGGGTGGCAAACTGCGCACCGGCCCGGGAGTGGATGTGGGTGGAGGCCCAGCGGCCAAAGGCGGCAGAGCCGCCGGCCTTGTTCATCAGGGCCACAAGGATGCCCAGCATGACAAGGAACACCAAAATGCCCACGTTGCTGCTGTCCGAAAGCTTGGCCACCATGCCGCCGTCTTCGTTGAAGAACAGGGTGTTGATGGCCAGCTCCAGATTGCCGTTGGCGTACAGCAGCGCACCGGATGCGATGCCCACCAGCAGGGAGGTGTACACCTCCTTGGTATTCAGCGCCAGCACAATGGCGATCACCGGCGGCAGCAGCGAAAAGATGGTGCTGTACACCGCACAGGTATAGTTGGACGGGTCCGCGATCTTGCCGGGCGTTGCCGCTGTGCACCACAGCAGCAGGGCAAACACCAGCAGAGCTGCGAACCATGAAAGGTTCTTATTTTTCATAACGGATTCCTCTTTTTTCAAATTTCCGGGGATGCATACCCCTCTTTGCGCAGGAAAAACTATCCCCATCGAATGCAAAGGGAGGTGTGCGCCGCGCCGGACTATAAAGCGATGTATTTTGAGCTGTTCCGGGCCAGCGTGCAGGCCGCACAGCTTTTGCAGGACGCGCAGAAGCGTGCCGAGCAGCACCTGCTGGAAGCTGACCCGCCGCCGATACGATTGGAGCAAACAGAGCAAACGGATGAAGAATAGTTTTCTTCGGTCAGCATCCTCGCCCTCTCAGTCACCTTCGGTGCCAGCTCTCCCAAGGGGAGAGCCCTTGGCAAAACCGGAAACTTTACCGTACTGCCAAAGCCTCCCTCATTGAGAAAGACTTCCCCCGGCCGGGGGAAGATGTCGTGTAAGCGACAAAAAGGGGAACGGTGGCATCGTGCAGCGATGACGGAAGGAGTTTTACCCCTTCTTTGCCTCTGCCTTGGCTGCGAACTTGGCGTTGTTGATGACAAAACGTTCGTGGCTGCCGCCGCCCACAGGGCCTTTTTCATCGCGCAGGCTCACCTTGAAGGTGAGCTTGCGGCCTTCCACAGCCACCAGCTCGCTCTCGCAGGTCACGGTCATGCCCACAGGGGTGGGGGCGGTGTGCTCCAGCTCAAGCTTTGTGCCCACCGAGCCGCTGCCCTCGTCCAGCGCATCGGCCACGCTCATCCAGCAGGTCTTTTCCGCCAGAGCCACAAGGGCCGGGGTGGCAAACACCTCCAGCGTGCCGCTGCCCATGGTCTTTGCGGTGTTGGCTGCGGTGACGAGCACGCTTTGTTCCCCGCGGATACCGGTTTCCAATGTCATATACTTTCCTCTCCTTTTGCGCGCCGTATGGCGCATTTTATTTTTGAACACCTTTATAAGATACCACATTTTGCACCAGAACGCACCCTGTTTTACACTTTTTTGTAAATTTCTCTTTTTCTTTTTGCGCAAACGGGCTGCCAAGTCCTCTCTCTTTGGGAGAGGTGGCACCAAAGGTGACGGAGAGGGTGAGGACACTGACCATGCGGCGACCTCTTTTTTGTTTTCGCCTTCCCTCCAATCCGCATCCTTATTGCGATTCAAAAACGCAAATTTTCTGCGTTTTAAGGCAAATTTCATCAATTTAGAGCAGACGCTGAAAATCTTTAAAAAAGCCTTGACAAGGAGCATTCCGCGTGCTACTATGAACACATGAACAAGCGTTCATGTGAATCCACAGCGAAGGGAGACATCAACATGGCGGAAATAAAGGAAGCAATGCCCGCGCCGCAGCCGGAAGCCTTGGATATGCCGGACGACGAGGTGCTGTACGAGTTGGCCGACCTGTTCCGGGTGTTCGGCGACTCCACCCGCATCAAGATCCTGTATGCACTGCACGACAACGAGCTGTGCGTGCAGGACATTGCAAACGCCGTGCAGCTGAGCCAGTCGGCGGTGAGCCATCAGCTGCGGGTGCTCAAGGATTCCAAGCTCGTGCGGTTCCGGCGCGAGGGCAAAACCGTTTACTACGCACTGGACGATGACCATGTGCGCAGCATCCTCTCCATGGGGATGGATCATATCGAAGAATAACGAAAGGCTGGTATTACTTATGAAGAAGAGCTACAAGATCGAAGTGGACTGCGCAAACTGCGCTCAGAAGATGGAGGACGCTGCCAACACCGTTGCAGGCGTGGCAAGTGCTACCGTCAGCTTTATGACCCAGAAGATGAAGGTGGAGTTCTCTGAAGGTGCAGACCCCCACGACACCATGGTGAACGTTCTGGCCGCCTGCAAGAAGGTGGAGGACGACTGCGAGATCTTTGATATCTGATGCGCGGCAGGTTGCTGCACACGATCAACAGCCTCGCCCTCTCCGTCACCTGCGGTGACACCTCTCCCTTTGGGAGAGCTGGCAAATCCAAAGGATTTGACTGAGAGGGCGAGCCCGCTAAAGAAAAAAGCATCTGCAGCAAGAATTCGTAGATTTTCTGAGAGCTCAAACGAATGTGCAGATGCTTTTTACTTTGTGTGCGATTGTGTTGTGCAATAACTTTTTCTGTTGAAAAATCAGACAGTTTTCAACAGTTTCCACTCAGTTTTCAACACCGTTTGCGGAAAAAACGTAAAACAAACGTGGAAAAGCGCTTTTACGCCTGAAAAACTGTGTGGAAAACACGGGTAAAACCGTGGAATATCCATTTTTATGGGGAAAAGTTGTTGAAATCCCCGCCCGCCGCAGCGTGATGCGGCCCATGAATCCCGCAAAAAGGAGAGTTTTGTATGAACAAAAAGCAGAAAAAGAACCTGCAGCGCATCATCATTGCGCTGATTTTGGTGCTCATCCTCAAGCTTTTGCCCCAGTTCCCCACGCCGGTGGAGCTGGTACTGTACTGCATCCCGTATCTGGTGGTGGGCTGGGACGTGCTGCGCAAGGCACTGCTTGGCATCAAGAACCGTCAGCCCTTTGACGAGTGCTTCCTGATGGCCGTTGCCACTGTGGGTGCATTTGCACTGGGCGACTACGTGGAGGGCTGTGCCGTTATCATCTTCTACCAGATCGGCGAGCTGTTCCAGAGCGTGGCCGTGGGCAAGAGCCGGCAGAGCATTTCCAGCCTGATGGACATCCGCCCGGACTACGCCAACATTGAGGGCGAGGACGGCAGGCTGGAGCAGGTGGACCCGGACGATGTGGAGATCGGCACCGTGATCGTGGTCCAGCCCGGTGAGCGCGTGCCCATCGACGGCGTGATCGTGGAGGGCGCTTCTGCCCTGAACACCGCCGCCCTGACCGGCGAGAGCCTGCCCCGCGATGTGCAGACCGGCGATGAGGTCATCAGCGGCTGCGTGAACATGACCGGCCTGCTGAAGGTAAAGACCACCAAGGAATTCGGCGAATCCACCGTTTCCAAAATTCTCGATCTGGTGGAAAATTCCAGCATGAAGAAGGCCCGCGCCGAGAACTTCATCACCCGTTTTGCCCGCGTGTACACCCCCGCCGTGTGCTATGGCGCACTGGCTCTGGCCTTTATCCCGCCCATCGTGCTGCTGCTTATGGGCCAGCCCGCCCGCTTTGGCGACTGGGTCTACCGTGCCCTGACCTTCCTTGTTATCAGCTGCCCCTGCGCACTGGTCATCAGCATTCCCCTGAGCTTCTTCGGCGGCATCGGCGGTGCATCTGCCTGCGGCATTCTGGTCAAGGGTTCCACCTATCTGGAAGAGCTGGCCCGCACCGGCATCGTTGTGTTCGACAAGACTGGCACCCTGACCCAGGGCACCTTTAAAGTGACCGGCATCCACCCCGCAGAGGGCACCAGCGAGGAGCAGCTGGTGGAAGCTGCCGCGCTGGCCGAGAGCTGGTCCAAGCACCCCATCTCCCTCAGCATCAAGGCCGCTTACGGCAGGGAGATCGATCCGAACCGTGTCACCGATGTGCAGGAGCTTGGCGGCCACGGCGTGACCGCCCAGGTGGACGGCAGGACCGTTGCTGCCGGCAATGCCCGCCTGATGGAAAAGCTGGGCCTGAAAGCTCCCGCCGTCAGCGAGACCGGCACCATCGTGCATGTGGCCATCGAGGGCATGTACGCCGGGTATCTGCTGATTGCCGATGTGGTAAAGCCCCACAGCGCACAGGCCATCCGGGGCCTGAAGGATGCCGGTGTGCGCAAGACCGTGATGCTGACCGGCGATGCCGAGCCGGTTGCAAAGGCCGTTTCCGCAGAGCTTGGGCTGGATGAATACCATGCGGGCCTGCTGCCGGGCGACAAGGTAGACCAGATCGAAATGCTGCTCGCTGCAAAGCGGCCCAAAGAGAACCTTGCCTTTGTGGGCGACGGCATCAACGATGCCCCGGTGCTGTCACGTGCCGATGTGGGCATTGCAATGGGCGCTCTTGGCTCTGACGCTGCCATTGAGGCCGCTGACGTGGTGCTGATGGACGACGACCCCGCCAAGATCGCACTGGCCATGCGCATTGCCCGCCGCACGTTACGCATCGTGTACCAGAACATCGTGTTTGCACTGGCCATCAAGTTTGCCTGCCTTGTGCTGGGCGCGATCGGCATGGCCAGCATGTGGACCGCCATCTTTGCCGATGTGGGCGTGATGGTGCTGGCTGTGCTCAACGCCACCCGTGCCCTGTACACCAAAGATCTGGCGAAAAAGAATGAACAGTAAAAAACAGTGCCGGACAGCCTGAAAACTGTCCGGCACTGTTTTTATATATGAGGTGCATACAGGCGTTCTATTTCATGCACAAGCTCCGGTTCTTTTTCGATATCAAATTTTCTGGCAAACATGCAGGGCGATGCTTTCAGCTGTTCCAGATCAGCGTATTTCCAGACCCACGGATTGCCTCTGTCCCAATCGATGGCACGGGCACTGGTATCACCCGGCCCCTGATAGATCTTATCCTGATACGGCGACTGCACGATCAGTGTCTGCACAAAGAACTCGTCCGAGCAAAAGGTCTTGTCCAGCACCTGCAGGATCCACTCTTCTTTTGTCAGCAGATACCGTGCAAAGCCATCCGTGCAGCTGAACCATTGACTGCCCTTTGTGAAGTGAACGTCCTGATTGCGCTTTATTCTCAGCAGCTTCTGGCCCGACAGCAGGATTCCATTGATCACGCCGAGCACTGGATGGCGGCGCAGATCGATATTCTGGAAAAAGTGCCGGTAATAAACGCGCTCATCATTGAACGGGCTGAATGGGTGCGGGTCGAAATGAACAAATTCCTTGTCCGGGTTTGCCTCAAAGAATGCGCGGATATCTTCCGGTGGCTGAATCGGCAGATCCGCACCGGAGATCAGGTGGTAATGTTGGTATGGGCCGTGATCTACCGCTGCCTTGAGCAATACAAACTCTGCCTTTACTAAAGTAATACCACCCCAAACAGCGCTCGTTCTCTGTGCGTGAAAAACCTTGGCATATTTTACATATCGTTCAACGGTTTCTGGCTGGTAGTTTTCATTCTTGCTGTCCATATGGATGAAAATATCATTCCACGGTGCATCCAGCATCCGAAGCAAAGTCCAAAACATCTCATTGCACTGATGTGCCATAAGCATGTACGCCTGTTTTTCTCTTGTTTCCATCGTTTTTTCCTCTTACTTCTGCACCGCGTTTTCATTTTATTATAACAGAATCCTCTTTAAAAACAATCCCACCACCCCTTTTTTACAGCACAAAGCCGCTGCTTTCCCTTGCAGAGGGAGAGCGGCGGCTTTGTTTGGGTATGGAGAAAATGGAGGAGGTCTCAAAGTTCATCCGCGGAAAGCAGCGGTATACACCGCCACCACCTCGTCGCGGGTGGGGGTGATCTGGTTGGTGGACATGCAGGTGTCGTGCAGGGCAAGCTCTGCCAGCGCGGCAAAATCTGCAGAGTCCACCTTGTTCAGCTGCGCAAGATTGGCGGGGATGCCCACGCCTGCACTGAGCTGACGGACAAACTGGATCACTGCCGGTGCGGCAGTGTCCGGGGTAAAAGTGCCCTGCAGGCCCATGGCAGCGGCAATGGTCATGAACCGCTCCCGACACACCGGGCTGCGGCTGTTGAAGGCCAGCACGTAGGGCAGCAGCACCGCATTGCATACACCGTGGGGCAGGTTGTAGTGTCCGCCCAGCGCGTGTGCCATCGCATGCACCATGCCAAGGCCCGCGTTGGAGAAAGCCATGCCTGCCACATTTTCGGCGTAGGCCATCATGGTGCGGGCGGCTTCATCCTGACCGTTGGCAACAGCCCGGGGCAGGTTCTGCACGATCGCCTGCATGGCCCAGTAGGCATCCTTGTCCGTGAGCGGGTTGGCGTTTTTGGAAAGCACCGCCTCGATGGCGTGGGTCAGCGCGTCCATGCCGGTGGCTGCGGTGAGCTTGGGCGGCATGGAGGACATGAAGTCGGTATCGTTCACCGCGATGCTGACCATGCAGTTGGGGTCCACCATGGCCATTTTGCTGTGGCGGACGGGGTCGGTGACGATGTAGAAGGAGGTGCACTCGCTGCCGGTACCGGCGGTGGTGTTCACCGCCACGATGGGCAGGCCGGGCTTGGAGGACTTGTTCTCGCCCTCGTACTGTTCCACGGTACCGCCGCAGGCCACCACGATGCTGGCTGCCTTAGCGGTATCGATAGCGCTGCCGCCGCCCAGAGCCACCAGCAGCTGCACCTGCAGGGTACGGGCTGCGGCAATGCAGTCGTTCACCACCTGTACGGTGGGGTTGGGCTGCACATTGTAGTACACGGCGTACTCCACACCGGCATCGGACAGTACCTGACCGACCCGGGCAGCGGCACCGGAATCATAGAGAAAGCGGTCCGTCACCAGCAAAGCACGGCGGATGCCCATCTTCTGAAGCTCCGGTCCCAGAAGACGGATGGCACCCTTGCCAAAAAAGCTGGTCTTGACGGCGTTGATGCGTTCTGCCATGTGTTCACCCTCCGCTTACTGTGCCTGACCGCAGACGATCTGCACCGGGTCCCAAATGGAACAGGACGAGGAGGAATAGACGAAATCCACCTGACCCAGTGCTTCCACGGTCATGCCAGCGTGGATGGCAACGGCAATGGCGTTGATGCGGGCCGAAACATTCTTTTCTCCCCATGCCTGCGCACCCAGCACCTGACGGGTATTGGCCTCATACACCAGCTTGATGGTGATGCGGTGGGGGTTCGGGCAGATGCCCGGACGGTCGGTGCCGGTGGCCATTGCACTCTTGACCCGCAGACCGGCCTTGCGGGCCTCGGTCTCGGTCAGGCCGGTGCGGGCGATCTCCAGATCCGCCACCTTCAGGCTGCTGGTGCGCAGAGAGCCGTCGCGGCAGGCTGCGCAGTCGCCCACGGCATAGAGATTGGGCACACTGGTGGCAAGGTCGGCACCAATGAGCACAGCGCCATTGGGTGCCAGCTGCGCCCCGGTACCGGCCAGCAGGCCGGTGTTGGGGGTAACGCCGATGGCTACCACGCAAAGGTCACAGGGGTAGGTGCCGCGGTTGGTCTGCACCTGCTCCACGAAGGTACGGCCCGGGAAGGAGCGCACCTGCTCGCCCAGATTGAACTGCACGCCCTGCGCTTCCAGCTCCTTCTGGATCAGCTTGCTCACCTCAGGGTCAAACTGGGGCAAAAGCTGCTGCTCTTTTTCAATGATACGCACATTGCGGCCCAGCTTGAGGAAGGACTTTGCGATCTCCAAACCGGCCCAGCTGCCGCCCAGGATCACGATGTCCCGCACATAGGGGGTGCGGACGAACTCCTTGAGGAAGATCAGATCTTCCACGGTCTTGAGGGTCTGCACGCCCACGCGGTCACTGCCGGGCACCTGCGGCACACGGTTGGAAGAACCGGTGGCAAGCACCAGCTTGTCGTAGTGGTCTTCAAACACGCGTCCGGTGGCAAGATCACATACCGTCACCTTGCGGGCGGCTGCGTCGATGCCGCGCACCTCATGGCGCAGATGTGCGGTGATGCCCTGCGCGTTCAGCTCAGTCTCCTTGGCCTGAATGGCCTTGTTCAGGCTGTCCAGATCCTCGCACAGGTAATGGGGCAGGCCACCGGTGCCGCAGGAGTAGAAGCCGCCTTTTTCGTAGACGGTGATCTGCGCTCCGCGCTGGGCGGCGGCAAGTCTGGCGGCGGCCGAAACCCCGGCGGCAATGCTGCCGATGATAATAATTTTCATTGTTTAAGCCTCACGATCCCGCCGGGAGGAAGCCCCTCTCTGCGGCAAAACTTGCAGGGTGTTACTTACTCAGGGTGGGAGGATTGTCCACGATGCCCACGATGAAAGCATCAATGGGCGACGGATGGTCCAGACCATGCTGGGTGGTCTCGTCGGTGGTGACCAGAACCATCTCGCCTACACCCGCGCCGATGTTGTCGCCCGCCACGATGGTATCCTTTTTGGAGCCGAACACCGGCTCCACCAGCAGGAACTTATAGCCTACAAGCTCCGGCATTTTGCGGGTGGCGACAACGGTCCCCTTGACGATCCCTAAAATCATAGCTTACTCCTCTTTGCCCAGCACGGTGACCAGCTGCCCCTGCTTGAGCAGGAAGGCATTGCCGTCATCCGTGTCGATGTGAAAATCCAGTGCACATTTGTCGTTTGCGCGGATCAGCACCCCGCCCATCACGCCCGGCTTGGGGCCGTCGATCTTTACCTTCACGCGGTCGCCGTCGGCAAGGCCGAAGACCGCTGCCTGTGCGGGAGTCATGTGGATGTGGCGGTCAGCGATCATCACGCCCTCCGGCACGGTCAGGGTGCCATTGGGGCCGCGCAGGGTCACGCCCGGCGTGCCCTTTTTATCCCCGCTGGAACGCACCGGCGCTTTGATGCCGATGTTGCGGCAGTCGGTCTGCGCCAGCTCGATCTGAGTGGCACTGCGCTCCGGGCCAAGGATGCGGACATGCTTCAGTTCGCCCTTGGGGCCGATGATGTCCAGACATTCCTCGCAGGCAAACTGGCCGGGCTGGCTCAGCGCCTTTTTGGGGGTGAGCTGGTAGCCATAGCCGAACAGCTTGTCCACATCATCGCGGGTAAGGTGGATGTGCCGCACCGAGATGCCTACCGGCACCTGACGGCTGCGCTTTTGCAGCTCTGCCTGCACGGCCTGCGTGATCAGGAGCAGCAGCTGTTCCTGACTGATGTCATGGTAAACCAAGGCACAGCGCTCCTTTCTTATGCAGCGTCAGCGCAGTTCTCAGCGCAGCTCAGGCATGCACTCGGACACGCTTGCGTGCGGGCGGGGAATGACCAGTGCGCTGACCACTTCGCCAATGCGGGAAGCAGCGGTCTGGCCTGCCTCAACAGCAGCCTTCACAGCGCCAACGTCGCCCTGCACGAACACGGTAACAAGGCCTGCGCCGATCTTCTCCTGACCCACCAGAGAGACATCTGCGCTCTTCAGCATGGCATCGGCTGCCTCGATGGAAGCGGTCAGGCCGTTGGTCTCGATCATGCCCAGAGCGGCATCCAGCGGCACCTGCTCGCCTGCGGGCAGGCCGGACTTGCCGGTCGCGGGGCCCTTGGCGGGCATGATGCGGGCCAGATCTGCGTGAGGACGTGCAATGACGTTGACGCAGAACAGCTCACCCACGCGGGAAGCAGCCTCTTCGCCAGCCTCGGTAGCAGCCTTGACAGCGCCCACCTCGCCGGTAACGATCACGGTGGTCAGACCGGCACCGATGGTGTCGGAACCAATGAACTCAACGTCAGCAGCCTTCAGCATTGCATCGGTAGCGTCGATGTTGCCAACCAGACCCTTCGTCTCGATAAAACCCAGAGCTTTCATAAGTTGTTCCTCCTGTCAGAACACTGAAAAAATTGTATGTGATGGTTTCGTCCTTCAAAAACTCAGATGATGCGTAGCCCGCCCTCGGCCAGCATGCAGCGGCGGCGGCGGCAGAAGCTCTTTGCGCAGGTGATGCCCTCGCCGGTGGGGCCGGCAATGGTCATGGTGCAGTGGCCCTCGCCGCCAATGCCAACACCGGCCTTGGTGGCGCTGTTCTTTACGTAGATGGTGGTCTCAATGACCCGGGCAAAGCGGGTCATGTGGTCCACATCCTTGGAGAAGATGGAAGCGGTGTGGCGGTTGCCGTGCTCGGCCACCACGGCATCTTCCACCGCCTGTTCAAAGCTCTGGCAGCGCACGATGGGCAGCACCGGCATCATCTGCTCCACCAGCACGAACGGATGGTCGGCAGGCACCTCGCAGATGGCAAGGCGGCAAGTATCCGGCACATGCACGCCGATAGTCTCCAGAATGCGGGCGGCATCCTTGCCCACCCACTTTTTGTTCACCTCGTGGCCGCCGCCCTTCTTGGGCTGCAGCACGATGTTCACCAGCTGTTCGGTCTGGGCCTTGTTCAGCAGGTAGGCACCCTGCTTCTGCAGCTCGTGCAGCAGGCCGTCGTAGGCGGTGTTCACGGCGAACACTTCCTTCTCTGCAAAGCAGAGGATGTTGTTATCGAACGAAGCGCCTTCGTAGATCTTGCGGCCTGCCAGCTCGATGTCTGCGGTCTCGTCCACGATGACGGGCGGGTTGCCTGCACCGGCACCGATGCACTTTTTGCCGCTGCGCAGCAGGGCGTTCACCATGCCCATGCCGCCAGTGCCTGCCATCAGGCGGATCTTGGGGTTTGCGGCCATCTTGTCCACATTCTCCATGGTCGGCTCACGGGTCATGGTAATGAGGTTTGCAGGGCCGCCCGCCTCGATGATGGCGGTATTCAGCGCCTGCAGGCAGTCGGCAGACACCCGCTTTGCGCGGGGGTGCACGTTGAACACCACGGTGTTGCCGCCTGCGATCATGCTGATGGTGTTGTTGATGATGGTCTCGGTAGGGTTGGTGGTGGGGGTGATGGAGCAGATCACACCAAAGGGTGCGTACTCTTCCAGCATCAGGCCCGCGTCACCGCTCTTGGCTTCGGTGGTCAGGCATTCGGGGCCGGGGGTCTTGTTGATGACGGCCAGATGTTTTTCCACCTTGTCCTCATAGCGGCCCATGCCGGTCTCTTCCACGATCTTGTGGCACCACTCCTCCACATGTGCGCGGGCACAGCGGCGGATGGCTTCAATGATGCGCTGGCGGTCCTCGATCTTGTAGTTGGCCGCCCAGTCGCGCTGGGCCTTCCATGCAGCCTCCACTGCGTCGTCTACGTTCTCGAACACGCCGCGGTCGCCTGCTGCACCGCCGGGTGCAGCGGTATAGGCTGCAGGGGCGGCGCTTGTCTGTGCACCGCCCATACCGGCAAGCACCTGCTTGACGATCGCTTCAATTTCCTGCGAACTGATATCCATGGTTTTCGTTCCTTTCCGTAAAGGTCATATCCGTTGGATCAAACGAAACTTTTTGTTATTGAAAGCTCTTCAGCGTCCGGCGGATGACCTCGGCCATTGCGGCATCGCGGGCATTTGCGGACTTCGGTGCGGCCGGGGCCGCTTCCATTGCAGGGACTGCCGCAGGCTGTGCGGCGGGCACCGGGGCAGGGGCAGGAGCCGCCTGCTGTTTGGGCAGGGTGGGCAGGGCTTCCAGCACCGCGGCCACCCCCCGGGCCGCCCGCAGAACCTCCTCCCGCTCCCGGGGCAGCTGGGGCAGCTCTAAGGTGAGATAGGTCCCCTTGGGCTTGCCCAGGGCGGCCTCCCCCTCCCGATTGAGGATTTCCACCCGGGTGAGGGGATAGCCAAAGACGGTGTCCTCCTGGGCCTTCACCCCGGCCAGACGGGTGGTCTGGGCCGCGGAACCCTCCGCCAGCTCCTTGGCCTCCAGGGCCAAATCAATTTTTCTGTCTTGGATCATGGGGCACTCCCTTCCGTCCCACCACCAGATATGGTGGGACAAGCAGATTCTAATCACTATCTTTAGCACTTTGCAAAAATTTATGTAAAAATTCAGATTTTTCTGGAAAAAAGGTTGCAATTTCAAGCGGGGTATGCTAAAATACATTCTCGCACAGAACTTTTGTGACAAAATGAATCAATCGGAGGAGGTGTTTGGTTTGCCGAATATCAAGTCTGCCAAGAAGCGTGTTCTGGTCAATCAGACAAAGGCCGCCAGAAACAAGGCCGCAAAGTCCGCCCTGAAGACTCAGCTGAAGTATTTTGATGCTGCTATCAACGAAGGCAACCGCAGCGAGGCCGATAAGAGATACAAGGAAGCTGTCAAGGCTGTGGATCAGGCTGCTGCCCGTGGTCTGATGCATAAGAACACCGCAGCCAACCGCAAGAGCAAGATGACCCTGCGGCTGAACAAGATTCCTCAGTAACGAGAAGGACTTACGGAAAACCGTCTGATTGGATCAGACGGTTTTTTTGTATTGGGCTTTTCCCGCCTTGGCGGCGGGAAAAACCAGCATGAGACGGGTTCTCCGGTCCCAATCCGGGCATCCTATCTCTGTCTCCCTCTCTCCCACCATACCGCAGAAAGGACCGTATATGGATACTTCCGCAGACGCCTATTTTCCCGATCCACGCCCCCTGCCGCCTGGACAGCGGCGGCAGCTGTGGGCCCGTCTGGCCATTCGGCTGGGGATTTTTTTGTCCCTGGTTCTCTTCCTCTGCCTGGCGGGCCGCCCTCTGCTCTCCCTGTGCATGCCCTTTGCCCTGGCTCTTTTGGCCACCTGGTTGACCGAGCCATTGCTCCGGTTTTTCCACAGGCGGTGGAACATTCCCCGGGGCATAGGGGCCATTGTCCTGATTTTGCTCCTGGTGGGAGCTCTGGGTGGCCTAATGGCGGCTCTCATTTGGAAAGGCTGGAGTGAACTTTCCACCCTGTGGGGAAACTGGGACCAAGGCTGGAACGCCTTTCAGGAGACTTACTATCAGCTCAGCCATGCCCTGGACAAGTGGCTGGCCTATCTGCCCCAGCAGGTGCAGGACACCCTTTGGAATCTGTCGGACCGGCTGCTGGCCTGGCTGGAGGAATTTGTTTATAATCTGTTACCGAAGACCACCTCAGCGGTGCGGAGCATCTCCTCCTTTGTGCTGGCCTTTCTCTTTTTCCTGGTGGCCTGGTATTTTACCGCCGAGGATTATCCCAATCTCCGCCGGGTGGCCCGGGAGACCATTCCCCGGAGTGTCCGGCGCATCGGCGTACAGGCCCGGGGCGCTTTTTCCGCCGCCTTTGGGGGCTATCTCAAGGCGGAGATTCTGGTCTCCCTGGGGGTGACGGGGATTCTTTTGGTGGGCTTTTTCCTGCTTCGGCAGCCCTATTGGGTGCTGCTGGCGGTGGCCCTGGGCATTTTGGACTTTATCCCCATTGTGGGGGCGGGGACGGTGATGGTCCCCTGGTCTGTCATTCTCCTGGTGCTGGGGGAGTGGAAGCGGGGCGTGGCCTTTCTGGCGGTGTGGGGGGTTATCTGCCTCTTCCGCCGGATGATTGAGCCCAAGATCGTGGGGGACCAGACAGGGCTGCACCCCCTGCTCTCCCTGCTGGCCATTTACGTGGGCATGAAGTTAGGGGGCGTGGTGGCGATGATCCTGGCCCCGGTTCTGCTGCTGATGCTCCGGAACCTGTGGCGGGCGGGGATGTTCCACGCCACCGTCCGGGACCTCACCATGGCGGCCCGGGATATGGCGGCCATCCTCCATGGCAGACCGGAGGAGACAGACCCGCCAGAGCCCGAAAAACCCGGCGAAACCGTTCAAAAAATGGAGAAAGAAAGTTAAAAGTTTTTCTACTTCGATTTCACGAAATCTTCATAAATATCCGCTATACTGACCACAGTAAAAAGAGCACGGGGTCTTCCCTTGGGAGGGGCCTTTGCATCCTCAGAAAACAGGATGGACTGGAGGCATACTTATGGACTACTACGGCAACGACAACGGCAATCAGAACGGCGGCTATTCTCACGATCCCTTTGCTTCGGGAGATGGCCCCTCCTTTCAAGGCTCCGGCTTTCAGGGGCCAAACTTTGACGGGGGAAGTCCCCGGGGGAAAAAGCCCAGAAAGCCCTTGAGTGCCAGACAGAAAAGCACCTTAAAGGTCGTGGCCCTGTGTCTGGTGTGCGCCCTGGTGGGCGGTTTGGCCCATCCTGTGTACAATGCCGTCACCGGCGGAAATGGGACCACCATTTACACCGGCAACCGAACCCCCACCAAGGTGGACACCGCCGCAGTGAACACGGAGAAGGAACTGACCACCGCGGAGATTTACGCCAAGTATGTCAGCTCCTGCGTGGGCATCACCGTGGACATCGTCAGCACCAACATCTTTGGCCAGACCGTCACCGGCGCGGCCGCCGGCTCCGGCTTTGTCATCACCGAGGACGGCTACATCCTCACCAACTACCACGTCATTGACGGGGCCAACTCCATCAAGGTGACCTTCTCTGACGGTAAGGAGTATACCGCCACCTATGTGGGCGGCGAGGAGGCCAACGACATCGCTGTCATCAAGGTGGAGGCCACCGGCCTGACCCCCGTGGTCATTGGCAGCTCCAGCGACATGCTGGTGGGGGAGCAGGTCACCACCATCGGCAACCCCTTGGGAGAGCTGACCTTCTCGGAGACCACCGGCATCATCTCCGCCCTGGACCGCACCATTACCATGAGTGACGGCAACAAGATGAATATGATCCAGACCGACTGCGCCATCAACTCCGGCAACTCCGGCGGTCCCCTGTTCAACAGCCACGGGGAGGTCATCGGCATTGTCTCGGCCAAGTATTCCTCCAGCGCCGGTTCCTCCTCAGCCTCGGTAGAGGGTTTGGGCTTCGCCATCCCCATGGATGACGTGGCGGACATGGTTTCGGAGCTGGTCACCAATGGCTACGTCACCGGCAAGCCTCTCATGGGCATCTCCGTGGGCGACGTGGCTGAGGATGTGCAGGCCTACGGCGTCCCGGCCGGCGCGGCGGTGAAAGTGGTCACCCCCGGCCTGTGCGGGGAGAAAGCCGGCCTGCAAGAGGGTGATATCATCACCAAGATCAACGACACAGAGGTGGCCTCGGGGAATGACCTCATCACCGCCAAGGACAACTACAAGCCTGGGGACACGGTGAATCTCACGGTCTATCGGGATGGAAAAACCATCACCGTGAAGCTGACCTTGGAGGAGTCCACCCCGGAAAAAACAGCCCAACAGGACCAAGCCCAGAAGGAATATGAAGAACAGCAGCAGCAACAGTTGCAGCAAGAGCAGCAGCAAGGCAGCGGCGGCTGGCCCTTCGGCGGCTTTGGGTACTGATTCTATACATTGTGTGTTCAACAACAAAATAGCATCACCAAACCACCTGGGGCGGCCCTTTGATCAGGGCCGCCCCAGGTGGCATTTTTTCAGCATACAGAACATAGGGATTCGTTAGCTTCCAACAAAAGTCTGAACATGATAGTATAGAAGAAGGGTCAACGTATTGGTGTCAGCATCCCAGGCACCATGCCAGTCATCTTGATACCAGCTGCCCTGGGGCTGACTGTCCGGGTGACTGAGATCACAAACCGGGATCATCACTTCTCCATACAGAGCGCGGGCTGGAGTATGAAACTGTCTGGCAAGACCGGATTCGGTGACATACCCAGTATCACCCATGCGGTAGTCAAAAAAGGCACAGGTCTGGGAGATCATACTAATGCAATAGATCTGCTGAATGGGCCACCACATTTCCGAGTAAGGGTCGTTGATGTTCCAGAGGGGGTTATTGGTGTGCTCGGTGCCATGGTCTTTTATCAGGCGCCTTTCCACATCATAGATGTCTTTGATGGAGGCATAGACCACGTTGTCCACGATTTGGAGCTGAATTTCGTCCGTCTCCTCTTCCCATAGGACGGTTCCTTCCTCTGCATACTGCACCACAAGATGGATCTCCGGATTCAGCCCCTGCTCCATCTCATGGAGCATCCGCTGAATCATCACCACCGCCTCGGCCCGGGTGGAGGTCTGGTTGGGACGGAAGGTGTTGTCGGGGTAGCCCTCCAGGATGCCGGCCTGGACCGCCTCATGGACATACCCCTTCATCCAGTCCAGAATCTCGGCGTTGTCCGCGAAGGGGAGGTCTTCTCCCGCATACTGGTTGGCCGGATAGACCAGGCCCAGGGCCCGGTCGGTCATCAGGGCGATTTCGTACCGGGCGATCTCCTTTTCCGGCCGGAAGTTTTTGCCGTTGTAGTCATCGGGCACCACCATGCCGGAGTAAAGGGCGGCGTCCGTCCAGCCCTGGGTGGTCAGCCAATGGCCGTCCATGTCGTTGAGGATGGGGACATACTTTTTTTCCGAATACCGGCCATCCTTTGTGGTTGCGGTCTCTGTCATCCAAGCCACCGTCTCGCTGTCCGGGGTCAGATGGATGGCGTCCAGCAGGAGCTTGGTGAACTCCGCCCGGGTGATGGTCTTTTCCGGCTGGAAGCTGCCATCGGGATAGCCGTCTACCCACCCGGCGGCCACTGCCTCCTGAATTTCCTTCTGGGCCCAGTGGCCCTGTACATCCCATAGAGGGTTGCCGCTGCCTGGGGAAGCCGCCGCCGCAGGGATCAGCAAGGTGACCGCCAGCAGGGCGCATACCATTTGCCGCATTGGTTTCATAGGAATCTCTCCTTTCTTTTCTTTCGTCCGGCAGGACGTCCTATATAAACTAAGACGGATTTCCGGTGGAAATGCAAGGGGTTTTTCCAAATTTTTTGCCTGGCTGCCTCAAATTTTCAAAAAACTATGCACAAAAAACCCTTCTCTTGTGGAAAAAGGGCGAGAGAACCGGCGGCGCCAGAGGGGAAAGAGGAAAAATCGGCGCGCTCCCTTGACGCAGGCGGGAAAAGGTGATAGAATACCCCGATGTAAGAGGCTGTGACCGGGAAGAGTACCCCCACTTCCCCGCCCAAGAGAGGAGCCGGACGGTGCAAGGCTCTGGCGGTGGTGGAGGGAAGGCGCCCGTAAGCCGCGGGGAGGCAATGCCCCGCCGGTTCCCCGCCGTTATCGGGTTCGAGTGCGGGCCGCGTTCTTTTTTCGGCCCGAATTCAGGTGGTACCACGGAGAACCTCCGCCCTGAGCTTTCCGCTCAGGGCGTTTTTTTGTCCCCAAAGACTGCCCCATTTTCCCGTAAATTACAAACGAAGGAGTTTGACAGGATATGAAAAACAACGAAAAGACCATGGAAAAAGTCGTGGCCCTGTGTAAGGGCCGCGGGTTCGTCTTCCCCGGCAGCGAAATCTACGGCGGCTTGGCCAACACCTGGGACTACGGCCCCCTGGGTGTGGAGCTGAAGAACAACGTGAAGAAGGCCTGGTGGAAGAAGTTCGTCCAGGAAAACCCCTACAACGTGGGTCTGGATGCCGCCATTCTGATGAACCCCCAGGTGTGGGTGGCCTCCGGTCACGTGGGGGGCTTCTCCGATCCCCTCATGGACTGCAAGGAGTGCAAGGAGCGGTTCCGGGCGGACAAGGTCATCGAGGGCTGGTGCGAGGAGAACGGCTTCGACCTGGGCAAGTCCGTGGACGCCCTGAGCCAGGCGGAGATGAAGGAATTTGTGGAGGAGCACAACATCCCCTGCCCCTCCTGCGGGGGCCACAACTGGACCGATATCCGCCAGTTTAACCTGATGTTCAAGACCTTCCAGGGGGTCACCGAGGACGCCAAGAACACCGTCTACCTGCGCCCCGAGACCGCCCAGGGCATTTTTGTCAACTTCCAGAACGTCCAGCGGACCACCCGGAAGAAGCTCCCCTTCGGGGTCTGCCAGATCGGCAAGTCCTTCCGCAACGAGATCACTCCCGGCAACTTCACCTTCCGCACCCGGGAGTTTGAGCAGATGGAGCTGGAGTTCTTCTGCAAGCCCGGCAGCGAGTTGGACTGGTTTGCCTACTGGAAAGACTTCTGCCACAAGTGGCTGCTGGAGCTGGGCATGCGGGAGGAGAACCTCCGCCTGCGGGACCACGAGCCCGAGGAGCTCTCCCACTACTCCAACGCCACCACCGACTTTGAGTTTGCCTTCCCCTTCGGCTGGGGTGAGCTGTGGGGGGTGGCCTCCCGGACCAACTACGATCTGAACGCCCACCAGACCACCTCTGGCAAGGATCAGACCTATTTCGACCAGGAGTCCGGGGAGCATTACATCCCCTTCGTCATTGAGCCCTCCCTGGGGGCCGACCGGGTGACCCTGGCCTTCCTGGTGGACGCCTACGACGAGGAAGTGGTGGGCCAGGACAAGAACGGCAAGGACGATGTCCGCACCGTGCTCCGCCTCCACCCCGCCCTGGCGCCCTTCAAGTGCGCCGTGCTCCCCCTGTCCAAGAAGCTGGGCCCCGCCGCCCAGGAGATCCAGCAGATGCTGGCCAAGGACTTTATGGTGGACTATGACGAGGCCGGCTCCATCGGCAAGCGGTACCGCCGCCAGGACGAGATCGGCACCCCCTACTGCGTCACCGTGGACTTTGAGACCGTGGGGGACGGGGAGAAGGCGGCCGACCACTGCGTCACCGTCCGGGACCGGGACACCATGGAACAGGTCCGCCTGCCCATTGACCAGTTGAAGGCATATCTCCAGGAAAAGATGGCGTTCTGAGAAAAAATTAAAAAAAAGTTAACGATTTCCTCTTGCATTTTTTCACAATTTGCGTCTAAATAAAATAGTCCCTGCTGAATGAGCAAATTTTCTGGGGGTGGGAGCCGGCTGTTTCTTCGTGCCGGTTTCCGCCCCCGGGGTGTTATTGGCCTGCCCGGCGGGTCCTTGATGCCCAAGCAAGGAGGTTTTCATGAAACAGACAGACAAAGCTTTGGACAAAAATCGGCCCGGCCAGGAGCAGGGCCTCTCTTTCAGGCAGTGTTTTGCCCGGAACTGGCTGTACAGCCGGGACCTGCCCGGTCTGCGGCCCTATCTCTATATCATCCCCTTCTTCCTGGCCTATTTGGTGCTGGATTTCTCCCTGCGGTTTACCTACCGGGGCATGGGCATTGTGGGGGTCAAATACCTCCCGGCGGGGTTGTTCACCCTGGGCTGGGCACTGGTTTTCGCGGGGCTGGTGTTCTTCCTGCCCAAGGTGCCCCGGTGGTTTGTCCGGTGCGTGCCCCTGGTGACCTTTGTGGTGCTGGCCATCACCCACAGCGGGTTTATGAGTGCCTTTCGAAAGTTCTTCTCCTTTTCTTCCCTCTCCTTTGGGGGGACGGGGAGCTTTGTGGACGCCTCATATATCACCATCAACTGGAAGGTCATCGCCGGTTCGGCCATCGCGGTGCTGCTGATGATGATCTCCGGGCGGCTGCTGAAGGTCATCCCCCCCAAGCCCGTCAAGGGGTCTGTGCTGGCCGGGGTGCTGGCCTGCCTGGTGGGGGCGGGACTGGTGGCCTTCACCCACATCCATTACTTCCCTGTGGTGGACCGGATGATCTGGGAGACCTCCCCCGAGGAGAACCAGCGCATGGCCTACCATGAGTTCAACGACACCACCAACGCCCTGATGGTCAGCGGTCTGTATCAGTACACCGTCCGGGACCTGGGGCGGCTGCTCTTCCCCCAAGACACCATGACCGACGGGGAGCGGCAGCAGATAGACGACTATGTGGCCGAGTATGAGGCCGCCCAGAAGGACAACGCCTATACCGGCCTGCTGGCGGGGAAAAACGTCATAATGGTCCAGCTGGAGGCCATTGACACCTGGATGCTCCAGGAGGCCTACATGCCCAACCTGGCCAAGCTGAAGTCCGAGGGGCTGGTGTTTACCAACCATTACACCCCGGCCTACATCTCCGCCGGCACCTTCAACACCGAGTTTATGACCAACAGCGGCCTGCTGCCGGCCACCGGGGGCATCTCCACCTCGGTGTATACTGAGAATGCTTTCCCCTACTCCATGGCCAATCTCTTCCGCCAGGCGGGGTACACGGCCCGCTCCTTCCACAACAGCGACGGGCAGGTGTATGACCGGGGCCTCATCCACCCCAATCTGGGCTATGAGAAGTACTATGGGGGCTACGACATGCAGATGGAGAGCTACCAGCTGGACCGCCATCTCATCAACGGCTTTGACGAGATGACCGAGGGGGACCCCTTCTATTCCTTCGTCATCACCTACTCCGCCCACGGCCCCTACGGGGAGGAAAACGGTGTTTACCAAGCCCATGCGGAGGAGGCCCAGGCCGCGGCCCAGCGCACCGACGGCAACTATGTCTACGCGGTGGCGGGGGCCATGGAGACCGATCTGTTCATCGGCGAGCTGGTGGACCGCCTGACCCAGGAGGGCCTGCTGGAGGACACGGTGCTGATCTTCTACGCCGACCACTATGATTACTACATGATGGATGACCAACTGAACATGCAGATCAAAGGAGTGGACAACGGAAATCTGCTCCAACACACCGACTTTTTCATCTGGTCAGCGGACTTAGCGCCCACCCAGATTGACAAGGTGACCTCCAGCCTGGACGTGCTGCCCACGGTGGCCAACCTCTTTGGCCTGGATACCAGCGGAGCCTTCCTGGCCGGCCACGACGGTCTGGGGGACCAGGGAGGGTATGTCTTCTTCTCCGACGGCAGCTGGTATGACGGGACCACCTACTGGTCCAGCAAGAATGGAGGCGCCGGGGATGAGGCGCGCTCGGCGGAGATCAACCGTATCACCACCCTCAGCAACCGGGTGCTGGCGGGAAATTACTACGGGACAGCGGAGCAATCCCCCTGAAAGAGGAGACAAACAAGCGATGCAAACCAAGAAATCCAAACGAATCTTGCCCCGCTCCGCGGTGCTGACGCTTTTGCTGCTGGTGGCGGCGGGGCTGTCCATCAGCGCCTTTTCCCTGGCCCTGTCGGGGTGGAACGGAGTCAGCTGGGCGGGCAATCCCACCCTGTTTTTCTGGAACACCCTGCCGGTGTTTCTCCTGCTGGGCCTGATTTGGCTGGCCTCCGGGCAGGCCTGGCTGGCCTGCCTGGTGACGGGGGCGCTGATCTTCCTCCTCACCGGCGCCAACTACTTCAAGGTGATGTTTCGGGATGACCCCATGCTCTGGGAGGACCTGTTCCGCATGCGGGAGGGCCTCCAGATGTCTGACCAATATCAGGTGGCGCTGACCCCTATGATGTTCCTGTGGATCGGAGTCATTGTGGCTGCCACAGTGGTTCTCTTCTTCCTGGGCCGGGGCCGGCCCAAGGCCACCCTGCGCCTGCTGGCCCTGACAGCAGTGGGGATGGTGAGCCTGGTTTGTTTTGACTACATTTACCCCGACGATCAGCGGTACACCGCCCTGGCGGGGGAGCATGCCCAGGACGAGCGGGAGGCCTATGCCGCCACGGGGGTGGTCTATCCCTTTTTCCACAGCGCGGGGGATTACCTGTCCTCTTCCAGTTCCTATGACGAGCGGGCCGCCCGCCAGACCTACAACCAGTATACCGACGGGGTCATTCCCCCGGAGAAAAAGGTCAACCTGATCTCCATTCAGATGGAGGCCTTTGCCGACCTCTCCCTGTACGACATCGACGGCCTGTCCCCGGAGGTCTACCGGGACTTCCACGAGCTCCAGGCCGAGAGCTATTCCGGCACCCTCATCACCGACATCTTCGCCGGGGGCACCACCGAGACCGAGTGGGCTGTCCTCACCGGGGGCAACCAGCACGGGGATTTTAAGACCAAGACCGATTCCGTGGCCTGGTACCTGAAGAGCCAGGGCTACACCGCCAACGGCTCCCACCCCTGCCGGGACTGGTTCTATGACCGCAAGCACGTCAACCCCAACCTGGGGCTGGACGACTACCTCTTCACGGACAACTACTACTACCAGTTCATTGAGGAAGGGGAGGACGTGGCCTATGACGAGGTCTTCTTCCCCGATCTCCAGCAGCGTCTGACAGAGTATTTCAACACCAACGACGCCCCTCTGTTCTCCTTCAATGTGACCTACCAGGGCCACGGTCCCTACAACATGGAGAGGACCTACTGGGGGGACAGCTACTGCACCGGGGACTATTCCCAGTCCACCCTCAACGCCCTGAACAACTACTTCTACTTAGTCCAGGACAGCTCGGCCTACATGAAGTCTTTCACCCAGTACCTGGACAGCCTGGACGAGCCGGTGGTCCTCCTCCTCTACGGGGACCACAAACCCTGGATGGGCAACCACGGGGTGATCTACGAGGGCATGGGCATCAGCCTGGACACCACCACGGAGGAGGGCTTCCGCAATTACTACTCCACCTGGTACATGATCTGGGGCAACCAGGCCGCCAAGGATCTGCTGGGCCAGGACTTCCAGGGCCAGGGGCCCGACCTGTCCCCCTGCTTTTTGATGAATGAGGTCTTTGAGCTCATCGGCTGGGAGGGGTCGGCCTACATGCAGGCCCAGCGGGAGACCGCCCACACCCTCCCCGTCCTCCACACCACCGGCTGGGCGGAGGAGAACGGCGTGCTCACCCCCACCCCCTCTCCCGCGGCCCAGGCCCGGATGGAGGAATTCCAGAATCTGTCCACCTATGACCGGACCCGGTTTGAGTGAGTCCGAAGGGGAAAGAAGTTCACAAAGCAAGGGAAAAAACCGGAAATGCCCCGGGATTTCCCAGGAAAAAGAGGAAAAAACCTCCCTTATCCCTTGTGATAAGGGAGGTTTTGTGTTATCCTGTAATATGTATTGTTATTTGCATTTTTTCTTTCTTCGCCCCGCCGGGGCACGGAAGTAAGGATAGAAAATTTCCCGAACCGAGGTCCCAATCATGAAATACCAGCAGTGGAACATCGCACAGCGGTCCCAGGAGGCCTATAAAGCCATGGAACGGCAGGGGGTCCCCACCCTGGTGGCCGCCACTCTCTGTGCCCGGGGGATGACCGACTTGGCAGAGGCCAAGGGTCTCCTCTCCAGCGGGGAGGACCAGCTTCAGGACCCCTTCCTGATGAAAGACATGGACCTGGCCACCGCCCGGATTGGCCGCGCCCTGCGCAACGGGGAGAAGATCGCAGTCTACGGCGACTACGACGTGGACGGCATCACCTCCACCTGTCTGCTCACCCATTATCTCCGCGCCCAGGGCGGTGACGTGTGCTACTACATCCCCAACCGCCTGTCCGAGGGCTACGGGGTCAACCGGGAGGCGGTGGAGGAACTGGCCCGGCAGGGGGTGCGCCTGATGATTACCGTGGACTGCGGCATCACCGCCGTGGAGGAGGTGGCCTACGCCAGCGGCCTGGGCATAGATGTGATTATCACCGACCATCACGAGTGCAAGGAGGAGATTCCCGCCGCCGTGGCGGTGGTGGACCCCCACCGGAAGGACTGCCCCTATCCCTTCAAGGATCTGGCCGGGGTGGGGGTGGCCCTGAAACTGGTGATGGCCCTGGGGGGGGAAAAGCGGTACCGCGCCCTCTTCCAGGAGTACGCCGACCTGGCCGCCGTGGGCACCGTGGCCGACGTGATGAAGCTTTTGGGGGAGAACCGCACCATTGTCCGGGTGGGCCTGAACCACCTGAAAAAAACCCGCCGCCGTGGGCTGTACGCCCTCATGGTGGAGGCGGGCACCCTGAACCGGGCCATCACCTCCACCACCGTGGGCTACTGTCTCTCCCCCCGGATCAACGCCGCCGGCCGGATGGGCCGGGCGGTGACCGCGGCGGAGCTCATCCTCACCGAGGACAACAGCCAGGCCGAGCTGCTGGCCCACGAGCTGTGTGAGCTCAACCGCCAGCGTCAGGCGGTGGAGCTGGAGATTTTCAACCAGTGCCTGGCCCTGCTGGCCGGCCGGAAGCAGTATGACTGCCTGGTGCTGGCGGACAAGGCCTGGCACCAGGGGGTGGTGGGCATCGTGGCCTCCCGCCTGGCCGAGCAGTACGCCTGCCCGGTGTTTATGATCTGCCTCCAGGACGACGGCAAGGGGAAGGGCTCCTGCCGGTCCTACGGCGGGTTCAACCTCTTTTGCGCCCTGGAGCGGTGCGCCGACCTGCTGGAGGGCTACGGCGGCCACGCCCTGGCCGCGGGCTTCACCATTCAGGAGGAGAACATCCCCGCCTTCCGGGCCCGGATGGAGGAGATCGTCCGCCAGGACACCGGGGGAGAGGAGATGGTCTCCACCCTGCAGATCGACGGGGAGATTGAGAACACCGCCCTGCTCACCGTGGAGGAGGTGGAGGCCCTGTCCATGCTGGAGCCCTACGGGGCGGGCAATCCCAAGCCCGTGTTTTCCCTGTCGGGGGTTACCATCACCTGCATGTCCGACGTGGGGGGCGGACGCCACCTGAAAATGCGGGCCAGCCGGGACGGGCGGACGGTGGACATGATCTTTTTCTCCGTCACCCGGGCCAAGTCGGGGCTCACCGTGGGGGACCGGGCCGACGTGGCTTTCTACCCCCAGATCAACGAGTACCGGGGCTCCCGCTCCGTGCAGCTCCACCTGGTGGACCTGCGCCCGGCTTACTCGGCCCAGCAGCTCAATGAGCAGGCCCTGTACCGGAAGTACAGCCGGGGAGAGCCTCTCTCCCCCTGCGAGGCCCGGATGATGATTCCCCAGCGGGAGGAGTTTGCCGCCGTGTGGCGCTATTTGGCCAACCGGGACGGGGAGGTGGTGGAGGTGCCCGCCAGCCTGGCCCGGAAGGTGGCCCAGGAGGGGGACCTGTGGGAGTCCACCCTGCACACCATGATTTGCCTGGAGGTCCTGGAGAGCTTTGACCTGGTCACCCTCCGTCCCGAGGAGGGGGGCGCCCTTCGGATTCGCTTGCAGAAGCGACGAGGAAAGGGCAAGGTGGCCCTGTACCAGGCCCCCATTATTCAAAAGCTCCAGGCCATTGCCTGGGGAGAAGAGAGAAGAAGTCATTTGAGCTCATAAGGGGCGCGGCACACGT
>ERZ772893.738-NODE-738-length-38760-cov-5.877845_pt1 | contig 38760 bp, 35 predicted proteins | sample MGYA00511482_ERZ772893 | MGnify/ENA primary metagenome ERZ772893 (study PRJEB29015, sample SAMEA2737687) | human gut metagenome | biome: human gut; feature: human-associated habitat; material: faeces | place: China | collected 2012 ... | reverse complement strand
AAGGGAAACTGCTCCAAACGGAAGCATATAATCAGATGCATGACTTCTGTTTAGGTCATATCAAAAAGAGTCTTGCCGAAAGTACGGCAAAACACATAGTGGTCGTGACTCACCACCTGCCTACTTTGCAGGTTGTTGCTTCTCAGCATAAAGGTTCCGTATTGAACAGTGCATTTGCCAGTGAATACGGAGACCTGATCGGTAACAGCCGGATCGATGCTTGGATTTACGGACATTCGCATACCAATATCGACACAGAAATCGGGAGTACAAAAGTGATTTGCAACCAGATGGGATATATATTTGAAAACGAGCATGTAATCAACGGATTTGATCCAGGGAAATTTTTAACCATTTGAAAAGAAAGAACATATGAAACAAAATAAGAAGACAAACTTTACCAGGCATTTTTTCATAGACTTGGTAAAGGAATGTGGTTTGAATGCTACGATATTCGAACGGCTTGGAAACAGGAGCGATACAGAAATCGTGGTTGATAACGATACATTGGAGATATTAGTTAAACTTCAGGAGCAATTTGCCCGACTGGAAGAAATGGGCGACGATGAATACAGAGGATTTTATATCGAATTGCCCCGCCCTACTCCAGAAGAATGGGGAGATTGCAAAGCGTCGATTGCAGAGGGAGAATATGAGAGCATGGAAGAATACCTCCAGGATTGGGAATTGTCAAATCCCAGAGAAACGGTATGGTATCATGTTAGCTCCGCCAGATACAAAGAAAAGCGTACCATACAATTCACGGACAGGAAACACTCGTATTTTATTATTGCGAATTATTCTCAATATATAAACCGAGTAGGTAACAATTTTCCCAATGAATGGCAAAGGGATTTCTTGGCAAAGTTGGCCTTATATTTTCATAAGCTAATCGATGCTATCATACAAGATCCGAAAGGGTTCAATGATTATGTGGCGAATCATCTTCCTTACCAGCAGCGAGACGGAAGAATTGCAAGAAAGGAGTTCAATAGAATCGAACCGAGATTTAAAATTGAAGTCGAAGACGAGGAGACTGCAATAAAAGCACTGGAGGATTCCGTCTGCAAGAATTTCGGGCGGCCGTTAGATACAATGACGATACGTTCGTATTGCAAATACTATCGGATCGCTCATGAAGCCTATGACCAGTATTTTGAAAGGTTTGATACTACACGAAAGAAGCGTGCCATTCCGAATGGGATGCCATTGGAATTACAAGATGTCGCATATTACAACATGGTTAAGTTCTGCGATTTGCAGGATAAATACGATCTCGACAGTGAGACGGATTTCAACAAATTCGCCTCGGACCATTATGGGGAGCTGGGATTGTCGCGGCTGAATGTACTCGCATCGGATTTTGACAGCCCCGGATGGAGAATCATTGTTTCCAATAGCTACTCAGCATATGCGGATGTTGCGGTAGAAGTTGCCACTGCGCTTTACAAGTATGGCGCTCCTTTGGAAATACACGACGCGGACAAACTTTTGCGAATACTCAAGGAGGAGGATCATGTGAAATTGATTCCGTACACATTCCACGATTACATGGGCCATCATGAAGAAGGAACTGTTTATCAACTTCCATGGGAGCACGAATGTATGAATAGCGAAGAGAATGTTTTATCATTGGAACAATACCATGAAATCATCTCTCTGGCAGAATGGGGAAAAATTAAAGAAATAAGAATCAACAAGAAATGGGATAAAAGACGATTGAGTTGAGTTACAATTGCGTAAAATGCAAAATATCGGCACTATTTTGAATTAGTGCCGATATTTTGTTTTATTTGTTCTCTGAAACAGCTATGATATGAATAACGAAACAGTGATATCCATACTAGATTATGCTGATACCCATCATAATTTCAGTATAGAGGACTTGTATGCCCATCTACACAAAAAAATTGGCATAAACAGGCCTGCCTTGTCCATGGTATCTGTTCAAGCTAGTGAATGAAAATAGGCTGGTTAGAACCGGACGTGGAATGTACGCCGAAGTAATGAAACAGACCTTTGCCCCCAAACCAGTAAAGGAAGTGAAGGAGATTTATAAACTATTACAAGCCAATTTCCCATTTGCGAAATTCTGCGTCTACCAAGGAGAGATTATCGCACCTTTGCAACATCATCTTTTATCTAACCGCATCATCTATGTGGAAACGAACAGAGACTCGACAGAAACTGTTTTTAATTTTCTGAAAGGCAAGCAGCGTAATGCTTATCTGCGTCCTGATAAGAAAATGATATACCGATATGTGGATTTGGAAAGCCGTGTCTTTTTTGTGAAAAATCTTATCTCCGAGGCTCCTTTGCAAAAGGTATCAGGAGTTCCCATGCCCACGCTGGAAAAACTATTGGTGGATATATTAAGGGATGTTGACTTTTTTTATCTGCAGGGGAGTGAAAGCCACCGTATCATAGAAAATGCCTTTACCTCATACACGGTCAATCAAAGTCGGCTTTTCAGATATGCTGGCAGGCGTAAAGTAAAAGAGGAATTATCGTCAATTTTGGTAAATTGGAATGTACAATAACAAAAGGGAAACGAGCTACACAGGTTCAGTATGGTTCGATATGAGGTTTACCGATGGAATATACCGAAAACGGGATGTATAAAAGGCCGGGCAGATAAAGCAATATTGTCCATAATACATTGCTATCCGAAAATTTTGCGTCTGTTTATGGCGACATACTTACATCGCTTTCTGTTAGGCAGAGCCCGCAAGGGAAGCCTTTTATTATTTACTCTTTTTTCTTTTGGCCAGCAATTTTTTTGTTCCGACTTTGTCCCCTAGGCGTATTTTATAGTACCAAAGCACAGCTATTACCTTGATTAATAATACTGCAAATCCTTCAACTAGATTGAGGAGCAATAGAACACAGAAATGATACAATCAGCATGATTTGAAAAGCCCTATCTCATCTCAAAGGTAAGCTAAAAAGAGTCTATTTAATACCTCACGTCGCTATCCATTAATTCTTAGCCTTGGACAATACCCAACAAATGAAAAAGGAATTTACCTGTTTTTATCTTTTTATTGCACAATATTTTATATCTTCGTAAATAAAAACGGCACAGTATATAATGGACAAACCCATGAACCGAATTAAAGAGGTGCTTGAAGAGAAAGGCATAAAACAGACTTGGCTGGCAGAAAAGCTTGGGAAAAGCTTCTGTATTGTCAATTCCTATGTCTGCAATCGCCGACAGCCCAGTTTAGAAGTACTGTTTGAGATAGCTCAAATACTTCAAGTAGATCCCAAAGAATTAATAAAAAGTACAAAATAGCATATATGGAGCTCCAGATTAACGGCAACAAAATATTTGCCCCTTTAAAAAATAAAGAGTTGGCTCTAACCCCCGAAGAGAGAGTTCGCCAGGAATACATCTGCCGGCTTGTTAATATCTATGGCTATTCGCTTGATCAAATGGCTCAGGAAGTTCAAGTGAATAATTCTCATCGTGGGCAGGGTAAAGCTCGAGCCGATATTGTAATATGGAAGTCTTCATCAGATAAGAATGATGAAGCATCTGCAACAATCGTTGTAGAGTGCAAAGCCGAACATATCACGATTCAAGAAGAAGATTATTATCAGGGATATAATTATGCATCTTGGGCGGGAGCGGATTTCTTTGTTACCACCAACCTGAAGGAGACTCGTATATTCAAGGTCGTTAAAGGAAAAATTCCCAAACGGCTTGAAGAGATTGTTGATATACCCAAAGCCGAAGATCTGACCAATGCAAAAAAGATCAAGGAATTATTAAGTCAGACCAAAGCGTTTACGCGCGATGAATTCAGTAGGCTGCTTTTTAAATGCCATAATATCATACGAAACAACGACAAGTTGTCGCCGGAAGCAGCGTTTGATGAAATCAGCAAGGTACTCTTCATTAAAATCCGATATGAACGAGATAATACCGGTACTCAGATTTTTTCAAAAGAAGAATTTACGAAACTACGAGAAGCCTACGACAAGACAAAGTCCAAACAAAGTCTGCCTTTTTATCAGCAATTATTTGAGCGTACAAAGGAGGACTATGCAAAAGATGGTCTATTCGAATCCAATGATACGATAAAGATTAAGGAAGCAAGTTTTGAGGCAATAGTTAAAGAACTCGAAGTGTACAATCTCTCCCGTACGGCAGATGATGTGAAAGGTATTGCCTTCGAGAAATTCTTAGGGAAAACCTTTCGCGGAGAGCTGGGCCAATTCTTTACGCCTCGCACCATTGTCGATTTCATGGTAGCATTACTTGACCCTGAGGAAGGTGAAATCATTTGCGACCCCTGTTGTGGTAGCGGAGGGTTCTTAATCAAGACCTTCGAGTATGTGCGCGAGAAAATTGAAAAAGACATACAAAAAGTTAAAGAGCAGATCAAAGCCGAGCTTTTCAACGAAAGCTATGAGACTCTGAGCGAAAAACAGAAATCAGCTATTGATGAACAGGTCAATGCCTATTTTGCTGCGCTCAACACGGAACTTGACACAGGAAATCGAAACAGCCGATTGCAGAATCTGTCCAGCAACTGCATTTATGGTACGGACGCCAATCCGCGTATGGCCCGAACCGCAAAGATGAATATGATTATGCATGGAGATGGACACGGAGGCGTTCATCACCACGACGGATTGTTAAATGTCAACGGCGTTTTTGAAAATCGTTTTGATGTGATTCTTACAAATCCGCCTTTCGGTTCACGCGTAGAAAAATCGCTGAAAATAACAGAAGCCGATGTGGAAACCGATGTGCAGAAGATTGCGGCATATGAGAAGAAATATGGTAAAGAGGTATATCAGCAGGCCATGAGTCAAATTAATGGCCACATTGGGGATTCTTTACTGAATCTATATACTGTCGGCAAACTTAGCGGTCTGACCGAAGTGCTGTTTATCGAACGGTGCATCCGCTTGCTCAAACCGGGCGGACGTTTGGGCATTGTTCTACCGGAAGGAGTTCTCAATAATACCAATTTGCAAACTGTACGAGAGCTTTTCGAAGGAATGGCCAAAATAATTTTAATCACTTCTATCCCGCAAGATGTATTCATGGCCTCGGGTGCTACAATAAAACCCAGTCTGCTGTTTTTCAAGAAGTTTACGAACGAGGAACGGGCCCAGTTCGATACGATTAAACAGGTGGCGACCGAAGAGGTAGGCTCCAAGTATCAATCGCAACTCGATGAGATTGATTCATTCTTGGTGGAACGGGGTAATTCTACAGAGGAAAAGAAAGCAAAGAGGGCTGAAAAGCGTGCATTAGAGACGAAAATTGCAGCCGAAATATGGGCGATCGTTAAAGAAAAATTCGATTATACTATCCCTATTGCCCAAGTAGCAAAAGCAGGCATTACAACGACTGGCGCCGAATGCGAAAATGAATTGATCGACTTGCTCAAAGAGTTTACTCCTTATCGAAAGGAGCATCATATGTGGACCTCAAATGAGTTGAGATTCCACTATGAGGTAGTCGATAATAAAGTGGTTCGGACCGATCAGAATGGCAATACGAAGGAGTTATGCTAAAGAGTAAAAGCACATACAAGTATTTGGATTTTGTAAAGTTCTCGCAGCTTTACAACTGGAGTGTGCAGTATATGAATGACTCCAAAATCCGATTTACCACCAAATACCCGCTGGTTCAAATCAAGGAGTTCCTTACCCGTAACAAAACGGCAATCACAGTTCAAGATGAAATTACATACCAACGGGTAACGATTCGCGTTCGCAATGGAGGTGTCATCCCGCGCGATGAAATTAAAGGAACTGAGATCGGAACAAAGAAACAATTTCTCGTTTCTGCCGGCCAATTTATTTTATCAAAAATAGACGCCAGAAACGGGGCGATGGGTATTATCCCAGAAAAACTTAATGGCGCTATTGTCACTCAAGATTTTTTAGCGTATGACATAGACACAACCAAAATAAACCCTCAATATCTGGTTTTGGTCAGCACAACAAAACAGTTCATTGATTTTTGTCAGAGTTGCAGCAGTGGTACTACCAATCGCCAACGTGTCGATGAAGATAAGTTTCTAAACATTCAGATTCCTTGTCCCTCATTAGCAGAACAAAATAAGTTGGTGGAGGAATATAATGCTATAATTGAAGAAGGGAATAAAATAGACATCCAAATTGAATCAATTCGACAAAAAATACAATCGTATTTATTAAATGCCATCGGCATAAAAGATAGTAATAACCTTGAGAATAACAAGACTGCAGAATGTCAATATAAATACCTGAAGTTCACAAATTTATCCAATATAGACAGATGGGATTATTGGAACCAGAAGCAGTCAATAACAACCTTGCTCCATACTACAAAATACCCCATAGTTGCGCTTGGATCTTATAATCTAATACATAGAAAATGGGTGCGAGACTCTAATACTTTCAGATATGTGGAAATAGGAAGTGTCGAACCCTTGCGTGGTATTGTCAATGCAGAAGAGCTTAGTACGGATAAAGCGCCAAGCAGAGCTACTCAAATTATAAAAGAAGGAGATCTGATTATCGGTACGACGCGACCATACTTGAAGAAATTTGCAATAGTTCCTTCTGAATATGATAGTTGTGTTTGTTCGTCAGGTTTTCAGGTAATCGCAGCTAACAAGAATTACAGTCTGAATTTCTTGTATGAGTATTTGCATACATATTTGGCAATAAATCAATTTGAATTTTATATGACCGGAGCCCTATATCCGGCGATAACAAACAAAGATTTAAAAAAAGTATTAGTACCATTCCCTCCTTTAGAAATTCAGAATGATATAGTACAGTATATTCAGGTTCTGAAAGAAAAAGTACAATCACTAATACAGCAGGCTAGTATAGCCCACACAACCGCAAAAAAAAGATTTGAGACCCAAATATTTAAATAATATGACACGTGACGAATTGAATAATATTGCAAATCAGGTTCAAAAAACGAAACAGCCTGTGCCAATAACTAAACGCGAATTAATTAATTCTCTCGGATGTGAAAAACGCACTACAAGAAATATTGCATACATTAATTCATGGCTTGATAAATATAATTTAGTCACAGTCCCCAATTATGTTGATGGATATATAGACGATGTTACAGAATTGAAGTTTAAATATTCGATCAAATCAGATAGATTTCAATTATATTCTCTTAATATAGAAGAATATAAAAATCTACATCAATTATGTATTGATTTTGAATCAACAGACAAATACTGCTGCCTAATCGGGTTAAATGGATCCGGAAAAAGTAATGTTTTAGAGGCCATAAGTGCCATTTTTTATAGTCTGTACCATATTGCTACCTTGGTAGATGGGCTCAGAAAATACCCATGTCCATTTAAATATCGAATTAGCTATATCAATGATAATGAATTTTATGAGATCATTGATGGCAGATTAAAAAATGGGAATAAAGTAACATTAGATATTTTACCAAAAAATATCCTTGCTTCATATAGCGGGGAGGATACAAGGTTATGGAAAAAATATTATAAGCCTATATATGAAAAGTATTGTAGCAAAATGACTGCGACCCAAGGATTTACTCCTCCATTTATGTTTTATATAAGTCGATATGAATGGGACATTTCGCTATTAACACTACTGTATTCTGAAGATATTGACGTTGTTAAGTTTGTTGCTGGAATAACAAAAAAGGCTGAATGCAAAATATCTTTTGAGTATAATAACACCAATATAAAGAAGTGGGAAGGAACAGAAATCGAAGGCTTTATAGAAAAATTGAAAGAAAAATCTACTTATAATATTGCATCGTTTAGGGCAACAATAAATGAAATTAATTTTATTGATCAACCAAGTACCTTGTTTTACTGCCTATATAAGTGCCGTACAGAAAGTGATAATCAAATTATACAAAAAATAAACATTGAATTTATAAATAAGGGGAACATCGAGGGTCTCAGCGAAGGAGAAAAAAAGCTAATCAATGCTAATACCATAATTCATATTCTTTCTGCTCCTAATAGTTTGTGTATTTTTGATGAGCCTGATTCTCACATTCATATTGCAAGAAAAGATGAATTAAAAGAATTGATTAATACAGAAAATCGCTATAGTATAGTTACAACCCACTCTCCCGTATTTGTGAATTGTCTTTGCGATGAAAATATTCGGTATTTGAAAGATGGCAAGATTGAAGATTTGGAGAGATGTAAAAAACTATCGCTCTTATCTGGAGGTAGCATTTCCATCTTTGAAGGCTCTTTAATATTAGGAGCCAAGAAAATCCTTGTTACCGAAGGTCCCTATGATAAAAAGTACCTCGAAAAAGCCATTTCAATTTTCGCAGGGCAAGATCCGATATATAAAGAGCTAAAGCAGATTGCTATTATTCCAGCTGGGAGCGCCGGAAATGCAAAAGCAATGTATGATGACGTTTTATCTAAACAAGTTGATGCATTGGAGTTAATTGTCTTCTTATTTGATTATGACAAAGGAGGATTAGATGGATGGAAAAATATTGCTAAACTAGGATCCGATAAGGTAATTCCCATCTTTTATCAAGACAATTATGTAAATGAATATGAGACCAACAAAAATATAACAGATAAAGATTCGTATATGGTGGAAGATTTATTTTCACCGGAATCATATAAAGAGAAAGTCGAATATATTCATAAAAAGAATACACATAAAGAGTTCCGATGCAATGACCAAGGTAAAACGACAGAAGCAATAAAAAAGCATATTGAGAACCATTACTCTCAATTTAAAGATGAATGGTTTGATAGATTCAAACCTGTATTGGATCAATTAATTAGTATTTTTAAATTATAGACATGGGCAAAACAGTAACTACATATTTGATTGACGGAGATCCAAAGGGGACGCAGTATGCATTTATCAGCAACAAGATTTGTCAGATGTTTGTGATTCCGCGTTCGAACCTGGCCTATCTGAATGAGCAGGAGAAACTGCACAAGCCGGCGTTTTATATCCTGATTGGAGAAGATGAGACGACGAAGCCGCAAGCCTATATCGGAGAGACCGAGAACTTTAAGGAACGTGTTAAAGACCATGACAGCAAAAAAGCATTTTGGCAAAAAGCACTTGTCTTTGTCTCGAAAGACGAAGATATGACCAAAGCCGACGTGCAATATCTGGAATATCGTGCGATTGCTGAGGCCAAGCGGTCGAACTCGTTCGTGCTAAACGAAAACAAACAGGTTCCCAAAGCGCCGAATCTTCCCGAGCATCAGCGGGATGCTATGGATGAATTTTTTGACGACATTAAGTTCCTTGCGTTATTCATTGGTTGTGGTATCTTTGAAATATCTCAGCCCAAGGAGGAACATCTGTTCTATACAAAGGCCAGAGGATGTAAGGCAAAAGGATTTTATAATTCCGTAGGATTTACAGTATTAAAGGGTAGCATCGTAGCCAATAATTGTGTTCCCTCTTTTACATGGAAAGCAAAGAGGGAAAGAATGGTCGAAGAATATGCGACTTTGAATAACGGCATTTGGACGATGGACTCGGACAAGACCTTCTCCAGTCCCAGTACTGCCGCAGATTTCTGCACAGGTCGGCCATCCAATGGATGGAACGAATGGAAAGATAAGGACGGGAATACATTGGATTCGGTATATAGAAAGCAATTGGAATAAAATAATTACCTTCTCGTAGGATGAGCAATCTACTATATAAGTATCTTGACATTAATGGTGCTATAATGATGTTGTATTATAGCGATCTCATGTACACCAATGCCACAATGTTTAATGATCCTTTTGATTGTCATCCAAGTCTAATAGATTGTTCGAATGTACCAGCTGAGGAACGTAAGGGTTGGCCTGCAAATGTTATCGAAGAGCTACACTCAAATCGATTCATAAACAATCGGGAAGATTTATGGATATGCTGTCTATCCAAATTGTATGATTCTATTTTAATGTGGAGTTATTATAATAAACATGAAGGCGTTTGTCTTGGTCTTAATATGGATCATGTCGCCAAATATATCAAGGTCAATTATGGCATGATGGTAACGACTCAAGGCCAAGTGGTTCAATATCGAAATATTCTGCATAAACCAAATTATTATCGAGATCGAGAAGATTTTTTCAGTTATCAGATATTTCCCAAAAAAAAGACGGACGAATAATTCATCCAAATTATTTTTTTTAGTAAAAGTGCGTTCTATTTAACTAATACCTTTATAAAATATTGGATAATAAATTTGTCAAAAGACATGCAATTCTTGCTGTTGCAAGCTTTGGTAAGAAAAATTGCTTGTGGAAACAGCTATATGTATAGAGAAATACCGCCCAAAACTCTTGTTCTGAACGGTATTAGCAAAGTCTGTGTGGGTATTGTCGTAAATAATCACCTAATACAATTATCCCCAACAATTTTTCAAGCATTTAAAATCATTTACGCATAATTTTAATATACCATTCACATTCCGGATGATATCCATAAAAGGTCTTGCCATCGCCACCCAAATCCCAAGGAGAAGTTATTTCAATAGAACGATATGGCAAACATTCATATTTCTTTCGACGTATCAGTATTTTTACACGTCTTCTGAATCGCTTAGAAGCAATCTTTTTCCCCTGTTTCTGTGATTTACAACAACAAATAACGCCTGCGGGAAACTTTTTCTTCGATCTACTCATTTGATGTAATATTACGAAGTATAATAGATATATGATTCTATCCTACTTCGGTTAAACATTACATCTTCTGTTTTTTTAGTTTCATCATATTTAGAATTTCTTTTTATTCAATTCCTCTAATTTTTCTAAGCTCATTATCATAATGCCCCTAATTATTGTATCCTACCCATTTTCAGCTCCATCTTCAGCATCTCGTACACGTAAGCTGAACTTTCGACATAAAGCCCGGTCGCGGAATCAGAGAGCTTGATGAAAGTTTCCGAATTGTAAAACAGAGCGATAGCCTCGGTCATGGACAGCCCCTCGTCCTCCATCAGATAGAAGACGATGTCCTTGGTAATGCCCTCCGTGAGGTAGCGTATTTTCTTATCGTTCATAATATTTCGAGGTATTGGACGGCGCGTGCCGAGTGGAAAAGATATTGCGAGGAAACCTTTTTGTAGCGCAGTCCAGCAACCAACATCGGCAGGTCGATGATCCCGTCTTCGAAATTACGGAAGAGTGTGGCAATGGTATCGTCGGCTACCGGGCCTATCACGATGTCGTAATCGTGGACAGGATGCGCCCCCTCGCGGCTGCGGTTGGCCATCACAAACAGCGCCCACTCCTGGTCAGGCTCAGCGAAGCGTTTGACGGATAGTGCGCCGTCGGCTATCGCCGCCGCCTCGTCGAACCCGAAAGCGGTAACGACCGGTTCACCGCCGTAGATAGCCGCCGTGCGACGGGCCATCTGCACGGCCTGTTCTTCTATTTCAGTCAGGTAGAATCCCTGTCCGAAATCCTTGTAGGGCTTGCACCGGGCCAAATCTATCCGGGCGATAGCGGTGTTCGATCCGTGGTAGAGTTTCATCTTACGCCTCCTCCGTTATTGTAACACACACGGGTCAAATCCTGTACGCTGTCGCTGAGCGAAAGAAGATGCTCGGCCTCGTAGTGTTCAGCGAGGAAGTCCAGCCCCTTGTAGCGGTTCAGGTAGTTGCCAGCTTCGCGCACCGTCATGCCATGCGTGCGTGCAAATTCACTTATGTTGGCCACAATGTAACCGATTACGCGCCGATCTACGGGAACCATAGCCTGCAAGCGCACCGACGCCGACAGGCCCAATGCGTCCAGCACTTTCGTGACGGTACGGATCGTCAGCCCGCGCCCGCTTTCGATCTTGGAGATTTGGGCCTTGCCCACGCCGACTCTTTCGCCCAGTTCCTCCTGTGTCATTCCGCGGCGGGTCCGTTCACTGCGGATCAAGCCCCCAATATTATCAATTTTCGTATTCATAATCTCGCGTTTTTACAAAGATAACCTGAAGTTGCCAATTATGGAAACCATACAGCAAAAATTTTACCTTAAAATAAAAAAGCATTCTGTGTGGATAAAACAGATTAAAGCAGACCGGCCGGGCATAGCTATAAAAGTAACCGAACTGCAAACATAAGGAAACGGACAACAGACAGCCACCTGCCGAATAAGCGAACGGCTGTCATTAATCCGGAGGCTGGAGCTGGTCTACAACTCGCCGGGAGGATTCGTCAGAAGGCACTTCTCCGAGTTTATCGAAACATACAGGGGAATTGAAGAAAAAGAAAATGAATGACGGGAGAAAAGATAAAAATCCGACCGACGGGTCGGCGTTACAACAAACGATATTATCTTTACCACAACAGATTCCGCCGCGCCACTCAACGATGCGTACCAGGACGGAACTTTCGCGTTGACAGGTATATGAACTGGCTGAAAGATATAAAAAACCGGATTCATCGCCAGTAACTGAAAGCTGGGAGAGGAACGACCGGGACTACATTACAAATGCAATACAATATTTGAATATAACAAGATGTTTCGATATGGCTTGGATAGATAAAAACTTATTGCCTTCACTACGGATGATCGATTCTTTCAGAAGCATGAGGAAGATCCGCATCCAGGGAATCCCCTTTATGGAAAACCGTCCCGTCAAATTTTCCAAGACAGGGAACAAATTCGTGCTAGACTTCAAAACGCAGATCGCGGAACACAACAGTGTAGAATTGGCAAAATACAGCAACCTGCCACAATTTACCTTTGCACACGGCAACAGATCATATATCGTCCCCGACGGGATGAGCAGGATCACGACATACAGGGACAATATTTTGGGTAGGGTTTCCAACGACTTCTCGATAGAGGTCGAGGCCCAGATCATTCATAGCAGTAAAATCCGTCCGGATCGCAAATATTTTTTCCGATATTTCGTCCCTGTCGAAAAAGGAGGGTATTTTGGAGATTACGCCTATTATTATTTTCTATGCCAGGGGAAACAGGCCGGTAGTTTGATAAAAATAAGTCTTCCCGGTAACGAGATACATCTGTACCATTTCGGATACAAGAACGGATTCTATTTAGTCGTCGAATCGGTAAAGCCGTGTTACCTGACAGAGATCGAAAACATTGCTTACGCGGCCCTGCTAACCCTCGGTTTCCTGTCCGGGACGTTGCATCTGCAAGAGGCGTTCATCATCGCCAGTAAAAGCGACCGTTATACCCGGCCCGTAGAACTATACTACAAATCATTGCGGGAAAGCATCTCCGGACAATACTCTGTTTTCACGACAAACGCCTACTCCGTATTAGTACCCATATCGAGAAAAATGAAGGCACGAAACGCGGAAAGCCGGATGATGCAAATAATCGAGAAGCGATGGAAGTGCAGGATACAGCCCATAAAGGAAGAGGTATTTTCTGCCATGACGAACCTTTTTATTACCCATGAGCCGGTGGCAAGGGCCGCCCTGCTGACCTTGACCGCATCGAAGCTGGGATTGGAACTGCAAGCGGGGGTTTATTGCATAGCCTTTGAAACCCTATGCGATGCCATTAGTAAAATATATAACCTTTCGGCGCCTCATGTCATTGATGAAACACACTGGCAAACCATTCTCCCCGTATTATCGGACGTCATTCGCAAAGCGTCCCTACCCCAAGACGCAGCGTCTTTCGCGATGCAGAAAATACAAAATCTGAACCAGCCGACAAACCGGGATAAACTGATGCAACCGTTCATGGCCGTCAAGTATCAATTATCCGGAGAGGAAATAAGGGCCATTAAAGACAGAAACCGCTTTTTACACGGGCATCTCAATGTCCAATCCGGAGAAAACGAGATTGATAAACTATTCTACACCAGCCTGATGTTTCATCGGCTTTGCTGTATATTGATCTTAAAGATGAGCGGATTCGACGGACATATCGTCAATAATATTCCGCTGTATGCTGCGGATTTGCATATCACAACAAACGAATGGGGCTTCAAAAAGATATAACGGTGGCAGTTAATACGAATACCCCCACAAGACCAAAACGAGTATTGATCCGTATCGCCGACCGCCCATATTTCCTCTTTCTCCCCTTATTTCGACATTCCTGCACGAACACCCGCGTATCCTATTGAAAAAGCCTTCCGCCCGTGTTGCGGCGGAAGGCTTTCGTATGTCATGCACTCTCCAGCTTAGTGACGAATCTTACCTGTCGCTTTATTGCCTGAGAAGACATTGCAAGTGCTCCCGATTATCGACGATTTACCTGTACCGGCTTGCCGGCAGTATCGTTCTTATGTAAATTCCGATACATAAAAAACGTGCAAACCATTGCACGTTCAGAGCTACTATACGGTTACTTTATATCTCGCATCTTTTCAGGGTTCTGACGACAATCGAAAACAAGAGAAATAACGATCTTTTCCGGCAGTGTATAATAGAGGATTTTATAGTTTCCCTCGACAAGATACCTGAATTCGACCGATAAGTCTTTCAGTAGTTCTTCCCGCTGTCCAAGCAAGGGGATTGTCCGAAAGAATTCGTGTACGTTGCGTAATTTTCGTTGCGATCTTTCGCGCAACTCTCACACCCGCCTCCTTTTTGTGGTAGCCAAAGATCTCTTCCAGACTCGAAGCAGCCTGCTCCGACCATTCGACGATTACCGCCACGATGCAATGCGTTTTTCCATTTCGGATTGCGATATCGTGCGACCCGCCTCCGCATCAACAATAGCTCTCTCAGCCATCGCACGATACTCTTCGATCGTCATATGGTGCAAAGGCTTCTCCTCTATGGACGTGGCCTTGATCTTCATCCGCTTGAGCATTTCCATCACGAACGAATGCTCCTGCTCGGATTTCGGGGTTATGATGATCTGATTCATAGTTTCCTTCATTTCTCTTGTTACAAAGATAACGCAAAATTCGTGCAAACCAATATACCCCAAAGCAATTTAACTTTAAGAATCCGTCGGTTTAATGGCAGGATTATTCTTGAACTTGCGCATCAAGAACTCTTATGTAAAAACGCTTGAGCGGAAAGGCTATTCCGCTTCGAGGAAAAACACTCCACTTTCGTATGCCGGTTGGCCTCCGCGGGCGTATGATCGGCAATGCCGCCCCGGTTCGCCCCGTTCTTCCGGCACACCAACAACTGTCAACAAACACCCAGTACGATACTTGCGTCGATATTCAGTTTCCGGCTGATATCCTGTGCTACTTTGTACGTTGGCTCCGTTTTCCCCGACACAATAGCGCTGACACGCGACGGGCTGATATTAAGCATTGTCGCAAGAGCTCGCTGAGTCAAGTGCATTTCATACATTCGCAATTTCATCACATCGGCGAGCGATGGAGTACCAATAGCAAAATGTTCCTCGGAGTAGTCAGCCACGAGGTTCGACAACAATTCAAGCTCGATGAGATTTGCATCATCTTTCGGCGTATTGTCGTCTACCAGCGGAAGCAACTCTTCAACTCGATTAACCGCCCAATCGTATTGGGCTTTATTCTCAATTTTTGTCATACTCGCTCTACTTTTATATGTTCCGACAATCAATTCTATCGTATTCCTCATGCGGCCCTATGAATCGGATATATACAAACCGAATCGTGAACTTAATCACGGCAACCAGACGGAAATCGTTGCCTTTGATATTGAATACATAACGTTGTTTGCCAATATTATCAACGCTATTGAAGGTCTTTTTTATATCTACGAAGCAGCTCCATTCGCTTTTCTTTACATTCTGTACCCAATCTTGCAGAGCAACCTTTGATTCTGGATGCTTCTCGGCGTATTCATTAACAACCTGCTCGGTGAAAATCCTCATATCTAATTGGGTTGGACATCAATTACAGTGCAAAGATACCCAATTTATATCTGGATATTCCTAAAACGCACAAAATGGAACAAATAAAGTAAAGTGTTATAGTATACTGAATTTGTCGTATTTCCGCAGTACGAATCGGCGATCGAAAATATCCGGTACATTCGCTTCGGCGGATAGATACACGATGGAGTTATTTTTCGTCTAAAGTGTGGATACCCCAGCCCTTAGGCGTGGGAAAGGTAAACCTATGGACTGTCTTTTCGTGGATGATCGATCTCGTGTCCTAAAAGCGATGGTGGAAAGAAACAGGGAAAATGAGGAGATTATAGATACCTCCGAAGCCGCTAAGTATTTAGCTTGGGGATCACTTCCCTGGATTGTGAATCGTGAGCTGCGGGAACGGGAACGCGATGCCCTCTTTGTTGAAAGAGGAGTAAATCGTTCTGTTCATGGTAAAAAACACAGCCCAATAGTCCGCTGTTTTGACCCATACGCGCAGCGTGATATCCACGCTGCTCGCGGCCAGTGCCCCGATTTCGATCGTCGCTGCTGGTTCTTTCAGAATACGGCTATCTGCGTCGATGATCCGTTGTATAACAGATTTCACTTTTTCGAAATCCTCATCGTACTCCACACCGATCGTGAAGTCCACGCGCCGGGTATCTTTTTTGCTGTAGTTGATGATGGCGTTGCTGCTCATAGCACCGTTCGGGGCAAAGATTACCTTGTTGTCAGGAGTAAGCAATACCGTATGGAAGATCTGAATTTCCTGTACCGTACCGCTCACACTGGCGCCTTCGATGTAATCGCCCACCTTGAAGGGTCTGAATACGAGTATTATCAAACCTCCCGCAAAATTCGACAGATTACCGGAAAGAGCCATGCCGATTGCCACACCAGCCGAGGCCAGCAGCGCGGCGAAACTCGTAGTTTCAACACCCAGTTTTCCGATCACGGCGAAAGCCAGTATAAGATTCAGCAGGATGCTCACGAGACTTTTGAGAAACGTCTGCACGCTGATCTCCATATGGCGTTTTTTCATAATTTTGGCGACCAGTTTGTTGATATACCTGATAATGATGCGGCCGATAATGTAGATTAGTGCAGCGGCCAAAATGGATTTCCCGGCATCCATGCCGAAGTTGACCAGTTTTTCCAATACTTGACTGAGTTCCATGGCAATTTGTAGTACGATTAAAAGATTGTTTCGTAAATAAGGAAGGCCGAAGCCTTCCTTATTGGTATCAATAATAATATACTCTTCCGGATTGATTTGTATATTATCGTTCTTTATATGTGCCTTGACTAATTTGTCTATACGTCAATCCGGGGTTGCATGTTTTTGAGTATAATGCTCTGGTTATTCCTTCCTGCATGAGAATATTTTCCATACGCCGGCACTCAGCGCAGCACCCACGAACGGAGCGACGATAAAGAGCCACGACTGCGAAAGTGCGACGCCGCCTTCGAACAGGGCCGGGCCGATCGAACGGGCCGGGTTGACCGAAGTTCCCGTGATAGGAATACAAACGATGTGTACCAGTACCAGCGTCAGACCGATGGCCAGACCTGCCAAGTTCCCTGCGCCGCGTTTTTCATCCGTAGCGCCCAGTACCACCAGCACGAAAATGAATGTAAAGACCGCCTCGGCGATGAATGCCTGAAGTCCCTCGCCACTGTCGAAACTGTTTGCACCGGTTATCGTAGGCCCGCTATGTGCACCTGTTGAAACCAGCACGTAAATAATCGCCGAGCCGATGATGGCGCCGATTACCTGAAAGAGCATGTACATACCGGCTTCTTTGCCTTTCATGCGGCCTGAAAGTAACACGCCCAACGTGATGGCAGGATTGATGTGGCAACCCGAAATTCCACCGATGGCATAGGCCATGGCTACGACCGAAAGACCGAAAGCAAAAGCGACCCCCAGCGTGCCCACACCCGCGCCGACCGTATCTGCCACATTGCCTGCGAATACGGCGCTGCCGCATCCCATAAGAACCAGAACCATCGTTCCGATCATCTCTGCAAGGTATTTTTTCATAACTATTGAGTATTAAAAATAATTCCAATGATAAAGGTAGTAAATAAATTCGTACTGCCGATAATTTTAAGATGAATTTAGATTAGACCGAAGGCGGTTTATTTTTTTGACTCTTCCAAAGACGCCAGACGAGATTCTTTCATCAGTTTGGTCAGTTCAAGGATAGCTTTACGGGCGCGGGTGTCGGCTGCTTTGTTGCCATTTTCGAGTTGACGGGTTGCATCGGCAGAAAATTCAGCCATCTTGGCTTGGATCTTCTCAAATAATTTTTTCATTTTGATTGAGTGTTAAACATGACCGACAAATATGCGATTTTTGTGTTATTATTAGTTCGTGCTAACACTCGGAAGTTTGTTGCAGGTATTTGCAATATATCGTTTGCAAAAAATCATCCACCTGTTTTTTTGTTTTTTCATAGGGTTCATATTTCTCATTAAACATGCCTTGTTTCAACGGCTCCCGGTTTTATTTTTTCTGCTCAGCTTCCTTGAAGAACGATGTAAACAAATCAAGGTCGTGTCTTAGAAAATATACTTGCCTCCATCTAAATTCTTCCCAAGGAACCCAATTGGAATCAAAGATTGTTAGATTGCCAATGTGCCGATAGGTCAAAGAGAGTAAATATTCGAATATGCGGAACACTCTGATGAATTCGGAGTTTGTAAAAATATCTTTTGGGAAATAGGGGCGTAATTTCCCTTAAAAAATAGTACTTAACGGAGTTTTATATCCTATTATCATTGTAATTTGTTCAAGTCTGCTGCGTCCCAGTAACAAGGATGTAAATTCTTCAGTATATAGTATTGATCTGAGTCTTCCGAAAAAGTGTATTTTGGGAGTATTAAATGAAACATGGCATTCAGAAGTGAATATTTGCCATATTTCACACAAGCTATGCCTATGGTGTACCATAACATGACTGCGACCCAGTAATGAATGTTTAAAGTTCCATTAGTATATGTGGAAATAGATTTTATTGGATTTGCGGCCAATTTTACGAGTATATCTGTAATTGCCTCGAAATGCTTTGATTTTCCCCAGCGGACAGTTGAGATACTCATAGGGAGTAGGGGATCTACCGCATTCTGATATATACCGAGGTATGTGCGGAAACTATCGGAATCGAAGACAAAATGATAGTCGGCATGCTGCATGATTTTGCCGTAGGCGCGTTGTTCTTCCGACTCGAATAGGTCAGAAAATGCGATACTCCCATGTGGAGAGGCAAGATATTTCTTTGTCCGGGTAAGGATGATCTCTTTGTTTAACGGGTGCTCGGCATCGCAATCCGAAAGGGCGGGTATGCCGTCGGTTTTCAATACAACGGATAATAGCAGTTAATCCTTTGTCTCAGGTGGCCGACCTGCCGCAGGTAATCAGTCCGGATTCGGAAAAGATGCGATGTGAAAATTCGTGTAGTTTAGGCGGATAAGCATCCAGTTCTTCGGCTGTGTTCCGGAAACGACAATCGATATAATCCCCGTTTATTTTTACAATCGTCAGTGAACTATGTTCCAAAGGCACGTTCCTTCGATGTCATCTTCATGACAGATAACCTGAGCGATAGCCCTGCGAGCCTTTGTCGGTTCTTTCAGATGAGATTGCGCTTCTTCTTCGTTGGGTTCGAAGTATGGTTTCATCAGGTTGCCCCGTTCGCTTAATAGGGAGGAATAGTCTACGGCTTTACCATATTTGTCCCGATACCATTTTTCATAATCGGTTATGTTTTTTTCTCCACCGAGCGCAGCTAATTTTTTTAGCAAATCTGCTATGATGTCCCGACCGGAAGGGATGCCGGAAGATCGTGAAATACCCGCGCCCAGTAAAAGTGCATAAGTGCCTTTATTTAATTAAAACATAGAACCGCCGCGGAATATGAACCGACTTCTCCGACGGCATGGGGGCGCGAACAGGCGCCGATGTCAACAACTCTACTCGGCTGTTCCGCTCCGTTCCAGTAACTCCAGAAGCGGCGGGGCGATTTCAATCTGTTCGCATTTGAGGGACGAAATCAATTCCTTTCCCTTCGGGGTTAACGAAAAATACATCTGACGCTTGTCTTTTGTGCCTATCACGCGCTCGACCAGTCCTTTTTTCTCGACCGAGCCGATCACTTTCGAGTTGTTCGACGAAGTCAGTCCCAACAGCTCGCCGATTTCTCCCGAAGAGAGGCTGCCGGCTTTGAGCAACGAACACAGCGCCATTCCTTCGTTCAAACAAATTCCGTATGTTTTTTCAAATCCTTGCTCGAATTGGTTGACTGCGCGCTGAATGTCGCGTATTTTACATAGTCTATCCATGTCTTTGACGTTTCGATGCATGTTGCAGTATTTTAGTTATTTACCGCATTCGGTTTTCAAAAAGTTATTTATTGTCTTTTCTCTTTTTGGAACAGTCCGAACAACAGCGCCCGTCGACGCATTCCGGGCGACGAGGCGATCGGGCTCGCAGCCTACAAGTCCTCGATAGAGATCTCCGCCGGGTGAATCGTGGCAATACTGAGCCGGATGATCCCAAACCTGTTCATGATCCTTTCCGTTTAGAATGCAAAAGCGGCATGTACGCCGGCCGATACATGGGAGTGATCCCGCGTCCATGCGTAACCTACGACCGGGCCGAAATGAAAGCCCCCCAGATGGATCGCTTCGTAAACGGCCTCGGTGTGCAGGGAAAACTTCGCTTTGTCGACGATCGATATGCCCGGCATCAGCGACAGTTGAAGATCGTTCAGTACCTGAAATCTCGCTCCTGCGCCGATCTCCCAATGACGCTCCTCGCCGGGAATGAATTCTATTCCGGCGCCCAGAGCCCAGCGACTGTGCGGGGCGAGCGTCCTGAAATAGTGCGCATGGATCGCCGGAGCCCACTCTTTATGCTCGATGCCGTATGCCGCGCCGAGGCTCAGTCCTGCTTCGTTTCGCGGGTGGGCGTGCTCTCCGTGTCCCGCTCGCTCTTGCGCCCGGAGACCGAGGACGGAGGTTGCCGCCGCGAGAACGACTAAAATTCCTTTTTTCATAGCATATGTCGGTTTTAGACGAACAGGTTTACATTCGCTCCTTCGGCACGCTCCATGTAGGTCGCAACGCCGCCTACGGTCGCTTCGTCCAACAGCTCTTCGCGTTTGACACCCATGACGTCCATCGACATCTGGCAGGCGATAAATTCCACGCCGCTGTCTATGGCCTGTTGCCGTAACGATTCGAGCGAGTCGATACCCTTTCGTTTCATGATGTGGCGCATCATCCGGTCGCCGATTCCCAGCATACTCATTTTGGAAAGGTGCAATTTCAGTGAACTTGACGGTAGCATCATGCCGAACATGCGTCCGAAAATATCCTTTTTTACCTTCGGCTTGGCGACTTTCTTGATCACGTTCAATCCCCAGAACGTAAAGAATATCGACACTTTCTGTCCGGTAGCCGCCGCGCCGTTGGCCAGCACGAATGTGGCCAGGGCTTTGTCCAGGTCGTCGCTGAACATGATGAGCGTTTTGGCTTTGCCGTCGCACGAGGTGGCCGTCCTGCACGCTTGGGGCGAACCTTTTTCAATGACGACCGTATATTTGCCCTTTTCTTCCGAATTGGATATCAGGATGTTTCCGGTCGTGTTGCACCATGCCTGCGCGTCGCGCGAGAATCCGGCGTCGGTGGCGACCATTTCGATTCGTTCGCCTTTGCCGATCGATTCGATCGCCTGTTTGATCTTCATGACCGGGCCGGGGCACTGCAATCCGCAGGCGTCGATTTTCAAGGTTTTTATCCGCTCCCCGGTATGCTGCGTATCCGTTTTGCCATCCGTTCTGATCGTCGCCGTTTTATTTTCGATCGGCGCGGTCGCCGTCGCATAGGTTTTGTATCCGCCCGACAGGTTTTTGACACGGGTAAACCCGTGTCCTGTCAGAATTTTCAAGGCCAGGTATCCCCGCAGACCAACGGCGCAATAGATGTAAATCTCTTTGTCGCGCGGCAGTTCGCCGATCCGGCCGCGAAGCTCGTCCAGCGGAATGTTCACCGAACCGGGGATCGCTCCGAAGGCGTGTTCCTCGCGGGTACGCACATCCAGAAACAGCGTGTCGCAGCGATCCGCTTCCGCCATTTGCCGCCAGGTCGCCACAGGCATCGCCCCGCTGATGATGTTGCCGGCCACATAGCCGGCTATGGCGATCGGGTCTTTTGCCGATGAAAAAGGAGGGGCGTAAGCGTGCTCGACTTTTATCAGATCGTAAACCGTGCCTCCCTGCTTGATCAGCAGGGCAATCTGGTCGATACGCTTGTCCGCTCCGTCGTAGCCTACGCACTGACCGCCGTAGAGTTTGCCGCTCGCGGGGTCGAAGGTCAGCTTGAGGGTCAGCGGCAACGCATCGGGATAGTACCCCGCATGCGAGGCCGAATGGGTGGTCGAACTGGCATACGGAATGCCGAACTGTTTGAGCCGCTTGGCCGCAAGTCCGGTCGAAGCCACCGTCATATCGAACACCTTGGCGATAGAAGTTCCTATCGCCCCTTCATATCGGGTCGTATTGCCGAAGACCATGTTGTCCGCCACGATGCGTCCCTGGCGGTTGGCGGGATTGGCCAGGTAATTTAGCCAGGGTTTGCCTGTCAGCGGATGCGGAAATTCGATGGCGTCTCCCACAGCATAAACATCCGCCGCCGAAGTCTGAAGATAGTCGTCCACCCAGATGCCTCCCGTCTCGCCGATCCTGAATCCGGCTGCTTTGGCCAGTGCCGTTTCGGGACGGACGCCGATCGAAAGGATAACCAGGTCGGTCGCGATACTCTTCCCGCTTGTGAAAAAGACCTCGATTTTGTCGCCCCGTTTTTCGAAGCGTTCGACGCTCTGCTCCAAATAAAGGTGCACCCCTTTTTGTAACAAGTGTTGGTGCACATGCGAGGCGATGGAGAAATCGACCGGCGCCATCACCTGATTGCCCATCTCTACGATCGACACTCCCGCTCCCGCGCGATGCAAGTTCTCGGCCATTTCCAATCCGATAAATCCCGCGCCCACGACGACAGCGCTGGCGACCGTTCGTGTGGTTATATAGTTTTTGATACGGTCCGTATCGTCGACGTTTCTCAGGGTGAAAATTCCTTCGCTGTCGATGCCCTTCAGCGGCGGACGCACAGGCGAAGCGCCCGGCGACAGGAGCAGCTTGTCGTAGCTTTCCGTATAGGTCGATCCATCCGCACGGCGCACTTCGACGCTCTTTGCCGCGGTATCGATGCCTACCGCCTCGTTTTCGATCCGCACGTCGATATTGAATCGTCCGCCAAACGAAGCCGGGGTCTGTAAAAAGAGTTTTTCCCGTTCGGCGATCGCGCCGCCGATATAATACGGCAGACCGCAGTTGGCGTACGAGATGTATTTGCCTTTTTCGAGTAAGACGATCTCGGCCTCCTCGTCTGCCCGGCGAATCCTGGCCGCCGCGGTTGCACCTCCCGCGACGCCTCCGATAATGATATGTTTCATATAGCCTGTTTGAAATTTATTTACAATGCGATCCCATGGAAGATACTTCTGTGGGAAAGTAATGGCGCAAAGGTGCGAATTGTTTTCCGACAAAACAAGATTCCTGTGGAAAATAATTTCCGGATTTGTATCGTTGTTCTTTTAATGATTTTATAATTAGCATATTATGTCTTTTGTGGGGCGGGTATGCGTTTAAAAATAATGACGAGACAACCGATGAGGGGCGGAAAATAGGTCTTTTTGAAACGGTCAATAGGGCCGGAACGACTTAAAATATGCTATCTTTGCGGCTCAGCCGTAAATTGACATGAAGTGAAAACAAAAAGAATTGCCGAACGCGATTACGTCAAAGCCAGTCGCAGAGGAAGCCGCGAGGCCGAGATCGAGAATCACAACCGTCCGATCTGTTTCAGTCGGATACACAAATCGAAAAAGGTCTACGACCGCAAACGTCGGAAGGCAGATGATAAAAGGCATCTGCCTTCGTCGTTTTACCGGGTCGGACGAATTTGGTAAGCGGACGGTGTCGATATTAAAGATATTTTCCGTCAAGGGAATATCCCTGATTCGTTGCGTTCCGCACTTTATTCGCACAAATCCGGCAGTATAGAATCCCAAAATATTACGGCGTTTCACCGAAAAAGATCTAGGCGCTTTGTCCGTTATTCTGAGCGATCAAAAAGTCAATCGGTTTCTACCGAATTATTTTTATTAAATTTACGGTTGTAGCCGTTCGTCGGCGAAAGCCGGAGAATCGTATCGTGCGGGGCCGGATTCTGCGGTTGCGCGTGAAACGCGCCGGGCGTCGAAAGGGATCGGTTCTTCGATTCGGCAGGACGGCGCGTTTCGTGGCAAAGTATTTGATAAGCTTGTAGTTGGTATGAATTTAAATTGAATGTTATGTTATATCGTTTTTTATTTCCCGTTAGACCGGAAGGCGCGAAGACGTCGCTGTTATTGTTGGCGGCGAGGGTTATTTTCGGCGTATTGCTGATGTCGCACGGGTTGCAGAAGTGGGCTGGATTCGCGCAGATGGCCGATGTCTTTCCCGATCCGTTGGGCGTCGGCAGCCGTTTCTCGCTGATGCTGGCCATATTCGGCGAGCTGGTTTGTTCGTTCGGTTTTTTGATCGGCTTTTTGTACCGCCTCGCGATGATCCCGATGATTTTTACGATGGCGATGGCCTTTTTCGTGATTCATAGCCAGGATGCCTTTGCCGTTCGCGAGTTGGCGTTGGTGTACCTGGTCGTTTTCGTGCTGATGTACATCGCAGGGCCGGGCAAGTTCGCCGTCGATCGGTATTTTGCGGTGAAAGAGCGCGGCCGCTGAGCCGACGAACCGGCGGCAGGCGCGCGGGGAACGGGCTTCGCTCGCTGCGCGTGTCGCGTTTCAGATAGATAAAAGATGAACTGATGGAAGAATTCGGATCGATTTGCCGGGAGGTGCTTTTGTGGCCCGAAGGCGTGCCTTCGTCCAACGGCCTTTCTGGAGCGGAGCAGACGCTCGGGCCGGGACTGATCGGCAATGTTTCCGTCCCCGTGTTATACGTTTATCCGGCCTCGCAGCCGTGCGGGCAAGCCGTTATCCTGTGTCCGGGCGGAGGATTTCGGGGCGTGGCCGTGGAGCACGAGGGCCGCGCTTTCGCATCGTGGTTCAACGAGCGGGGCATTACGCTGGCCGTATTGAAATACAGGTTGCCGAACGGCCGCCGCGAGATTCCCGGAGAGGATATCCGCCGGGCGGTACGCCTGTTGGAAGAGCGTTCCGGAGAGTTGCGCATCCGGTCTCTGGGGGTGATGGGGGCCTCCATCGGAGGCTATGTCGCGGCGTCGGCGGCCCTGTTCCCGGAGACGGGAATGCGACCGGATTTTCAAATCCTGCTTTATCCGGTTATCAGTATGCGGGACGGGCTGACGCATCTTCCCTCGCGCGAGCGGTTGATGGGACCGCACCCTTCCGGGGATGAGATCGCCGCATGTTCGCTCGACCGGTATGTTTCCCCGGAGACGCCGGCCGCCTTTATCGCGCTGGCCGGGGACGACCAGGCCGTTACGCCCGAAAACAGCCTGCTGTATTACCGGGCCCTGATGGATAACCGGGTTCCCGCTTCGCTGCATATCTATCCCAAGGGGGGACACGGTTTCGGGTTCAGCGATACGTTCCGCTATAAGCGGCAATGGCTCGCCGAACTGGAGAAATGGCTCGACGGGTTGAGGTAGCGCTATTTTGCGACGGGCGTCCGCCATAAGAAGACCGTTGCGCGGAATGCGGCCGGAAATGCGTCTTCGTATTTTGCCGGATTCTCCCGGGGCCCGTTTATTTGCGGGGCAGGGCGATTTCGGGCAGCGGGCCGGGGGCGACCGGTTCGACGTTGATCAGCCGCAGGTTGTCGAATACGGTCTGCTGCGCCACTTGTCGCAGGTATTCCGCCTGCTGCTGCGGAACGCCCGTCCGGATCTCCGAGGCGTACGGTTTGCCGTAGATAACGCTGAAAATTACGTTCGCCGCGAGCAGCGTGCCCGCTTCCGACGGATGGCTTCCGTCCGGCATATACAGTTCGTATTCGGGTTTCTCGCTCCGTACCCGCATCCAGGCCAGTCCTACCGGCGCGCACCAGCCGCCGCTGCGGTAAGCCATCTCCAGGTAACTGGTCGCCAACCGCTGCTGCATACCTTCGTAGGTCGCTACCGGCGGATAGTGGTTCCCGTAAGTCTTACTGCCTTCTTTGCGTCCCCAGGTCATGTAATAGATTACCCGCGCCTGCGGACTTCCGGCGTGAACGAGGCTGTCCAGCGTCCGGGCGGGCCGGTACGTTCCCTCGGCGACCAGTTCGGTCGGCAGGGCCGGGGCTTCGCTCTGCTCCTGTAGGACGACGTAGTCCCATCCTCCGGCGGCGAGCATCCGAAGCAGTTTCCCGTTTTGCAGGTGGCCGGTAAAGCGTTGGCTGCCCTTGGTGCAGGCCGTCGCGTCGATCGGAAAGCCGACGCTTTCGCCGATTTGCGACACCAGATCGGGAAGGTTATGGTAAAAGGTATAACTGTTTCCGATGAAGAGCACTCGGATCGGTTGGGATTTCTGGGCCGCCAGGGCGGTTCCGGCAAGCAGGAAGACGAAAAGCAGAATTTTTTTCATGATAAAGGATTTTGGTGGTTACGGTAACGGTTCAAATCCCATGCCCGGCGGATCGTTCCGCCGGAGCCGCTCGTTCGCCGCATTACCGCAGGATCAGCCCCGCGGTTAGCAGTATTCCGAAAATCAAGATATTACGGGACGTTTTTCCCAGGATGAGATTCAGTTCCCGGCCTTCGCGGATTCGTACCATCCGTCGCCAGGCTGCCAGGTGAAACGGCAGGTAGGCCAGCGGGAGTAGCCCCGCCGCGAAATACCCGCCGGAGAGCAGCGTCAGACAGAGTCCTGAGGCGACTATTCCCAGCGTCAGGTACGCCAGGCTGCCCGCTTTCGGGCCGAAACGCACGACCAACGTCCGTTTGCCGCTCTGCGCATCCTGCTCGCGATCCCGGTAGTTGTTTACCATCAGCAGCGTATCGATCACCAGTCCGCAGGCCAGCGAGACGACCGTTACTTCGGTCGTCCATCCGTGACACAGCACATAGTAGGTGACTCCGACCGGAACGAAACCGAAAAAGACGATCACCAGCCCGTCGCCCCAGCCGTGGTAGGCCAGCGGGTACGGCCCGGCGGTGTACAGGAATGCGAATACGACGCAGACCGCTCCGACGACGATCAACTCGGTTCCTCCGTAAAAAAGCAGGCAAAGGCCCGTCGCGCAGGCGGTCGCGGTAATCAGGGCGATTCCCCGTTTCATGGCGCGCGGCGAAATCCAGCCCTGCGCGCAGGCTCGTTCGGGCCCGAGGCGGTCTTTGCGGTCGCTTCCTTTGCGGTAGTCGAACAGGTCGTTGATCAGATTTGCGTCGATCTGCATCAGCAGCGCGAACAGCAGGCAGAGCAGAGCGGGAATCCACCGGAATCCGCCTTCCGCCAGCGCCAGCGCGCATCCCAGCAGTACGGGAACGGCTGCCGCGGGGAGCGTTTTCGGGCGCGCCGCAAGTATCCAGGCGCGCATCGAGTGGGGGCGGACGGTTTGTTTCATAGGGTGTGGTATATTTATGCAAATGTAGGATTAATTTTGTGATAATTAACGTTATCTTTGCTATGAATGTCCGGGTTTTCCGGATATGGAATTCAATTTATAAGATATGCGGGAAAAATCGAGTGTGGAAGAGATCCGGGAACGCTTCGATCACGATGTCGAGCGTTTTTCGAATTTGCAGAGCGGACAGGTTTCGACTGTCGATGCGGCGTTGTCGCTGGAATTGATTACCGAAGCCGCGGCGCGTCTGACGCCTTTGGCGACGGATCTGCTGGACGTGGGCTGCGGGGCGGGAAACTATACGCTCAAAATGCTTTCGAAACGGCCGGGGCTTCATTGCACGCTGCTCGACCTGAGCCGCCCGATGCTCGACCGGGCCGTCGAACGCGTTTCGGCCTGTTCGGCCGGCCGGGTCACGGCGGTGCAACGGGATGTCCGCGAGGCCGATCTGGGCGAATGCCGGTACGATATCGTGCTGTCGGGAGCCGCGCTGCATCATTTGCGCGGGGACGAGGAGTGGCTGACCGTGTTCGCCCGGTTGTACCGGAGCCTGCGTCCGGGCGGCTGCCTGATGATTTCCGACCTGGTCGCGCAGCAAACGGAGGTACTTTCCGCCTATTTTCGGGAGCGTTACGGCGATTACCTGACTGCTCTGGGCGGAGCGGAGTACCGCGACAGGGTGCTGGCTTACGTGGAGCGGGAGGATTCTCCTCGGCCGTTGAACTACCAACTCGACCTGATGCGCGAAGTCGGTTTCCGCGAGGTGGAGATCCTGCATAAGAACGTATGTTTTGCGGCTTACGGCGGGGTGCGGTAACCGACGATTGCTCCTGTCCGTTTTTTCGTCCGGGAGATTTCGAAGAACTCCGGAGGAAAAGAGGATGCCGATTCTCTCGTTTTAATCCCGTTTTTGTCTTTTTTCGGAAAACGAAAAAAGGCGGGTCGTGTATTCCAGGCGGTGAAAAACGGGCTGTAAATCCCGTTTCGGTTTTGTTTTTTACGGAAAATGCGAAAAAAGTAATGAAAATGTAACGGGAATTTGTTGTTTATTTAGAAAATTAAATCTAATTTTGAAAACAGAGGTTCGTAAAAGAGGATAGAGCGAACGAAAAAGCGTCGTAACGGCGGCGATTAGTTCCGGTTTGCGAAAGTAATGAACCGAGTAAAAGTAAGAGGCGCTCTCTGTAACGGTAAAGTGCGGTTTTTGTATATTTTTAATAAATTATGAAAAACGTGGATGGCATTTGTTTTTTAACGGTTGTTTTTTTTGAAATTCGAACGGGAGAAAAATCTTTTTTAGGTAGCATAGCTTAACCGTTTAAGTAGTAGTAATGGCGGACCGGGCCGCGAAAAAAGCAACGGATTGAATACGAGATGATACCGAATGAAGTAACAAACATAATCTATTAACCATTAATTACTTTTGGCAGAAATGCCGCTTTAAAACTTGATGCGTATGAAAAAGTATTTATTGTTGTTGGCGTCAATCGCCACGATGGGATTCGCCGCTACTTCGTGTAGCGACGAGAAGAACGACGGCGGGGAGGACCCCGATCTGACGACTCCGATCGAGTTGTCCGGCGTCGTGATCCCGACTTTCCAGGAATCGATGAAGGGAGCCAATGTCACGATCCAGGGCAAAGGTTTTCTCGGTAAGGACAAAATCGCCCTTACGCCCCGTCCCAGCGGTACGGCCGTCGAGATCGCTCCGGCGGAAATTACGGCTTCCAAGCTGGTGTTCAAGTTCCCGAGCGATCTGGCCACCAGCGAAAAAGGTTGGACGCTGACGCTCAAGCGCGGTACGCAGAGCAAGGAAATCGGCACGATGATGCCCGAAGATCCGGAAGACCCCGAACTGACGACGCCGATCGAACTGTCGGACGTGGTGATTCCCGATTTTACCGAATCGATGAAAGGCGCCAGCGTTACGATCGACGGCAAAGGTTTCCTTGGTAAAGACAGGGTGGAACTTAAACCCGTTTCGGGCGGCGATGCCGTGGAGGTTACCAATTCCGAAGTTACCGACGCCAAACTGGTGTTCACGTTCCCCGACGACTTGGCCATCGACGAACAAGGCTGGACGCTGACGCTCAAGCGCGGTACGCAGAGCAAAGAGTTCGGTACGCTCAAACCGGTCGATCCGGCGGACGATCCCGATCTGAACACCCCGATCGAACTCGCTTCCCTGTCGGTTCCTTCTTTCGTGGAATCGATGGTAGGAGGGAACGTGACGGTTACCGGCCGCGGTTTCCTGGGCAAAGATAAAATCGTTCTCCAGCCCCGGTCCGGCGGCGACGCCGTAGAGACCGTATCCGGCGAGATTACCGACGCCAAACTGGTGTTCGCGTTCCCCGCCGACCTGGCTGTCGATGCCAAAGGCTGGGTGATGACGCTCAAGCGCGGTACGCAGACGCAGGAACTGGGATGTTTCCGTTCCGCGGTAGGACGCTTTATGGTTCCCGATGCCGCATTCCGCGAATATTTGCAGAGTCTCGTTCCGGACAATAAGTACCTGTTCGACGAAAAGGGCAACGCTTACAAACCCGATGCGGCCGAAGTCGTATTCCCGGACGAAGTGAAATACGAATCTACTTATAAGACGCTGAACCTTATCGATAAAGCGGTGACTTCGGTGGAAGGCTTGGAAGGATTCCCGGATGCTGCGAACATCAAATTCTTCTCGCTGGACAATTCCAAGTTGCAGTCGCTCGACATGACGTTGTTCCCCAACTGCGAAAGACTGGAAGCCCGGAATACGGGAACGCTCGAAACCGTGAATTTCGGCGCCGTGGGAGTCGCTCCAGCCAACGAATTGCGGTATCTGCATCTGAACGGAAACAAAATCAAGAGGCTCGACGTCAGCAACGTTGTGAAGCTTTGCGAACTGACGATCATGGACAATCCGCTCGAATACCTCGATATCCGGAACATGATGGCCAATGCCGACGGATACATCTATCTGTGGAAAAAACCGGGTCGCGCGGCTGTTAATTTCGAATTTACCGAAGATACTTCCGTAGAACGTACGCTGAAGGTGGAATACTACTGGTGGAGATGCGTTTCGCAGTCCAATGTCGATACGGTGGGCGCCGAGCTTACCTGGGTGACGGATAACCCGGCCATCGATGCGCTGAATGCCGGCGTAATCGTGGAATGCTGGACTTACTGGGGCGAAAACGGGCAACCGCAGACCTTGATGCACACGCACAACAAGAACGGCGAGAACCACGAGATATGCGATTTGTATCCGGGTTCGCTCCATCCTTAACTGCGGAGATCGAAACGCTTTAAAACTGAAAAGAATGTCCGTGAGAACGGACATTCTTTTTTCCGATTTTTTTTTGAAATATCCGTTGCGGATTCCTGAAGCCGGCCGGAGGCCGGAATGCACGGGGAACGGACGGAAAAAATTCGTTACACGATTTCGATATGAAGAACAAATTGATCGTATGCCTGCTGTGCGGCCTGATGTCCGCCTCTTTCACAGCGGCTAAAAAGCCCGGTTTCGCCGTATGGCAGCTTTGCGCCCAGGGGCCTTCCCAGATGAATTCCTACGTGTTCGTGACCGACCGGGGACGGGTGGTCGTGCTGGACGGGGGAACCGCTGCGGACGCGCCTTTTTTGCGAGGATTCGTGGCCGCCCTGGGCAACCGCGTCGATAAATGGATCGTCACCCATCCGCATGTGGATCACATGGGGGCGCTGACCGAAATCCTGAAAGATCCTCGACAAATGATTATCGACACGGTTTATCAGTCGCCGATGACCGACGAGCAGCTCCGCACGGACATGAACCGCAAAAAGCTTGCGGACGCTTACTACGAAGCGCTCCGGGATTCCGGCCTTCCGGTCGTAAACCTGACCGAGCCGGGACTCGAGATGAAGATCGACGGCATGAACCTGAAAGTGCTCGGCGTCGCCCATCCGTCCATCCTGACGAATGCCTACAACAATGCGAGTATCGTGCTGAGGGTGTGGGACCGGAAAAAGTCGATGGTCTTTCTGGGCGATACCGGCGTCGAGAGCGGCAAAATGCTGCTCGAAGGTACTTATAAACCCCTGTTGGATTGCGATTACCTGCAGATGGCGCATCACGGCCAGCAGGGATGCGACGAGCATTTCTACAAATCGATCCGGTTCCGCGCCTGCCTGTGGCCTACGCCGCTGTGGGTATGGAACAACGATGTGGGCGAAGGTTTCGATACGGCCTACATGAAAACGATCGAGACCCGCCGCTGGATGGACGAGATCGGCATTACGGAACATTATATCAGTTGGCAGGGGATCGTGAAGATTGAGTAGGGGAATCTGCGCGCCGTTTGGCCGCTTTGCCCAGCGGACAGCCCCGTTTTAACCGAATAAACTACTGACTGGCATGAAAAAATTGTTTTACTTGTGCGCGGCTGCGGCCGTCCTCGTTTTCTCGTGCGGCAAGGACGAAACGTCTTCGAAGGGCGGCGACGGGCAGCGGCCCGCTCCTCCGGATACCACCGCCGTAACGCCTCCGGATACGACCGGCCGGCCCGATCCGGAACCTTTGCCCGAAAAGCTGCCTTCGCCGGACCGGATTCCGATCGTCGCCTGGCACGGAGTGCGGGCGAGCCAGGTTAGCGTAGCCCGTTTCCGGGAAGCCGCCGAACTGGGCATCACCGTGAATTACACCCGTTTTTCGGATACCGAGACGGCTTGCAAGGCGCTCGAATACGCCGGGCAGGCCGGCGTGAAGCTGATCGTCGAGTGCGATGCGCTGTATTCGGATACCCGGCGCGAAGCGGCCGTGAAAAAACTGATGAGGTATCCGGCCCTCGAAGCCTATTTCTGCAAGGACGAGCCGCTGTGCAGCGAGTTTCCGACCATTGCCCGGATGATGAACGCGATCCAGGCCGTCGACCCGGATCACTACTGCTATGCGAACCTGTTCCCGGCCGGGCCTGCGGAGCATTTGCAGGCCTTGGGCGTCGCTACCTACCGGGAGTATGTGCAGCGCTACTTGAACGAGGTGCCCGCCACTTTTCTGTCGTTCGACGAATATCCGTTGGTGACTAATCCGGGTTCTTCGGTGCGTCTGATCAAAGACACCTGGTACGAGGATCTCGAAATCGTTGCCGACGAAGCCCGGAAGGCGAATAAGAAGTTTTGGGCTTTCGCGCTGACATGCCCTCACGTGGTGTATCCCGTTCCGACTTTGTCCGATCTGCGGTTGCAGTTGTACAGCGATCTGGCTTACGGGGCGCAGGTGCTGCAATACTTTATTTATTGGACGCCGACGGTGTCGGGCGACTGGAATTATCGGATGGCGCCGATCGCCGAAGACGGAACCCGTACGGCGACGTACGATCTGGTGAAAACCGTGACGAGTGAAATTCAGCGATTGAGCGGCGTTTTCCTCGGAGCCAGGGTTGTTTCCGTACGCCATACGGGGACGTCCGTTCCGAAAGGAACCGTTCGGCTGACCGACCTGCCCGAACCGGTCAGGCGACTGGAAACCGAGGGTAGCGGAGCGGTCGTTTCACAGTTGGAAAATCAGGGGTATACGTTCCTGGTGATCGTTAACCGCGATCCGAATACTGCCATGGGGCTTCGTTTCGAAGCGGAGAGCCGGGTACGGCAGGTACTGAAGAACGGTTCGATCGTGCCGGCGGACGACATTACCGAGATGACGGTCGATCCGGGCGACGCCGTGATCTACATGTGGTAGCGGGTTCCTTGTCCGCATATACGGCAGAAGCCGTATTCTTCGACAGAATACGGCTTCTTTTTTCGAGTGACGGCTCCGTGTCTTTTCGGCTGGCCGGCTATTGTTTGGCTTTCAGCGTCAGTTCCTGAACAACCTGTTTTTTAGTATCTTTGACCTTCAGGTTCAGCGCGTCGGCCGTCGCTTCGACTTCGACCGCCCGGTCGTTCGAGTTGATCAGCACCGGGAAATCGCATTCGGTTTGGCCGGCCGGCAGGTAGTGGTACGAATGCAGGTGGCCGCACAGCATCAGGTCGATCCCGGCGTCGTTGAGCACCGGCAGGAAATGCTTCTTGACGTCGAGCGGCCCGTGCCACGTGCTGTTGACCGGCGGAACGTGTATGATCGCCACCTTGAACGGGGCCGTGCGGAATGCTTCGCTCGCGACGGTCTCCTTCAGCCAGGCCACCTGATCGGCGCGGTAGCGGTCGAAGTCGGACAGCCCGTAATATTCGATGTCGCTGTCGGGCTTGTCTTCTCCGCCGTCCATCACGACGAAAAATACGGGCCCCTGGCGGAATGCGTAATACGGTTCGCCGGTCGGGGTGGGGAAGTAGTCGAGGTAATGATCCGAGAACAGGCCGCGCGTTTCGTGGTTGCCGCGTGCGAACAGGAACGGGATTTCGGCGGCGAACAGTTCGGTCGAACGGCGCAGAAAGCCGTCGATCAGTTGTTGTTCGCTGCTCATGTTGTTGACCATGTCGCCGTTGAAAAAGACGAAGTCGCGCTGCTCTTTTTTGACGTCCGACAGCAGCGTCGCCAGCATGTCGCTGTTTTCATGGATGTCGTTGACCACGGTGAACGATACGCTCTGCTGCGCGGCGTCCCGCGTTTTGAAGCGGTACGGTTTTTTGCGGTAGACGTCCGAGCAGATCGTCTGTCCGTAGCTGACTTTGTACGGTTGCAGTTCGGTCACTTCGCGCGAGCATACTCGGTAGCGGTAAAACGAGGCGGGCTTCAGTCCGGTGATCCGCACCGTATGCAGTCGTCCCACCGTCCGTTTGCCGAGCTTGGTCTGGTAATACTGCGGGCGTTCTTCGGCGTAGAAGTGGTCTTCGCCGTCGGGTGCGGCTTCGACCCACGACAGCGCGTCGGCGGAGGTTCCCCAGATTACGGTGGCTCCGTCGGCCGTCACGTTTTGTAGATAGGGGCCGAAGGTGATCTGAAACGGAGTTTGCGCTCCGGCCGACAGGCCGAGGAAAAGCGCGGTAAGTAAAATGCAAAATTTTTTCATGACGGGTTGTTGTTCAGGTTGGATTTGTCCGGGCAAAGGCGGCAGGCCTTTTGCACGGGTCGGTAAAATTAGCAAAAATGGCCGGAAAAATCCAATTTCCGCGGCAAAATTCCGGAATTCCGCTCTCGGCGGCGTCCGGAAGCGGATGCTACGGACGGTGCGGAAAAGCTGTCCCGGCGGTCGCTTTTTGCAATCGGTCCGTTTTTTGGGAGTTTAAATATTCGGCGTCCGGGTTGCTTTTTCGGAAAATAGAGTTTAACTTTATCAAATCAATCTAAAATAGTGTCGCGATGAATGGGTTAAGAAAAGGAAAAATTCTGGTGGTCGGCAGTACCAATACCGATATGGTGGTCAGAACCGAACACCTGCCGCGGCCGGGGGAAACCGTACTCGGCGGAACTTTTTTGATGAATCCCGGCGGCAAAGGGGCCAACCAGGCCGTTGCGGCGGCTCGGCTCGGGGCCGACGTGATTTTCGTTTGCAAGACCGGCAACGACATGTTCGGCATCACCACCCGCCAGCAGTTGGCTCAGGAGGGCATCGATACCCGTTTCGTGTTCATCGACGATCATAATCCGTCGGGGGTGGCGTTGATTTCTGTCGACAGCCGCGCCGAAAATACGATCGTCGTGGCTTCCGGGGCCAATGCGAATTTGCTGCCGCTGGACGTGGCCAAGGCCGAAACGGCGTTGGATGATTGCGATATCGTGCTGATGCAGCTCGAAACGCCGATGACGACGATCGAATACGTAGCCGCCGAAGCCGCCAAGCGCGGCAAGCGGACGGTGCTCAATCCGGCTCCCGGCGCCGCGCTGTCGCCGCAATTGCTCAAAAGTCTTTACCTGATTACGCCGAATGAAACCGAGGCCGAGATCATTACGGGTATCCGGATCCACAATGCCGAGACCGAAGCCGAAGCGGCCCGCAGTATCCGGGCGATGGGCGTGCAGAACGTGATTATCACGCTCGGTTCGCGCGGAGCGTACATCTGCAACGACCGGTTCGACGAAGCGGTTCCGGCGCAGAAAGTGCGGGCGGTCGATACGACGGCAGCCGGGGACGTATTCAACGGGGCGCTGGTCGTCGCGCTGTCCGAAGGCAAAAGCCTTGAGGAAGCCGTGCGTTTCGCAAGCCGCGCATCGGCGATTTCGGTGACTCGAATGGGGGCGCAGTCGTCGATTCCGTATCGCAGCGAAGTCGATCGTTTCGTTCCGTAGTATGTCGAACTTTTAAAAACGAAATTATGTATATCGTAAACAATTACACGTTGGCCGTGATTTTCTGCGTCGTCACGATGATCTGCTGGGGATCGTGGGGAAATACGCAGAAACTGGCCGCCAAAACCTGGCGTTACGAATATTTTTACTGGGACTATGTGATCGGGTTGCTGCTGTTTTCGATCCTGTCGGCTTTTACGCTCGGTAGCGTCGGCTCCGAAGGGCGCAGTTTCCTGCCCGATCTGGCGCAGGCCGACTGGAGCAATATCGGTAGCGCGCTGCTCGGCGGCGTGGTGTTCAATGCGGCGAATATTCTGCTGGCGGCGGCTATCGCGATCTGCGGACTGTCGGTGGCGTTCCCGGTCGGGATCGGGCTGGCTTTGGTGCTCGGCGTGCTGGTCAACTATTTCGGGGCCGCGAAGGGCGCGCCGTTGTTCATTTTCATCGGGGTGGCGCTGATCGTCGTAGCCATCGTACTGAACGGACTGGCCTACCGGAAAATGCTGACCGGCTCGAAGAAGGTTCCCGCCAAGGGGATCGGGATTTCGATTGCAGCGGGCGTAATCATGGCTTTCTTTTACCGTTTCGTCGCGGCGTCGATGGATCTTACGAATTTTGCCGATCCGGCTCCCGGGAAGCTGACGCCCTATACGGCCGTATTCGTCTTTGCCGTGGGAGTGTTCGCCAGCAACTTTATCTTCAATACGATTGCGATGAAACGTCCGGTCGAGGGCGAGCCGATCTCGATCGGCGGCTATTTCTGGGGCAGTGCGAAGACGCACCTGGTCGGTATCTTGGGCGGTGTGATCTGGTGCGTCGGTCAGTCGTTCAGCATGATCGCTTCGGAACAGGCCGGGGCTGCGATTTCCTACGGACTGGGGCAGGGAGCCACGCTGGTCTCCGCCATGTGGGGTATCCTGGTCTGGAAAGAGTTCAAAGGCGCTCCGAAAGCGTCCGACCGACTGAATGCCTGGATGTTCGTTCTGTTTATCGTCGGACTCGGGTTCCTGATCTACGCGGGGGCTTGAGCGGAAAGCTGGCATCGAAGCACTAGCCTAAGAATAGATCCCGATGAGCACGATTGCGAAAAAGTTATTTTGCCTGGGGATTTATCGGATTGCTTTTGTCGTTGAAGGTGCGTAGCGACGCGTATGCTACCATTTACGACGCCGATAGATTCGTCAAATGTCCGAAGTGCGGTCGTATTTGGTGCGAAATTAGTTGGAGTTCGGACAATACGTTTAATTCGACGCTATGGTCGGATGGGAAGCTCGATGCGCCGATGCTGCCGTCGTTTGTGCAGTGGCCGGCCTGCGGAGAGTTTTTCTATCCGAAAGACAACCATCGTGAGCTTTCACAGCAGCAGGCCGACAAAGTTGAAAAAGAGTATACGAAAGCGCTTAATTTTAGTCAGTGGGTAAGAGCGTTTCCGTTGATCGGGGACAAAAAAATAGCTTACTGGGGTATCTGGCATACTTATAACGATTTTCTCCGCAGCGGAGATAAGGCTTCGTACGATCGGTTACGCAATGTATTTGTTCTTTATGCGTCGAAATTTATCGACGAACTTGATTCGACGCGGGACAAAGACCGTCTTTTCAAAGCCGAATTGTGCCGCGAAATCGGCAGGTTCGACCGGTGTGTCGAATTGCTCGACTGTAAGCAGTTTCCCGATAATATGAAATCTTTTGCTGATAAAGTAAAACAGGCGGCCCTGCGCAAGGACCGCGCTTTGTTCAAAGTCTTCGAGCCGCAAAAAAAGTGAGCGGGAGTCAGCGTTTCATTTGCGATTTTTCGATCAGTTCGAGCAGCGCGTCGATGGCCTGCTCTTCGGGGATGTTGCGGCGTACCACTTCGCGGCCTTTGTACAGCGTGATCCGTCCGGGGCCGGAGCCTACGTAACCGTAGTCGGCGTCGGCCATTTCGCCGGGTCCGTTGACGATACACCCCATCACGCCGATCTTCACGCCGACCAGGTGTCCGGTGCGCGCTTTGATCGCGGCCAGCGTTTTTTCGATGTTGTATAATGTCCGTCCGCAGCTCGGGCAGGCGATGTATTCGGGTTTCGAAATGCGTACCCGCGCTGTTTGCAAGATGTCGAGGCTCAGTGCGTCGATTTCGCTCTGCGGGATGGCCGGATTGAGGTTCTCGATCCGAATGGCGTCGCCGAATCCGTCCAGGAACAGCGGGCCGAGATCGGCCGCCGCTTTGATTTGTAAAACTTCCGGATCGCTTTCGTCGTACGTGCGTTGGATAATGACCGGGTTGGTCAGCCCGCGTCCGGCCATCGTCAGCAGCGCGGCCCGCTGCTCGGCGATGCCGTTGAGGTTGTTTGTTTTCAGCAGCACGATGCGTCCCCGGGGAATCCGGTCGACCGTCCGGATGTCGGCTTCGAACAGCGTTTCGCGGACGGCGGCCGGGATTTCGCTCCAGATCGCAACCTGTGCGTCGCCGCCGATACCGCCGATTTTTTCGGACGGGCGTTTGCGGTAGCTGTAAGGCGAATACAGGGATTCGTCTACGGCAGGGATCGGCGCATGGTTTTCGCGGCCGGCGAAATAGTCCGCCAGCATCCGCGCCACCGGAATCTCGCGTTCGGGGGCTTCGGTCAGCGAAACGCGGATCGTGTCGCCGAGCCCGTCGGCCAGCAGCGCGCCGATGCCCGCAGCCGACTTGATCCGTCCTTCGCGGTCGTTGCCCGCTTCGGTGACGCCCAGGTGCAGCGGATAACGCATCTCCTCGGCGCGCATGGCCGCCGCCAACATCCGGTAGGCCTGCACCATCACGCGGACGTTGCTCGATTTGACCGATAGCACCACCCGGTCGAACGCCGCCGCGCGGCAGCGGCGTAAGAATTCCATCGCCGAGGCGACCATTCCCTCGGGCGTATCGCCGTAGCGCTCCATGACGGCCGGGGCCAGCGAACCGTGGTTGACGCCGATACGCAGCGCGGCTCCCCGTCTTTTGCAGATGGCCAGCAGTTCGTCGAACTGACCGCCCTTGTCGTTGAAGTTGCCGGGGTTGATCCGTATTTTCTCGACGTGCTCCGCCGCGACGAGCGCCGCCGACGGCAGAAAATGGATGTCGGCCACCAGCGGAACACGGCATCCGCGCCGGTCGAGTTCGGCGCGGATGGCGCCGAGGTTTTCGGCCTCGCGGCGGCCCTGCGCCGTCAGGCGTACGATTT